>Ga0209172_10003057_pt1 | contig 26895 bp, 25 predicted proteins | sample LarsenN4metaG_FD_184113 | JGI IMG/M metagenome (GOLD analysis project Ga0209172, IMG submission 184113) | Hot spring sediment bacterial and archeal communities from British Columbia, Canada, to study Microbial Dark Matter (Phase II) - Larsen... ... | reverse complement strand
TAGGTGCTGTTGGCGTTCGCTTAACTGGATAGCGAGGGCGTAAGGGGTCGGCATGGTACAAGAACTGCTGGATTTTAGACATCAGTTCTATTCTAGCTGTCTAACTACTCTTGCCTTCATGCACTAGTTTGGGAATTTCACTTTCTTCCTCTTCATAAAAATCACAGGCTTGACATTCCTGTTGCGTCAGTAGTGTGCCAGGTCTGACAACGGTGGGTGCTTGCAAAACCTCAAATGTTTGAATGACTGTCCGCTCCTGACAATGGGGGCAAACTTGAAACTGATAGCGATCGCCCCTGATGTATTCTCGCAGGTGCAGCGTTTGAGGTGGCGTCAACTGCTTACAGTGACTTGGACAGCGCCAGCCTTCAAAAATAGAACTACCAATTGTTTGAGCCACTTTTTGCGGCTCTGTGAGAGCAGCTTGCAGCGTAGCTTCATCAACTTGTTGCATCTGTAAGCGGCACTGGGTACAGGTTAGTTGGCAGTCTCGCCCGTCACCACTTCGCTGCGATCGCTCTCCAGGCTTAGCGAAAGTCGGCAGCAAAAACCGGGTTAAGCCCACAATCAATGCACCAAGCGCGACAACGATAACGCTCAGCGAGACTTTGAGAAAGAAACGAGAACCCGGTGAGAGGCGAGATAGCAGTGACTCATTCGGCTCTGATAACTCCAGTTGTGACATCACGTCAGGCACCGTCATCCGTAGCAGTGCCTCTAAGCCAGCAAATGTGCCCTCAACAAATTCTGCTTCGCGGAAGTGGGGCACCATCAAATTGTCAATTATGTCCTTGACTGTGGCATTGGGCAGTAGAGTCGTTAAACCTGAACCCGTCTTAATTTCAATCCGCCGATCGCCCTTGGATATCAAAATCAACAAGCCATTATTACGATCGCGTTTGCCAATACCCCATCGATTAAATAACTGTGTTGCGAATTGCTCAACTGAAGGCGCAGGCGCAACCCTGGACACCGTCACAATGGCGACTTCTTCACCAGTGGCCTGCTCAACCTGAGTCAGGATCTGATTAAACTGTTGCTCAACCTCGCTGGGAAACAGTTGGGCTTGATCAACCACCCACCCACCGTATGTGATGCGAGGGTTTGGTACATCGTCAATTGTGAGTGCGATCGCGGGTTGGTTGAACAGCAGTAGGAAAAGTAACCCAAGTCCAATCACCCAACATTTTTGCAGAGCATGTTTCAATGACATCATGGATTAAATCTCCACAGCTTCAACGAGTAAACGAACCCGAAACCCAAGCGAAGCAGTCACTCTAGAACATTTGTCAGCGATCGCTACTCCATTAAACCAGCACGGTTAATGGGATTTCCGCAATCCCTTCACATTTCAAAATTTTTCTCATCGCCAAAATACTTGCTTATCCTCTTCGAGCAGCCCTTCTCAAGCCATCCTCTCAACCTACTCTGCCTCACCAATTAACGTAAAAGCAGCCCAATCGCGCGGTGCTGGATATTGCTTAGAAGTGGTAAGCATCGCCTGCCGGAGAGCCTGCGCCTTATTTTGAGTCTTGCCTAAATTTTGGTAGAACTCGGTCATCAATGACGCAGTCGGCGCATCCGGCACAGCCCACAGCGAAACAATCACGCTTGGCGCACCTGCCCCAATAAATGCGCGCGCCAGTCCGACCGCGCCATCTCCGGTAATTCTGCCGCGTCCCGTATCACACGCACTCAACACCACCAACTCAGCTTGCAGTTGCATCGCCAAAATTTCTTTGGCACTGAGAAAGCCGTTGTCGCCATTAGAGGGGGCAAAAGCAAGCGTACCGGGAATCTCAACTCGATTCACGCCTTCTCGTGCGGCTGCGACAGTGGATGAAACGCCCCCAATGGTGACACCCGGCCCAATAATTACACCTGGCCCTAAGAAAACACCGCTATCTCTTGCAGTTCGGGTTGGTTGAATGGTTAACTCACCAAATTCATTCAAGTTGGCATCAAGGTCGAGCAAACCGTGGGTTGCCAGGTGAATCAACCGGACTTGAGGCAACCGTTGCACGATCGCCCGTTTCGTTGCCTGATCGCCTAGCAGGACAGGCGCTTTGAGCAGAGATGAGATGGCGCGTGCTTCTTGCTCGGCGGCTGGCAGAGGTTGCAGTTGCTCAGCCGGGATATTTTCTTGCGCTGGAATGCTCGGCATTGTGGGGTTGCCGACAATCAACGCATTTTGCCCGGTGAATGGTTGGTTAGAAGTTGCGCTGCGCTGACGACTTCTTTGGCGAGTCAGGTCTAATACTTGAATTGACGGTGAGTTGCGCAGGGTGTGCGTCTCAATCAGGTACTTGCCCTGGGTATCTTGTAGTGCCGCAAAAGGCACCAACAAGAGGGAACTTTCGGGAATAAAGGTGACTAACGCATCGGGTTGTTGGGGAAGTTGATCGGCGATCGGCGTAATTAAGAGAGAATGCAATTTTTGGAGCGTTGGATCGGTGAGGCCACGTCGCGAATTGCCGCGATCGCCCCCATTTGTTGCGACAACACCCAAGCCTCGACCACGTACACCAATTCCCTGTTCACGGGTCGCCAGCACTAATTCTTTAATCGAGTTCAACCCTGCCGCCTTCAAATTGACCTGTCGAAACGCAATTTGACCACTGGGTTGAATCACCCAAATATAGATGTCGGTTTCATCGCGCGGTTCGACATTCAACACGCGCATCTCACGCCCCACGATGGAATACATCACCAGTGTGGAGTTTTGCCGTTGGGCAACCTGTCGCAGCTCTGCCAGGGTAGGGGCTTTGCTGACCTGCTGCCCCCGTTGAGAAAGTAACTCGACCAGGGCACGGGCACGGCTTAACTCAGCCACTTCTAACGCTGCATCCGTTTTACCTTGGGCAACAAGCGACTTTTGCAACAGCCGATAAATGTAACCCAGTTGATCCGCCAGGGTAATGCGGGTGACATCATCATTGTCACTGCGGCTGCGAAGGCTCTCCCAGTGATTCACGATCGCCCGTGAAAACCGCTCGGCTTCGGCGTAGTTGCCAGCATAGTAGTTAGCAAGCGCGACCAATCCAAAAAATTGAATGGACGTGTCGTCTCTCTTTTGCCGTTCGGCGAGAATCGGCTGCAATAAGGCTAGAGATTGCTGGCTTTCGCCCTTCAGCAATAGCGCTTTAGCAATTCCCTCACGACAATTCAAAATGCCTTCACCCACGACATCAGGAGGCAATTTTTGATAAAGCTGAATCGCCGCTTGAAACGTGGCGATCGCCTCATCGTATTTTCCACGCTCTAGCAACCGTTCGGCTTGCACGTTGGTTTCGGCGGCCTGTCGGGCGGCTGTCTCTAAATCGGGGGCTTGAGCCAGTCGGGTTTGGCTAGTTTGAGCGACGGTTGGCTGCAGGGTCGCCACGCTGGGCGATCGCAAACTTGATAACGGCACCGAAATCAACAGTGTTGCTGCCGCCAACCAACTCAATCGCTTGAAAGCCATAGAAAGTCACACTTGAATAGGACAGGCGTATTGAACGAAATGCTATAGTACCAATTCTTCAAAACTGGGCTACAGATGATTATCTGTAAGGGCGGTATTTCCTTCGGAAACGCTACACGAACGCGAACCGCCCCTACGCGAACGCGAATTGCCCCTACGGGGATCTGTAAATGGGATTGAGAGAATTGGTATAAGAGCCGCAATTTCGACATACTCAATCCTTATTCAGCCCAAATTCACCGATTTCCTTAAAGTTGACACCAAAAATAGGGTTTGTTCAACTCAGTCGCAGTGCGATCGCGTTATCAATCAAATTTAGATATCCATTCGTATCGATTGCACTAAAGCTTTCAAAGTAGCGGCGCACCTTGGGTGGAAACTGCGAAAAGTCAAAGAGGCCATCCCCATCGGCAATTTCAGCCCAAAAGTAGCGTAGATCAGGCACCAGAGGCATTGCTTCTTCGAGGGGCAGGTGCAGAGGGGCACTGGTCAGTAGCTTGACCATAAAACTATCAGAGCGATCGCCGATCAAGTCGCGTGAGATTTGAGGCAAAGTCGCCCACCCATCAACGGCTTCTACTCGGCCTGACTCAACATGTAGCCAGCGTTGCCCCTGCTCGTTTGTCAACACTTCTACCACCCGATAAGGATGGGGATAGGTCACTAAAGAACCCGTCGTAATGTCGTAAACCCCGTCGCTATGAGCAATATCTTGAACGTGAAGATGTCCGGTAAAGACCAGTTGCACTCCCGCTTTTCGCAAGATCTGGCGGAGCACAGCAGCATTGTTAAGAATGTAGCGCTGCCCTAACGGATGTTTAGACTGATGGGGCAAGTGATCGACAACATTATGGTGAATCATCACCATGACAAATTCATGGGCATGGGCAGCTAACACCTGTTCTAACCATTGCAGTTGAGCCGCATCGAGTTGTCCCATTTGTTTGCCGTTGGCATCAAACGTGTTGGAGTTAAGGCCAATCAACCGTACACCAGGCAAGACCTGTTGCGTGTAGTGAAACCAGTCGGGATTGGTATAGCCAAAGTCTTGATAAAGTCGGGGAAAGTCATTTGCCGCGATCGACCAGCCATCGGCTTCCAGAACGGGGATATCATGGTTCCCCGGAATCACGTAAACGGGGTAAGGAAGCTGTTTTAATCGCTGAATTAGCCACGCGTGATTATCGAGTTCGCCATGCTGTGTTAAGTCGCCAGGAAGCAACAAAAAATCAAGCTGGAGATGACTCAACCGCTCTAGAATCGTCTCTAGAACGGGGATGCTGACTTCGACCAGGTGAAGCCGCTTTGGGTGCTCACGAATCGTGTGCGGCAGGGCAATATGAAGGTCGCTAATGATAGCGAAACGAAAACTTAAACTCATGTTCCCAATCTAAGCGATAGAACGAGAGACTGACATATCGGTTAGGCTAGAGAACTGGATTTGTTGGATCTGCCTTTAAACAGATAAGGAGGAGATGGGTGGCTGTTGTACGGGTGCGAGAGCATGTCAATCCGCTGAGTCGAAAATATCAGGTAGCAGCGACATTACCAGACTGGGCGCAGGTTTATGGTCAGGCTGACCAACCGCTTCACCTCGACATCGGCTGCGGACGGGGACGGTTTCTCTTGCAGATGGCACCCCAACACCCTAATTGGAATTTTTTGGGTCTAGAAATTCGTGAACCATTGGTAGACCAGGCCAATCAATGGCGAGAAGATGCAGGCTTGCAAAACCTGTTCTATCTATTTTGTAATGCGAATACATCGATCGCCCCGTTATTGCGATCGCTCCCGCCTCAGTGTTTGCAACGCGTCACCATCCAATTCCCCGATCCGTGGTTTAAGCGGCGTCACCAAAAGCGTCGAGTCGTGCAGCCAGAGTTAGTCGATGCGATCGCGCAATTCTTAGTCAGCGGTGGCGAAGTTTTCCTTCAATCTGATATTGCAGAAGTGGCAATTGACATGCGCGATCGCTTCTACGAGCATGCTGCTTTTCGCCCCACCAGCGAGGATTGGTTGCCAACCAACCCAATGCCCATTCCAACCGAACGTGAACTCTCAACCCTAGAGCGCAGCGAACCTGTCTATCGCGCTCTGTTCATGCGTCAATAAATGCTTGCTGTTCTAAACTGTCAAGGCTTCTTAGGGCTGGGTGCGACAAAAATGTTCAGCCGCTCCTTCCCTTCATTCATCCCACTTAACTCACTGCTATAAACGCCCCTTCTCCCGTCATAATGGAGGTAGTCATTTACATTTCTTCATCATGGCGCGGGATTTACGAGGCTTTCTAAAGTTACTAGAGCAACGCGGTCAGTTGCGACGCATCACCACTGCGGTTGATCCAAACTTGGAGGTCGCCGAAATCGCCAATCGCCTGATGCAGTCGGGTGGACCGGCCCTTTTGTTTGAGAATGTCAAAGGGTCAGAGTATCCGCTGGCAGTTAACGTCATGGGCACCGTCGAGCGCGTCTGTTGGGCCATGAATATGGAGCAACCAGCCGAGTTAGAAGACTTGGGCAAAAAATTGGCGTTGCTCTATCAACCACGACCTCCCAAAAAGGTTTCTCAAGCAGTGGAGATGGGCAAAGCTCTCTTTGATGTGCTCAAGGCCAAGCCCTGGCGTGATTTTTTACCACCCTGTCACCAGGTTGTGCTCAAAGATAACGAGGTTGACCTGACCAAACTGCCATTGCTGCGGGTCTACCCAGGAGATGCTGACAAGGTGATCACGTTGGGTCTAATGATCACCAAAGATCCAGAGACTAAGATTGTCAATGTTGGGGTCTATCGCTTGCAATTACAGTCACCGACAACGGCGACGGTGCAGTGGTTATCGGTGCGGGGGGCAACCCGCCACTTGCGCAAAGCGGCTGAAATGGGCAAAAAGCTGGAAGTGGCTGTCGCGATCGGGGTCGATCCACTGGTGATTATGGCGGCGGCAACACCTTTGCCGATTGATCTCTCCGAGTGGCTATTTGCCGGAATTTATGGAGGCGCAGGTCTGCACCTGGCCAAATGCAAAACCGTTGATCTAGAAGTGCCGGCCGAGTCAGAGTTTGTTTTAGAAGGAACGATTACACCCGGCGAAACGGCGATCGATGGCCCTGCGGGCGATCACATGGGTTACTACGGAGGGGTAAACGAAGCGGCTCCATTGATCCGCTTCCATTGTGTCACGCATCGCAAAGACCCGATCTACCTGACCACGTTTAGCGGTCGTCCGCCAAAGGAAGATGCGATGATGGCGATCGCGTTAAACCGCATCTACACCCCAATTTTGCGTCAACAAGTCCCTGAGATTATCGACTTCTTCTTGCCAATGGAAGGGTTGTCTTACAAAGTCGCCGTAATTTCGATTGATAAGTCTTACCCAGGGCAAGCGCGGCGGGCGGCTCTTGCGTTTTGGAGTGCGCTGCCCCAATTTAACTACACAAAGTTTGTCGCCGTTGTAGACAAAGACATCAACATTCGCGATCCGCGTCAGGTGGTCTGGGCCATCACATCCAAAGTAGATCCAGCAAGAGATGTTTTTATCTTGCCTGACAACCCCTTTGATCGGCTCGACTTTGCCACTGAGAAACCGGGCTTGGGTAGCCGCATGGGGATTGACGCCACAACCAAGATTTACCCTGAGAGCGATCGCCCCTGGAGCGAAACCCTGGAACCGGATCCTGACACGGCTGCGATGGTTTCTCGGCGCTGGGCTGAATATGGCTTGGTAGATCTCAATCTAGGGGAAGTCAACCCCAACTTATTTGGTTATGATCTGCGCTGAAACAGTCTCGTTTAGCAGTCCTAGATGGTGGTGCAACGAGGACGGGAGTGCGATGTGGAGGCTCTTGCGCCCAAAGCATGAGAGTAATAGCTCCTATTTTTGTAACGCTTGCTTGCGGATCCTTGCTAAAAATCAACAAGCCCGAACTCTCACGTTTAAAGCCAACGAAAAATTTCGTCACACTACGAAATTTTACTGATTGAAAAGATAAAGAAAAGATTACGAGAATCTAACTTCCGGTTTCCCACTGTCATACTTAATACAGTTCAAATGGGGTCAGCCAAATAAAGACCCTAACTATAAATCCCTATGGATACTTATGAAGGGCGCCCTATCCTGTTTGATAAGGATTGGCGCCCTTCATAATGTTGTAGGTATTGTCGCTCGTGTGTCAGTGAGTCTCGGCACTTGGGTAATCCACAATACTGAAATTTACCTTTTCCCTCGCTCGTGCCCCTTTGTCTCTCGTCTTCTTCTGGGATTGTCAGCGATCGCCCTACCCGTTCTCAAAATCCCTTACAATAGGCGTCGTTTTCCGTATTTGAAGCCGCTCCATGTCACAAACATTGGTTGTCAAGATTGGCACCTCTAGCTTGACAAACCCTTCTACTGGGCAACTTGCACTTTCGACAATCGCTACTTTGGTTGAAACGCTCAGCCATCTCTGCCGCCAAGGACATCGTGTTGTGTTGGTCTCTTCGGGTGCGGTGGGGGTTGGTTGTGCCCGTTTAGGCATTCATGAGCGACCTCGCACGATCGCCCTCAAGCAGGCCGTTGCAGCGGTGGGACAGGGACGCTTAATCCGCATCTATGATGATTTTTTTACGTCGCTCGAACAGCCGATCGCTCAGGTGTTGTTGACTCGTTCTGATCTGATTCAGCGCAGCAGTTATCTGAATGTGGAGCGGACGTTTCAAGAATTGTTGGGGTTAGGGGTCATCCCCATCGTGAATGAAAATGATACGGTTGCTGTAGACGAGCTGAAGTTTGGTGATAATGATACGCTCTCGGCATTGGTGGCGAGCTTGGTGCGGGCTGATTGGCTATTTCTCTTAACGGATGTCGATCGCCTCTATTCCGCCGATCCACGCTCAAACCCAGAAGCGAAACCAATTTTTCGCGTCACTAAAATGGAGGAGTTGCAGGAGTTGCAAGTGCAAGTCAGCACACCTGGAACGCAGTGGGGCACCGGGGGCATGGTGACGAAAATTGCGGCAGCCCAAATTGCAACCGGAGCGGGTGTGCGAACGGTGATTACGGAAGGACGATCGCCCCAAAAGCTGCTGCAAATTCTGGAGGGTGAGTCGATTGGCACTCACTTTGAGCCCCAACCCAGACCTACGAGTGCCCGCAAACGCTGGATTGCGCATGGCTTGTTGCCAGCAGGTAAGTTGCAGTTGGATGAGGGAGCAGTGCGAGCGATCTGTGAGGCGGGCAAGTCGCTGTTACCCGCTGGGATTGTGGCGGTTGAAGGATTGTTTGAGAGTCAGGACGCAGTACAGTTGTGCGATCGCCAGGGTCGCGAAATTGCGCGGGGCATTGTCAACTACAGCAGCGAAGAACTCGAAAAAATTAAAGGGCGGCAATCAGAAGCGATCGCCGAGATTTTGGGTTATCCCGGTGTTGAAACCGTCGTTCATCGCGATAACCTGGCTCTGACCAGTTAATGCTTGCGATCGGTTCTTGAATCGCTCGTTGGATGGAGTACAAGTGATTTAGGAAGGTGCAATTGAGGCAAAATCGCTTAAATCCTTTAGTCCTAGCACTGTTTTTATGGATTGGAGTAGTCACACTGGTTAGCTTTGTAAGCAATATCAGAGCAATGCTCCTGCTAAAGTTCGCCTTCCACTCAAGCACCAAGTGGAGTACAGACTTTGAGAGCATTACAAAATTGATGATCCTCAGGGTAGTACCGCAGAACTTTGCAATTACTGATTTGACGGATGCAGATGTCTATAAACTCACATTTGTATATGTAGCTATAAATCATCTGATTGTGCTTTCCCTAGCTCTTACTGAAGTTGCGTTACTGCATTACTCAGTCGGGTTACGTCAACTTCTTAAATGCCCAAAAGCGACAACGGTTTGCTTTAGCCTAGTAGCTTTAGCAACTCCTATTACACTTTTACTGAGCAAGGTTATTGGTGGATTTTAATCAGTTGCAATAGTTCCAGAAGTGAAATTGGCTCGCTATAGTGTGATCACGTCTAGGACTGCTAATATTCTCTCCACTTCTTTCTCATGTCTCACTTCACGACTATTAAGACCCAGATCAAAGACTCCACTGCGTTAGTCAAAGCCTTGGCAGATGTCGGCTTCAAAACGGTTGAAGTGCATGAAACACCTCAACATCTTTATGGCTTTCAAGGAGATATTCGCTCGGATACGGCTGAAATTATTATTCGTCGTCAGTATATTGGTGCGGCCAGTAATGACATTGGCTTTCAACGGCAGGCCGATGGCACCTTTCAAGCGATTATTTCTGAATACGATCGCCACCAATATTCTCAAACCTGGCTGCATACGTTGACTCAGCGCTACGGCTATCACCAGTTGTTAGAGACAGCCGCCAATCAGGGCTTTGCCGTTGAGCAGCAAGAAGTGCTCGAAGATGGCACGATTCGAGTGGTGGTTGGGCGCTGGTCTTAACAATCTCTGCTGTAGGGGTCTGGCCTACCAAACCCCTACAGTGGGTAACATTTACCTGCAAATTCCTGAGTGCGTTACGGGTTAGTCTGACGCACCCTATTTAATCAGTTGAGTGCCTTAGTTACCAGCAGCAGGATCGGCCGCTGGAGGTGGTTCAGGTGCGCGAGGAGGAGCGGGTGCGGGTGCCGGAGGCGCAGGTGGAGGAGCGGGTGCGGGTGCGGGTGCCGGAGCGGGGGCAGGTGCTGGAGCGGGGGCCGGAGCAGGTGCAACGGGTTCGCTGCGACGGCGGGCTGGTGGTGGCACATCAATGGGCTGTTCCGGTTCTCTCGTTCTGGAGCTTGGCTCTGTAGAACGGACAGGTTCGGGGGGGGTTTCTCGACTGCGGCGATCGCTTGAACGGCGACTTCCTGAGCTGTCTGATTTGGATTCGCTCTTTTCTTCGTTCTCAGCTTTATCCATGTTGTAGGCTTTGCGAGGACGCTGAGGTTTCGCTTTGATGCTGCCTTTACGCCCCTCTAACTTGGGTAGAGTGGGGAATTTTTCAACAGGCATATCTTGCACAGCGAACTTCATAAACTGCCGCCAGGTATAAGCAGCGGTTGCGCTAGAGCCACCTGTTGGTCGGTTGTTGTCATTTCCCAGCCACACCCCCGCGACTAACTGGGGAATGTAACCGATAAACCAAAGGTCACGGGCTTGATCCGTTGTCCCGGTTTTGCCTGCAACGGGGCGACCGAGTTGAGCGCTGGTGCCAGTGCCACTCCGAACGACACCTTCCATCATCCAAGTTGAGATCGCCACGCTGGTTGGGTCAACGGCTTGCTTCGCCTCAAACTTGGCATCGTAAATTACTTCGCCTTTTTTGTTGATCACTCGACGAATGCCGTGTGGCTCAACATATTTGCCTTGATTGGCAAGTGTGCCATAGGCTGAGGTGATTTCTAGCAGGTTAACTTCAGAAGTTCCCAAGGCAAGCGAGTAGGCAGGCACAAGCTTTGACTTAATCCCCAACCGATGCGCCATCTCCACAACCGGGTCAAAGCCAACATCGATTAATAACTTGACCGACACAACGTTGACAGAATTGGTTAACGCTTTATCGAGCGTCATCCAACCGCTATTTTTACGGTTAAAGTTTTCGGGTTTGTAGCCATCGACAAAGTAAGGGGCATCCAGGTAAGAAGCGTAGGGAGACTTACCCGTTGCGATCGCCGTTGTATAAAGAATCCCCTTAAACACAGACCCTGGTTGGCGTTGGGCCTGGGTCGCTCGGTTGAACTGGGTATCATTGTCAGAACCCCCCACCATTGCCCGAATTTCGCCTGTTCTCGGATCGATGGCAACCATTGCTCCTTGCTTAAAGCCTTGATAGGAGCCATTTTCTTTAACGGTCTGACGAACAGCTCGTTCAGCCGCTTGCTGCCACTTAGGATTGAGCGATGTCTCAATAACCAAGCCACCGCGCCTAATCTCAGCCTCTGGAACCCGTTGCTTTAGCTCTTGATTAAGAACGTAAGTGGTGAAGTAAGGAAAATCGCTGTAAAACTTCTGCGGCAACTTTGGTGTCAACTTGAGCGGTTCCGCCTTAGCAGTTGCGGCTTCGCTCGCCGAGATATAACCCGCTTCTTGCATGCGTGACAGCACAATATTGCGCCGATTTTTAGCAGCATCTGGGTTGACTAACGGAGAGTAGGTGCTGGGTGCTGGAGGTAATCCGGCGATCGTGGCTGTCTCGGCAAGGGTTAACTGATCTGGCTTTTTGCCAAAATAAACCCAAGCGGCATCTGCTACGCCATAAGCATTTGAACCTAAAAAGACTAAATTCAAATACTGCTGCAAGATTTGCTCTTTGGTCAGCTTACTCTCAATTGTTTGCGCCAGTACAGCTTCACGCAATTTTCGCCAGAGGCTATGCTCTTGGTCGAGATAGACAACCCGCGATAACTGCTGCGTGATCGTACTACCCCCTTCGACCGTTTCACCAGCCAGCGCATTCGTCACCGTAGCGCGAATGATGGAGCGATAATCAACCCCTGTATGCTCATAAAAGCGGCGGTCTTCGGCTGCAACGAAGGCTTGCACAACCTGTTTGGGAATCTGGTTGTAGGTCAGGTAATCACGAGTTGCAGGCCCTTTGTGATACATGACTGAGCCATCGGCGGCTTTAACTGTAAAAGTACCATCGCGGCGATAAGTCAGGAGGTCAGCCGTGTCGGGTAGAGTTTTGGAGATTTCTTGATAACCGTAGACAACCCCTGCCCCTGTCCCTGCCGCCAAAATTGCTAGCCAAAACAAAATTTGACGGTAGAGGGGTTGCTGTCGATAGATCCGGCCGGTGGTGCCCAGCGTTGTTTGGATTGTAGTGAGTAATGACGACTTGGAGCGTTTAGGCCGCCTTCTTTTGGGGGGCTTACCATTTGACTGCGTTGAGTCTGTGTAGTCTCCAGTCTGCAAGTTTTCTGAATGAGCCGTGCGACTGTCCTGTACCTCCTGGGCTGACTGTCCAGCAGCATCATGGCGCGATTGCTCTGTGATGCTCTTTAACCGAGAAAGGAAGTTATCCACGTTTGAGCCTCACCCACCCAAAACAACTCGACAAACATTGTAATGCGCGATCGCCAGATCTTAAAAAAGAGTAACGCGAATTACTCCGATAAACCCTACCACGAAACGCCAGCAATCATGAACAAGAATCTATCAGAAGTATTCAATACTAAATTGCTGAAGAATTCCCAATTTTCGCGGATTTTAGCTGTAACTGGGCTGCGATCGCAACCCAGCGAATTCGCTAGCAAAAGCAGGAGCAGTTAGACACCCGCGTGACCAAGGGCTAAAGCTGTAACCAACATTCCTAAGACAAGAAACGGTTGGGCACTGGCTTGATATTTCACGTCATTCTTGAGCGGATCCCGAAGGAAATACATATCTTGAAAGGTAATTTGGGGGATAACCAGCAACAGCAGAATCAGCCCGTAAAGGTTTTGGTGGATGCTGACCAGGTATCCGGCAACCCCAAGCTGGAAAATGTCGATCATCAACACGCAGATCCAGGCGGCCGTCATAATCCCAAACATGACAGGCAAGGACTTCAGACCAAATTGGCGATCGCCCTCGACGCTCTTAAAATCATTAACGACAGCAATTCCCAAACCAGCGAGGCTGTAGAACAACGTTAAAATGACGATCTTCCAGTTCAAGTCGCCAAATAAGGCATGACCAGCCCACCAGGGCAACGCGATATAGCTGGCACCCAAAGCGTAATTACCGAGCCAGCCATTTTGCTTGAGCTTCAACGGGGGGGCTGAGTAAATGTATGCCAGAAAGCAGCCACCTAGCGTCAGAGCCGTCAACGTTGGGAAGGCGTGACCCGCCCAGGTATCGAGCAGGTAAGCGACGGCAACACCAGCGCCTAAAAGCACGAACACTTGCGTGATCACCTGCGGCAATGAAATCGCACCTGAAGGAATCGGGCGATAGGGTTCATTCACGGCATCGATTTCGCGATCGTAAAACTCGTTAATGGTTTGCGTGTAACCTGTCAGCAAAGGCCCTGCCATGAACATGCAAGCCGCCGAAATGAGAAAATTCTCAAGTGTCCAGGTATATTGCCCGGATGAAGCCGCTCCACAGATTACCCCCCACATTAATGGAATCCAGGTGATCGGCTTCATCAGTTGCAGCCGAATTTTCCAGATGGAGCGATCGCCTGTGTCAGCACCACGCATTCCCAACACTTGTCGAAGTTGGGCGGTACTTTTTTCTGTGCCTGCACCTGCTGCTGGTGCCTGAGAAGACGATTCAGCCGAAGGGGTAGGATTCTCAGCCATAGGGATTTACCAAGGTTAGGTTCAGTAGCTCGATGCAATAGAAACAGAGGTGGGGGAGAAACTTCCCCCGATCAACGTTAAGGATTGAACGGATTCGGTTTTGGAGGAATCGATCAGGGCGATCGCTCAATTAAAAAGAGATGATCAAAAATCCATCTTGAAATTTGGCACCTGTGACAGGCTTGCCGCGCAACTCATTGGGTAGAAAGACATTGCGCCGTTGGTCGCCTGCCTCAATTGTAATTTCAGGGCCAGACTGAGTGAGTTTAACTTGTTTCTTGTCGAAACCAGGCAAAAAGAGACTGACTTTGCGTTCTGCCACATTGATGGCGATCGGTCGAGGCATTTGAGCGGCTGCGTCAAAGTCAGGTAAAGACTCTATCAGCGGTTCCCAACTCTGAGTAGACTGAGTTGCCACGGTTGAAATGGGGAGAGGGGCAAATGTCTGCCCCAAACTACTGACATCTGTAGACTGATTAAGAATCACGCCACCCACTGTCAGCCCCACCTGTTGTGCCCCACCCCACAAATACTTGGCGGTTGCGATCGCGGCTGCATCATCAGTTGTGACCAGGTAAGCGGCAACCCGATTGGGGTCTGCGATCGCCTGCCGCCCCTGCTCTAGCCAATCGGTCGCTTGCTGGGTCATGGGCTGATTGAAAATATCACCCGTCCAACTGACGTTCAGCACAGCCGCCGCGATCGGTTGGAGGAATGGCGACACCGTTTTACCCAGGTCAGAGTCGGCAAACACTTTGCGGAATCGACGCGTATACCAACCCAGTGATTCTGGCATCCCCAGCATCCGCAGAGTAGCCTTATCGCCGTTGCCATCTAGCACAATGACGTCATACTGACCGCTGGCATCAAATTCTCTGATGGCATTCAATGCGAGGGCATCATCCATGCCAGGTAAAACGCTAAGTTCTTGCCCATACACTTCCTTAAAGAAAGGGGTACGCAAATACTGAGCTTCGAGTTTTTTTAATTCTTCCCAACTACGCTCAAGCAGGTTCGCGGTTGAGAGTTGAACGACCCACAGATTGGAGGCCACCGTCTGTGGGTCATTTCCCACCGGGGCATCAATTAACATGCCAAAGCTAGGGCTACTATCTTGCGACACCAACAGCACCCGCTTTCCTTGATTGGCAAGGCGTTTTGCCGCTGCGATCGCAATGGTGGAGCGACCTACGCCACCTTTTCCCAAAAATGTCAAAATCAGCGCCATGGTGGGTTCCTACGACAACAACGCATTTTAGCTCTTAGGTGAGTTCGATTTCATCTTCAAAAAACCAGATGGCAGATTTATCGTCAAACTGTACTAAAACTCCAACACCGCTGCCGTCTGTCATTTTGAAGTCTCTGATGACACCATACTGACCGAGTTTCTTAGCAACTGGCTCCGACACGCGATCGCGTATCCGGCGGACTCGAACTTGTTGACCGACTTCCATCTCCACTCCAAAGAATACAAATCAAAAATCAGTGTATCAGCGTCACGTACCTGATTTAGCCTGAAGCACCACAGATTTCAGGGATTTTTGGTGAAACATTGGCGATCGCAGAGTTTGCTAGTCCGCCAGTCCTGCATAGATGAAGGACTCGTGGGAAGGACAAGCGGTAGCCTTGACCAGAGAAGCATCACAAATCGTCTCTTCTCAGGCATGTCTGTTTTGACCCCATCCAACTGCGGCTAAACCCGATTCAACAGGTTATCGAAAGAGCGCTTTTGATGTTAAGAGGTCTTGCAATCGAGTTCGCAAAGTTTCAACTTGCTCTAGCTCGATCGCTTCGACTAACCCAGAGGCGATGAGTTGAGTTGCTTGGGCATCGTTGCTTGCTCCGGTTAGGGTGTGGGCAATGGCATCGGCGGCTCGGCCTGTGTCGGCGATCGCGATGATCGGGCGATCGACTCTTACACTTTCGGCTGCATCTTTCCAGGTAACGGCGCCGCCATTAATCAGCACTGTGACAGAGGGCTTCCCACTCGCTAAAACATTTGCTAAATCAGCCATCCAGGCAGACTCATCACCCCACTGCTGCCCAGGTGTGAGAACAAAGTGAGTATGGTTTGGCTCTAAAGCCGCGGCCTCTGTAGAGCTGGGTTGGTTAGTTGGCAAGATGGCCATTTCGGCGGGTAAGACACCAATTAAAGGGAAACTGGCGCTAGCTTTTTGATAGGCCCGCCCCATCATCTGCATCACCCCAGTATCGGTGCCCCCGTCAATGACGATCGCCCCTACTTCTTCGGCAACGGCAACAATCGCTTTAAGAAATAAAGTATGCAGCCGTGCAACATGGTAGTGTCGCAGTTCGCCTGCCCCACCGACTAAAACGATGACTGGACGGGAACCTGTTACTTGCAAGGTGTGGGAAATCGCCTTTAAATCGGCTGATGTTTTTACCTCGATTGCAATGGCTGACTGTTCGGCAAAAAATTCAATAATGTAAGGCTTAGGCATAAAATCCAGCAAAAACCAGAATGCAAACCAGACTCAATGCCACTCTGATTGCCTTCTAAGATGAGAGTGCCCATTGAGTGGGTGGTCCTCTCAAATCAGATTGGCCCTCTGGCACACTCAATAGCGTGATCCTTGCAGCCAATTGCGACGGACAGAGGCTTTAGCCGAAAGGCGTGACGTAGGGAACGGATAGGGTTGACCCGCGAATTTGATACCTTCTCGCGCAGTATCAAAACCCCGATGCATGTAGAATGACAACGGCAATTTGATCGGCAAGGAGCAACATAATGGCAGAGGTCACGATTGGTATCATCGGTGGCAGTGGACTTTACAAAATGGAAGCCCTAAAAGACATCGAAGAAATCGCGATCGATACACCCTTTGGCAATCCATCCGATGCCATTATTGTGGGAACACTCGAAAACACTCGTGTTGCCTTTCTAGCAAGGCATGGTCGTAATCATCATCTTCTCCCTTCAGAGCTTCCCTTCCGGGCAAATATTTATGCCATGAAAAGCCTTGGGGTGAAATACCTTATTTCTGCGTCGGCGGTTGGATCACTGAAAGCACAGGTGAAACCATTAGATATGGTAGTGCCCAATCAGTTTATTGATCGCACAAAAAATAGAATTTCTACCTTTTTTGGAGACGGTGTTGTGGCTCACATCGCTTTTGGCGACCCCGTCTGCCATCATTTAGCCAATGTTTTAGCAGATTCGGTTGAGAGCCTTTCGCTAACGGATGTGACGCTGCATCGTGATGGCACCTATGTCTGCATGGAAGGCCCTGCTTTTTCGACCAAAGCGGAGTCAAACCTTTACCGGAGCTGGGGGGCTGACATTATTGGCATGACAAATCTGCCGGAAGCTAAACTGGCGCGGGAGGCAGAAATTGCCTATGCAACCCTGGCCCTAGTTACTGATTACGACTGCTGGCACCCTGACCACGATAGCGTCACCGTGGAGATGGTGATTGGCAACCTGCAACGGAATGCGATTAATGCTCAGAAGGTAATTCAAGAAACGGTGCGCCGTCTACGTGACAATCCACCCAATTCAGATGCACACTCTGCCTTGAAATACGCTATCTTGACACCTTTGGATAAGATTGCCCCGGCAGCAAAAGAGCGGCTTCATTTGTTGTTGCAGAAATATTTATAGATTTTAGGTTGCATTTTCAAAAAGGAGGCTATATTAGTACAAATGCTCTGTACAATCTTATGGCATTCCTGACTCCCAAAAAGCAACGCTTACTCGACTGGCTTGAAGACTATATTTACGCTCATCATCGCGTCCCTTCCTATGACGAGATGACGGAGGCGATGGGTTATCGCTCTAAAAATACAGTCCGAGTTCACCTCAATGACTTACGTGAGGCTGGCTATATTAACTGGCAAGACCGCAATGCGCGCTCAATCCAGATTTGTCGGCCTCGCTTGCGCAACATTCCAATTCTAGGCACGATCGCCGCAGGTGGTCTGGTTGAGACGTTTCCCGATGCTCCACCAGAGGAGTATGTAGACATTTCAACCTTGCCTTACTTTATGGGCAAGTCGCGGCAACAAATGGCGCAGCACTTTGCCTTGAGAGTTCGGGGTGACAGTATGATTGGAGCGGCGATCGCTCATAACGATATTGTGGTGCTGCGGAAAGAGTTTGATCCGCTCGTTGTCAAAGAAGGGCAAATTGTTGCCGCTCGTGTTGGGACACGGACGACGCTTAAATATTTTTGCCACGCCGAAGGAAAAATCGTGCTGCGCCCTGCGAATCCTAGCTATGACCCGATTTCGGTTGAGCCTGAAGATGTAGAAATCGAAGGGGTTTATATCGGTTTATTACGTGGTTTAGTTTAGGCGATCGCAGTTTAGGTAAGTTTTGTGTTGATGTTGGTGGGCAGCGAATTTTCTGTGTGGCAGAGAGTTCGTCTGGTATAGGTTACAGCGTTGTATCGAAGCGTTAAAGATCGTTGCGAATTTTCCATATCGGTTCGGCTCCTGTGATAGCCTGCTTAACGTTGTTGTCATAATGCTTCTAGGAGAGAACACTTTGAGTCTGCGTTCTGAGCGTTATACCGAGATTTATCCACGGGAAGATTTCAGCGAGTATGTTGCTCACCTGCAACTTCACATGGCACTCCAAGCTCGCAAGTTGGTTCCTTCTTTCGTTTCAACTGTTGATAGCCGACAAGAGTTATTACACAAAACACAAGCCGAGTTTGAAAAGCTTGTTTCGCGTCAGCCTCAATAAGACCATTCCTTTAAAGCGCATTCATTTCTTAACGATATCAAAGGGCCTCTAGATGGCCCTTTTTTTTAGGTTGCAACTTGGTTTACAAAACTTCATGATGGAGGATGAAGAGGTTCGTTAGGGTAGGGCAGGAACTGGGCGAGCTGCTTGGGCGATCGCTGCTTTCCCATGAAACTCTTTACACCTGTTTTTGTTCTGGAGGGTAGATTTTGAAGGTTTTTAGCACCTTTTCATTTGCTACTCGTCGTGATCTTTCCATTCTGTTCGTTGCGGGTTTGCTGTTTTGGTCAAGTTTGGCCTCGTTGTTACCAACGCTCTCTCTCTACCTTGAAAATATCGGCTCAACGCCCCACCAGGTCGGCATTATCATGGGGTCGTTTGCGATTGGGTTACTCCTGTTTCGCCCGTGGCTCGGCAGTGTGGCTGACGTTCGTGGCCGTAAATTGGTTTTGCTAATTGGGTTAGTTGTGGTGGCGATCGCCCCGATTGGTTATTTGTTTGTCTCATCCATGCCACTGCTGATTGCGTTACGCGCGTTTCACGGGTTAAGTGTGGCAGCTTTTACGACGGGCTACAGTGCATTGGTCGCTGATATTTCACCGTTGCAAAATCGGGGCGAGGTGATTGGCTACATGAGTTTGGTCAACCCGATTGGCATGGCAATTGGGCCAGCGCTTGGTGGTTTTCTGCAAGCAGAGGTGGGGTATACGGTTTTGTTCTTAACCTCCGCAGGGATTGGTGCTGTCGGTCTGGTCTGTGCGAGCGGGTTAACGGCCAACAACCCCCAGGCTGTAGCTATGGCGGTTCATTCTGTTGATCGGCTAGTTAAGCCAGACTCCGCGTGGCGCGTGATTGGCAGCCCTCGATTGCGAGTCCCAACTCTGGTCATGCTGATGGTTGGGCTAGCGTTTGGCACGCTCAGCACCTTCGTTCCACTTTTCATTAAGGAAGCAGAGGTGAACTTAAATGCGGGCTTGTTCTACACGGCTGCCGCGATCGCGAGTTTTACAGTTCGCTTGTTAGTTGGTCGCGCCTCTGATCAATATGGGCGTGGTCGATTTATCTCGCTGGGGTTGGTGTTTTATGCGGTTTCAATGCTGATGCTGTGGCAGGCAAATAGTGCGGTTGCGTTTCTTTGGGCGGGGGCGATCGAGGGGGCAGGGGCTGGCATTTTTTTACCCACAATGATTTCGCTTGTCGCCGATCGCTCGTTGCCCGAAGAACGAGGACGTGTGTTTGGTCTATGCATGACCGGGTTTGATTTGGGTATCGCGATCGCGGGGCCGACTTTAGGCTTTTTTGCAGGTTCCTTTGGTTATCGGGGGCTGTTTGGTTTAGCAGCAGGGTTAGTCGTGCTAGCGCTAGTCGTATTTGTTGGTTTTTGCAGTAAAACGCTGGCTGATTCGGTGCGCTACTCTCTCGGCAGTGGGCGAGATGTTTATGCCGTGCGCTAGGAGCAACAAGACGACTAGATCGACAAATGCTCTTAGAAACGAGACTTGAATCAGCTGAACAACTTCCTTGCTGTAGGGGTTTAGCATTGCCAAACCCCTTCACAACCATTGCTTCTGATTAAATTCATCATCCTAACCAACCAGGTTAAAGTTTTGAGCAATCCAGCCGATTAGCCCCCCGGCTAAGACCAAATAGGTGGAGTTGACGCGAAACTTAAAAGCGGCGACGACACTGGCGATCGCCAAAGTCACTGTTAACCAATCCACCACGGCGGCAGTTGCTAGCTTCAGGGTGACGACCGCCATCAAACCCAGTGAAGCGGCATTGACTCCATCAAGCAGGGCGGACGTGAGCGGCGATCGCCGTAATCGAGTCGCATAGGGGTTAATCAAGGCCACCAAGACAAAAGCGGGCAGAAAAATGCCAATCGTCGCCGCGATCGCCCCTGAATTTCCAGCCACGAGATACCCAACGAAGGTCGCTGTTGTAAATACAGGTCCGGGCGTGAATTGACCAATCGCAACCGCATCTAAAATTTGCTGCGACGTTAGCCATTGCAACCGTTCAACCAGTTCTTTTTGCAAAAAGGCAAGCAACACATACCCACTGCCGTAAAGAACAGAGCCGATTTTCAGAAAAACCCAAAAAACTTGCCAACTATGAGGCACCTCAGCCACTGCTCTGGTCGAAACTTGAGCCAGCAATAGAGGAATTGGCCAGAGTGGGCGATCGCTCAGATGGCGCCACCCTTTTAGTACCAATATGGCTAACCCGGCCAGCAGCAGTAGCAGAATCTCATTTAAACCAAGCCAGCTTAAGCCTGCAACAGCGATCGCGGTGGCCCATGTGACTCGATCTTTGAGTGCTTTTTGGCTAAGCTTCCAAAGCGCTTGCGCCACAACTGCGAGAATGACGGGCTTAACGCCGTATAGGAGCCAGCCTAACTGAGGCGTTGTTTGATACTGCACATACAAAAAGGCCAGCAGCCAAACCATGAGGAAAGCTGGCAAGATAAAGCACGCCCCAGCAGTAATCAAGCCAAGCCACCCTGCTCGCTCATACCCAATGTGAATGGCTAACTCGGTTGAGTTTGGCCCCGGAATGAGGTTTGTGACGCCCAGCAGATCGAGCAGTTTTTCTCGACTAAGCCATTTGCGTCGCTCAACAACTTCTTCATCCATCATGGCAATATGCGCTGCGGGGCCACCAAAGGCAAACGTCCCCAGCCGCAAGAATACGATCGCGAGTTCTCGGAGGCGTTGTTGTCGGTCAGCCATGCTCAACTGCTGATGAGTGGCTTCCTCAAAATCGTTTCGCTGTTGCATGACTCTGTTGAAAGGTGAACATCGTTAGTATTTCATAACTTTCTAAGTTCCAAATGCTTCAAACTAAGACTCACTAAGGCGATCGCGTTTCCTCTCCTGAGTGTTCTGCCAGCCTCTGATCGGATTGCTGCAATTGCATGACGGTTACCCCAACTCGATCAACTCGCGCTTTGCCAGGTCAAACGGCTCAACTTGGCGCGGCAAAAGCCCTGCATTGAATCACAATTTTGGGTTATGGGAATCGGGAAAGGCTTGATATAATGAAGTGAACAAAGGTAAACAAGAAACGTGCCGATTTGGTATTTCTCCCTGTGCATTTTCTGTAAAGTTTGATACTTTGCTCTTTACTAAGCGCTCCGGTGAGTTTTTTGTGAAGATTATGCACAAGTGTGGGATGTTCTGGGCAGTGAGTATATATTTGCTTTATGCGTGGGTACGCTCATAGCAAGAGTAAAAGTAAAGACACTCCCCTAAGCATCTGGATCAATACTGGCTTCACGATACGAATTCTCTATGAAGGTCTGAAGCACGGTACGTTTTGATTGACTATTTTGATTTTGGTGCTACAACTCTTATAGCTACAAAGCTATTTCTTGAAAATTAGACTGTCTTTTTAGCGTTTGAGTTTAGTTTCTCCAAAATCTTGAGAAAGACTGCCCATTCCATTCTGAAAAAGCCAAGGTAAACCCTATGTTGCGTCCAGAATCTTACTACACCGAGCTGGCAAGCTATCAATCCTCCGCCACCTCCGAAAAGCAGAGCGCTCGCCAAACTCGACGAAAGCAAGTTTTGGATCAGGCTTCAGAAATCGACGCATTAGTAGCTGCCTTAGTGCCTGATGATGTGAGTGCAAATAAGCGCGCGATCGTTCGGCATCTCATTGCTTGTTGGGTTGACGAGCAAGCCAGTCAAGCCTCCTAAAATTTGCTCCGGGTTTCCAAGCTTTTCCCTAGGCTCACCAGAGTTTAGGGATTTGTTGGTTTTTGCATTATGAACCAGTATTTTTGAGATGCCTCTGATGTTGCTTGCGACAGAGGCTATATTACTTTTAAATTTTTATAACTGATAAAAATAGTTTGTCGCCTATTGTCTGGGCGATAATGACAGCATGGATCCTGATAAACTTCCCCCAGAGCTTCGAGAACGCATCAACCGTGTTTTAAGAGCAAAGACTGATGACTTCTTTGAGCTAGCGAAACTATTTGGCTTTGACCCCCTCACGAGTTTTGCTGGGGCTGATTTAAGAAATGCAGACTTAAGATCAAAACCGCTAGCTGGGGCTGTTTTTGTTGCCACAAACTTTACAGGGGCAAATTTGATCGGCGCTGACCTCAGAGGGGCTGATCTGACAGCGGCGAAGCTGGTAGGCGCTCAATTAATTAGCGCTCGTTTAGATGACGCTTTTCTGACAAATGCTAATTTGCAAAAAGCTCAAGTTCTGCGGGCTTCCCTGGTGGGGACTGACCTGCGGGGAGCTAATTTAACTCAAGCCAGTCTCGACTATTCTGAATTGCTCAGGGCTAACTTAAAAGGCGTTTGTTTAGAGTATGGCAGTTGCCGAGAAACGATCCTCAGTCATGCTGACATTAGCTCTGCCAGAGTTGCTTGCGCCAATCTGTGTGATGCGAACCTTTATGGCGTGAACTTAATGCATTCTGACCTTCGCTGGGTTGACTTTACAAACGTTGAGCTAACAACGGTGAACGTCAAAAATGCTCATTTTGCTGACAATGTCGGCCTCTCTCAGGAACTTTTAATAGACCTGGAATTGCGAGGCGCTGTGCTTGATTAAGGAGCATAGATTAACTCAACGGTTCTTTTAACTTGGACTTTAGACTAAACGCAATTTTCCACTATACGTAAGGGCGAACAGCCGTATAGCCTTGCGGCAATAGCCTTTGGCATGGCTTCGCTAGGGCTGCGCTAGCGCCCCTCCTAAATATGGCGTATTTTTTGAATTAGTCCAAACTCCAGTTTTTTAACCTGCGAGATTGATTTCCAAGCTACCGTTTCTATTCTTGCTGAGGATCATGGATTAAATAAAATCGAATATTTTTCCGTCGAAAGGGCTAAACGGCAGTTTACCCGTTCAACAAAGTATCGAAATTATTTAATTCTCATTCCTATGGGATACCGAGTGTCCCAAGTCAGTTGTGAGGTTGGGAACAGCTTTTCCGATGAAAAATCGGTCCCGATGCAAATAGGATTGCTATGTGTTGTCTTGTGAACGAAATCGCAGGATTTGTTTTTAGTATGTTGGGCGAGTGACTCAGCGAAACAAATCACGATTGGCAAACAGCAATGCAAATAACCAGGCGGAATATTGAATTACGGGTTGATGATAGTTTGATGCGGGTTTACGTGGCTGCTCCGAAACCGCCAGGTATCTATCCCGGAATTTTGTTTTTTTCTGACATTTATCAACTAGGGGGGCCGATCGCCCGTTTAGCCGAGCATTTAGCAGGTTACGGATATGTCGTTGCTGCACCCGAAATTTTTCATCGCCTGCTTCCAGTTGGGACGGTGATTGAGCCAGACGATTTAGGCCGGATGCAGGGCAATGATGCCGCCCGCCGCACCAGTGTGGCCGACTATGATGCTGATGCGAGAGCGGTACTAGAGTTTTTGCAGAATGAGCCATCGGTGTTGCGATCGCAGATCGGTGCAATGGGGTTTTGTATTGGTGGTCATCTAGCATTTCGGGCGGCGCTTCAGGCAGGCGTGAAAGCAGCGGTATGCATTTACCCAACCGGAATTCATAGCGGCAAGTTGGGGAAAGATCCGGCTGACTCGCTGCAACGGATTAGTGAAATTGAGGGAGAGCTACTGCTGATCTTTGGCAGTGTGGATCCTCACATTCCCCCAGAAGGGCGCAGCATTCTTTTAGACGCCCTGCAACAAGCCAATGTCAAACATCGGGCGATTGTTTATGAAGCAGCTGACCACACCTTTATGCGCGACGATGGACACCGATTTGATCCGGTTTATACGGATGCAGCATGGGCAGAAACGACTCAGTTCTTAAAAGCGGCTTTGTCAGGGAACGGCTGAAGTGTTCATCGGATGCCCCAACGCCGCCGCCAACTAGAGGTTGACTCCTGCTGCGATCGCGATTGTTCTTGTTGATGTCGAGCCAGAATGACTGCTGCGGTGTCACTCAGGGTTGGGTCGCGAAAGGGGGTTGCGGCTCTAGTGTGGAGGTGTTCTTGCTCCATTTGCGAGAGGGGTGCAATCGCCGTTGGGTCAAAGGCGGCAACTGTTCCCTGCGACCAATCGTGGGGCAAGTGAAAGTCGTCTGCTCCTAACGGAATGGTGCCAATTTGCAAGCCTGCCAGTTGCATCGCGACTCGCACCGAGGCCGATCGCGAGTAGGTTGCTAGCTTGCCAGTAGGGGCAAGGCACTGAGCGACACACGCAAAAAACTCTACTGTCCACAGTTGGGGGCAACGGCGTGGCGAAAAGGGATCAAAGAAAATGGCATCAGCTTGAAAATGGCGATCGCTCAGGGTTTGGATTGTTTGACGGGCATCGCCGAGCAACAATTTAGCCTGCAACTGGGACGTTTGACAGACATGATGTTGCGCCATGTCTTGAAGGACAGTTTGCACCAACGGCGACCAGATTTGAATCAAAGGTGGCGCGATCGCGGCTAGGGGCACTGTGGCGTCGAGTTCTAGCCCGTACACCTCAACCCGACAGTCAGGGTTGACAGTCCAGATTGTTTCTAAGGCAGCGGCGGTGTTGTAGCCCAAGCCGTAACAGACATCCAGCAGCTTAAGGGAATCTCGCTGAGCCAACAGCGCGAGGTCGGTTGCCACCGCAAACTTTTGAAACGCCTCAGTTTTAGCTCCCTGTTGACTGTGAAAGGCTTCGCCAAAGGTTTCAGAAAAGAAGGTAAATGAACCGTCTCTGGTTGGTTGCGGTACCCAGTGAGAAGCAGAATCAGGCTCAGACATGCGGGCGGCTTGAAAACATTGATTTAGAATTTTACAGGTGAGCGGGTAATTGCGTTGAAGTAGCCGCCAGGAGCTAAGGTTTGGGCAAAAACACATACAGTCCATTAGGGACACATACCACTTCAATCGGCGTCGTGCCGATAATTTCGCCATCCACCACGACTTTTTGAGGCGGGTCAGTAATCACCTTTAAGGATTTAGCGCGGGCGTGAACAACGTTTTGATGCTCCAGATTGGTTTTTGAAATCGCAGCACCCAACATCCTCAGCATAGTCGTGATGCTTTGCAACTTTGTTTCGGCTGAGGCGATCGTGACATCTAAATAGCCATCGTCAAAGATAACGGTACCTGCCCCCTGCGCTAATACTGACGTGGGCGGAGCCGCATTTGCGACTGTAATTGCCTGGGCTTGAAACTGATAGGTTTCAGTCTCAGTCACAATCTCAGTTTCAAACAGTTTTTGCTCATCAAAGGCTTGCCAACCCGCCATTAAGTAGGCCAGCACGCCCCACTGTTCTTTCATTTCCCGATTTGCCATTTCGACTGTTTCGGCTTCATAGCCCACCCCCGCTAGCAGGATCATCGGCACCCCATTGCAGAAAGCCGCATCGACCGCTTTGGTATAGTCACCCAAAATAATTTGGCACGCACTGCGAATCGGGGTAAGGCGAGGCAACCCCAAGGCGGCTGCAAAGGCGTTGGCTGTACCGCGAGGAATGATCCCCAGGGGAATTTGACTACTGACCAGGGCACCCGCAACCGCCGAGATCGTGCCATCACCTCCCGAAGCAATTACCATATCGGTGCCAATATCGATCGCCTCGGCAACTTGTTTCGCTGGGTCTAAATCTGGTTCTGTATAGAGAATTTTGAGGTTGAGATGCGGCTCTAACAAGCTGCGAATCAAGGTTAGCTCTTGCTCCGGATCGCCTTGTCCACAAACGGGATTAAAAATCAGATGAGCAATTTTCGCCTTTGCCAAGCGATACAGCAACATTTCGGCAGTGGCCAGATTCGTTGCCAGCGGTACGTTGTGAACGTTGCAAATTCGCATCAATGCCTGGATATCCGGTTCATGCGGCTGGGCGTAAAGCGGATCGATCAAAAAGATCACGACCAGCACATTACCCGTTGCAACCTCTGCGGCAATTTGTGCATCTCCCCCCTGCGGCCCCGACAAAAGTTTCTCGACGGCTAAGCCTGTCGCGGCTTCGACCCGCTGCCCAGTCGTGCCTGTAGCGATCAGCCGATACCGCTGCAGCACTGGGGCATGGTTGCGAGTAAAGTTGATTAAATCTTCTTTTTTGCCGTCGTGGGCGATGAGGGCGATCGTGGTTGACATAAAGAGAGACGCGAATAGAGGCGTTCTGTAAGGGATGTGATAGATGTATCTCTCGGTACGATTTGTGGTACGGAGAAGGCTTAGATTGCCAAGATTGCATCTTACTAAATTCTAGGAAAGATAGGAGTGAATCGGCTGAGCAATGCACAATATCCTCCCAATGAAGCCGTGCTACCTCTATGAGATAAAACTCAGCGGTTAGATAAAATTTTTTTCATTCTTCTTTTAATCACTTTTTACCTGTGTGCTTGAGACTTATCCATAAGCAGGTGGTGTTCTAGACATGGGGATTAGGATCAGGGAGAATATGGTCACTCGAACAAGTTAGAACCCTCTGGATGACTACGATGGTACTTGAACCCGTCCATTGCCCTACCTGTGACAGCACTGACATC
>Ga0209172_10003055_pt1 | contig 26906 bp, 21 predicted proteins | sample LarsenN4metaG_FD_184113 | JGI IMG/M metagenome (GOLD analysis project Ga0209172, IMG submission 184113) | Hot spring sediment bacterial and archeal communities from British Columbia, Canada, to study Microbial Dark Matter (Phase II) - Larsen... ... | reverse complement strand
ATCGTTTGCCGTCGAAAGCGTTTCGAAACGTTATCGACCTCGACCGCCATCACGCCTCAGACCTCCTCAGCAAGCGACCATCTGAAACGGTCGAAGACGAATAGACCACACAATAGCGCGACACCGCTGGCGACGAACATGCCCTGCCATGCCGTCCCAGAGGGAAGCTCATTATAGAGGAGAACATCCTGGTAAGCAACCACGAACGGAGTAAAAGGATTCAGGTCCAGGAAGGTCCGGAAGCGCTCGGGTACTTGCGTGGCAGGGTAGATGATGGGGGAGAGGAAAAACCAAAACGTGAGGAGGTGCCCTATGATCTGCGGAATGTCCCGGTACCGCACGCTTGCAGCCGAAGCCATGAGGGTCAACCCCAGCGTCAGACCGAATTGAGCGGCCATGATCAGCGGGAGGGCGAGAAGACTCCAGCCGAGACCGACCCCATAAAAGAGGAGCAAGGCAAACAGAATGGGAATGCCCAGCAAAAAGTTGATAAAGTTGGCCATGACCGTGACGGTTGGCAAGACTTGCGGGGGAAAGAACACCTTCTTCAGCAGGCTTCCCCCGTCCACGATGGAGGTGGCTCCCAAGAGGAGGGAGGAGGAAAGCCACATCCAGGGTAGCAACCCACAGAGCAGAAAAGCGGCATACCGCTCCATGTCAATCCGCATATACACTGAGAAGATCAGCACGTAGATCAACATATACAGCAGAGGGTTCAGCAGGGTCCATAGCAAGCCCAGAGCGGAGCCGCGGTATCGCACCTTGAGATCCCGTACGACGAGAGTTTGGATGAGCACCCGATGGGACAGCAATTCATGGAAAATCGTCAGCATCGCACCCTACTCTCGCGTCATTGCGGTCGGAAGTGAATATAATCGAAGGCCACGCCCAACTGGCGCCCATCCACTTGGCCCGTAGCCGGGACTAGGGGGGAGGCAGTATAGCGGTAGACAAAGCGGAACGTGTTCATACCCTGTTTCAGATACCCTTTCGGCAAGGCGAGCGTATAGGTCCGCCAGCCGTCATTGTCGAGCTCGATCTCACCGATGAACTCTTCGTTTACATAAAGCTTAGCAGCCTGAGTGGGACGATCCGGAACATTGACAGGCAGAAGCCTCAACTCCATCGCCAAGTCTTCGACACGCGGGAAATAGACCCCCAGACGCGACTCCTTGGCGTTAGACCAGGCCACCGTGAGCGTATCCCACTGTTCCGGATCCGACCAGCCGACAGCGAAGAAGAATTGCGGCACTATCGATCCAAAATCGACCAGATAGCCATCGTGGCCTATGAGCCCATCCACAGCGGGCACGTCGCGTGCCAGGTAGACGATGACGCGCTCGCCGTCGTCTTCTAGCCGCGCGATGGGGAAGTGGGCCTGGAGGAACTGCATAAAGCGGGCGAGGATCTCCGGGCCTCGCAGCGGTGTCAAGTCCGCCGGGGCTTTGTCGAAGCGTCTGAAGCGATCATAGGCGGCTGGATCGAGAAGATTTTTATGGATGACGATAAAGCCGAGGTCGAAAAACTCGAGGAAACGCGAGACGTCACGCCGGTCGATGGGGGCCTGATCATAGCGTTCGATCAGCTCTGGATGCTTGAACAACGGCACAAGCGGGATGGAGTCCGCATATTTCACAACCAGATCCAAAGAGATCCGTGGTGCCTGGCCCAGGAGCAGGCGTTTGCGGTGTAAGGTCTGATAGTATTCAAATTTGGCAATCCCCCAGTCAAGCGGCACATCGATGAGCGTCTCACCCCGGCCTGGTTCCTTCGCAATGCGCTCATACGCTTCGGGCACCCGGGCATCGGCAAGGGGCATGGGCACAATGGAGAACTCGCCGATGATCAGCGCCAGGAGCAGCCCTGTCAGTAATCCTGAGGCCCACGACCTTCCCGCCCAACGCCAGAGAAGATATCGCGTCCCATAGCCGGCGAGCACGGCCAAGGCCAGCATCAGCACGACCGCGAATCGACTGGATACCCGAGCCCCCCTCAAGAACGGAAGGTACTGATACATCAGATAATCCGGTAAAGGAAGGAACAGCTCGACGTTTCCTACGGTAAACCTATGCTGGCCAGCTATATGCAGAAATGGGCCTAAAGCTAACACGAAGAACGCCAGGGCGATGAGAAGCCAGAGGCGCGTCTCGGCCCGTGGCGCCTTCCAGGCAGCAACTGCGGCAAGGGCGAGCACGGTGTAGCCGACGTACACCGTCTGTTCTGTATCATTGCCGGTGAACCGGGCATACAACGGCCCCACCAAGTCGCCTACGAGCGAATGATGCCAGCTGGGGATGAAAAAGGCCAACAGGTCCGCGCCCCATTGGAAAGTATCCTCCACATGTGAAAAGAGGATAGCGTCGTCACGCGGATGGGCCAGGAGCAGCCAGGCGAACGGGACCAAGAACAGTACCATCAGACCGCCCATACCGATGAGCCGTCTTAACACGCTGCGCCTGACCTCTGGACCACGATGTACGACAAGATAGTAGATCAGATAGAAGATCGTAAAAAGTCCGAGAAAGATCGCATAATAGGGATTTGAGGCGAAGGTCAGCGCGAGGATCAAGGGGGCAAGGATCACATATCGGCCTTGACCACTCTGTATGCTCTTAAGTAACACAAGGATATATAGCGGAATCCACATGCCACTCGTAGCGAAATTGAAGGTGACGAGGGATCGCGCCAGATGATAGGGCGCGAACGCAAAAATCACCCCCGAAATAACGGCGGCGCAGTTGTCATGAGTGAGATAGCGCACCAACAGGAAGGTGGCGTACGCCGTGGCAACGAAAGCAGCCAGGATAAAGCAGTTATACGTCAGAATGACACCCAACACATGCACAAAGGGGATCGATACGGCCAGTGGGAGTCCAAATCCGAACACGAGCGGGTACAGGAGATCAACGCCGCGCGGATAAAAGATCGCCTCTGTGAAGAGCGACCATTGCGGTGCATCCGTAATCAAGCGTTCAACAAACCCGAACGCCCACAGGAAAGCCCAGGGATCCCCTACATCTTTCCCATAAGCCCGATGGGCGGGGATATGCGTGGTCAGATGCAGGATCAGCGGATAGGTGAGCACAATGGTAAGTACGCCTATGCCACCGATCACTCCTGCATGGAAACCGAACTTCCGTGGGTTCATGACAGGGTGCCGCATGGTGCTGCCATGGTTCATCGATTGCGCACTAAAACTTTTTGCCAGTTACACCAATACCCCATAAACGTTTCTGAAATAACTGTCTGTATGCACTGGGAGATTGAACACCAATGATCCTAAACCCGGCATTCTCAAACCATTCAAATACTTCATTGTAAGTATGCCTATGGACGTATTTATGTGACAACCAATCCCGCATAGAATGCATGGTATTTGCAATTTTCCATTTCTCTTGGTGTCTAACCATTTTTTTGATGACCGGGTGACAGATTGTCGCGACGATACCAAAGAAAATGTTCCGAATTACCTTGGGCGATCTACTGATTACCGGCCTCAGGAAGCATTCAGCCATATATACAAGGCGTACCAATGACCCTAGATCTTCGATTCGGGCTAAATGATCACCAGTTCCATAAATCCAGAGCGTCAGATATCCTCCTTGACGCACATAGGAGGCTATTGACTTGAAAGCCTTCACGGTGCAAAAGGTGTGATGGATCACCCCCTGGCTATAGACGAGGTCAAAGGAGGCTGGCTTCAAGGGTAGATGGAACAGAGACGAAATGATCAAATGAAGATAAGGTCTCGATTTGTAAGCTTCGCCACCCTTTAGAACAGCGAAATTTAGATCAATGGCAAATATCTCCGCATGGTCCGTAACCTCTTGTAACGATATAGACTCATGACCTATACCACATCCAATATCTAGAATGTTTCCGATCTTTTCCTCTGAATATTCCATCCACTTTAGCAAAACGTTTCGATGCAATAATTTCAAATCATCTATAGAGTAGACGAAAGACAATTCGTCGTCCTGAACGTAATTCCACTCATCTGTAAATGTTTCCTGTATAGACTGCTCCCCAGGTTCTGGTGATCCATTTGGCATTCTGTATTCTGACAACCAACTAAACTGCCTTGTATACTCTTGGGCAAGACGTTTATGCAGATCAGTTTCAAATGTCAGCATGATTGGGACATATGAGTAAATTGGATACCAGATCTTGCACTGTTGGCATAGCAGCACTCCCTCTTTAATCACTCTTTCATGACCATCACCGATAGCAGTTTCGCCCCTTTCCACCTCACAGGGTGAATACTGCAAATGCTTCACGCTTTCTTCCACAAAGGCATGCAGGGTGAGATCTCCCAAGCAGAATGGGCAGCACAGCTTATCCAAAATTCTCGCCTTCATAACTTCTCCGCGATGGTTAATCCCCTACTGCCTGGGCCCTATGTCTCCGCTTAGGCTATACACAGCCGTTCGATAACTGACGAGTTCAATCCGAAGCTCCTGCACAAGCGCCTTCACCTTAGATGACGTTAAGGCCGCCAGCTCTTGTTCCCTGTTGTATCGGTGCGACAGAACCCATCCTTCCAACGTCGAATCGCGATAGCCCGGATGCACCATGATTTCTGTCACGCCAGGCTTGAGGGCGCGAAGGATGCGGAGGAGCCCCTCTTCAGTCAGATGACCGCTCTCGACCACCCCCGCGAAATAATCCGGGGCGAACAGGCCTGCCCGTGCCAGCAGGCGGGCGTGCAGCGCCGACAGCGAGGTCAGGATGATCCGCCGCCACAAGCTCACGAGCCGATTATTCCCCCGCGGTGCTTGAATCCTCTCCCGGGGGAGTCGAACCGCCTGAAGTCCATGCCGCTTGGCCACGCCGAGGGTGGCCTGAAAGATGCCGGGCAGCATATGCACGTGCATGTGGCTATCGAGCTTGGTCAGCTGGAGTCTGTGGTGCAGGGCCTTCTCCACTTGCGCCTCGCATTCACGTTGGACTTCCGGGAGACGGATTCGACCGGCCACCCATCGCCTTAGGAACCCACCTAACGAGTCAACGAAGCGTCCATCGCGGGTGACGAGCGAGGGGATCTGCTCAGGAGGCAAGACGGGACGGCCTTCGATGAGCGTGAGGTGCAGACCAAGCGCGAGGTCAGGGTGCTCACGGGCTAGGGCCACCGCCTCCTCGAAGGCATCGCCCACGACCATGATGGATGCGCTCGTGAGGAGACCCGCACGATGGGCCTCGATGATCCCACGATTGACGCCGGGGCTCAACCCAAAATCATCGCCATTCAGGATGGCCCATGTGGTCATCCACATTACCCCACAATGCGAGGGACTCACCGTTCGAGAGCGGAACGATCTTGAACCCCGTCCGCTTCCAGATGGGGATGAACCGCGCCCCTGTAGGCTGCACTACGGCCCAGCAACAGTTCGCCCCCCTTTTGCACTGCTCAGCGAGGGCCCATTGCAAGAGCCGCCGCCCGATTCCGAGTAGACCTCGGGACGGCCTCGCCTGGTCGGCGCCCCGGACAGCGATGAGATGAATATAGGGTCGACCCCACAGGCGCTTGATCGCTGGATCCGAGCTGAAGCGAAAGCCGCCACGCACGAACTGCTTGACGAGGTGCAGAGGCAACCCATAGGCCCCTGTCAGGAAATGCCACATCCAACGGAACAGTTGTCCACGGGCAAGCATGGCCCGCCACGGAGCATATCGACCAGGGATCATGATGAAACCCATGACGGTATCATCTCGGACATAGACCCAATTGCCCAGCGGATCCCACGACAAGTAAAAAAGCAAGTAATCGCGGATGAAGGTTCGGCGTGGGGGTGTGCCGAAGATCTCTTTGACGCGGTCGGGAAAACACTCGATGTAGATGTCCACGAGCGCATCGATATCCTGCGGTGTCGCCTGGCGGATGCATTCCTGTGCCACCGCTCCCACTCCAGGTATCATGGGATATCCCTGATGATCAATGGCCCCAAAGCCTTCGCTACGAACACCGGCAGCCGTTTCCAGAGGGCAATCGCCCAACGAAAACTGGCATTCGTGGGGTCCATGTCGGGAAGATTCCGGGCTAAGGCCAGATGATACTCGTAGAAGAGAGGCACCGGACGGCCACCCCATTGTCGCTTAAAGAAAAACGTTCCGGAATCCCAGCGGCTTCGGCCGAAATCGAAATAGGCGAAGCCCCGGTCACAAGCAGAACGCATGGCCTCCCATAGGAGAAGGCTGGTCGGGGCCACGGCGCGATACTCCCGGAGATCCGCGGCGTAGAGATCGTAGATCGTCTCCTTGCACGCAACCAGGAGGACGCCGGCGATATAGCGGTCGCCATGCCTGGCCATCCAGATCTCCGCCTGCTCGGGAAATTCCTCGATAATGCTTTGGTAGAACGGGACACGATGAAATGGCGTGCCGAGATCGCGCATATGGCGGCTCACGACGTCAGCGAACTGGTCCCGCAGATGATGCCCTCGTTCCACCACTACACCGGATTTGAGAGCCCTTCTGATCGCCTTCCGTGCTCTTCCTCCTTCGAAGCGGTTCCATACGACATCCGGCCCCTCATGGAGTGGCACTAGGAAGGTACAATACATCTCCTTGAGCAGAAGGCCCTGCCCCACCTGCATGAGGCTGCGGATTTCCACATACTTGGCGCTTTGCTGCAGGGCGACCTCCCGCGCGGCCTCGACCAACACCCCGGCAGCTTGCGCGTCGTTTGCCAGCAGACCGCCATAGGAAAGATAGGGAGCCGTCACCAGGAAGCGCCCGAAAAGCGGGCTGCGGATGAGGAACAGCGGCAGGACGCCCGCGATCGATGATTTGTGCACAGCCATCATGTAATAGGGCGTATGGCGGTATGTCTTCTCGACCACATTGCGCCAGCCGAGGAGGTGGGCCAACGTGGCCTGAGGTGAGGCCTCAACGAAGCGCTGCCACTCTTTTTCGCGGTCTGGGGTCAGCAGGACCACATGCATCATCGTTCCTTACACAATAGCGTTGCGTCTGCACATGGTACGGGACACTGGCGGACAGCGCGTCATCAGGCATGACGGAGCCCCCTCAACCGCTGCAAGGTCTCCGTCACACCTCACTTGCAGTGCCTTGAAGACCTCACTATAATGGCCCGGCCATGAACCGAGCCAACGATGCGCTACCCGATGATCATCAATATTATGTCTTGACAGATGACAATGCCATCCGCAAGCGGTGGCATCTAAACAAACTCAGGCTCTTCGAGCTGACGGCCTTGTCCCCTGCAGACCTGGTTCTGGATGCCGGGTGCGGAGCCGGCAACCTCATCGCCGAAATCGCTCCACTCTGTCAACAGGCCATTGGCTGCGATTATCGCTACGGCGGCCTCGCCTTCGCCGCTGCTAGAGGTCGTGGCGCCTATGTTCAAGCCGACTTGCGGGATCTCCCCTTTCCCGATAATACGTTCACAACGGTGTTCTGCATGGAGGTTATCGAACACATCGATCGGAAGACCACGGCGCAAGCATTGGCTGAAATCCATCGCGTGCTTCGATCGAGAGGACAGCTCCTCGTGACCACACCGAACTATCGCAGTCTGTGGGTCGTCATCGAGTTTGTGGCCGACACGCTCCGCTTTAGGCCGGAAATGGTGGGGGGAGAGCACATCTCGAAATATCATAAGGGCACGCTAGCAGACCTAATGATGACGGCAGGGTTCGCTGTCGAAAGGCTGGGGAGCTTTAACCATTTTTCCCCATTCCTCGCGGCGCTGTCAGATCGTTGGGCCGAACGCCTCCACCGTTGGGAGCTACGGGAGGGGCGGATCGGCGGGAATCTGCTCTATGCTCTGTGTCGGAAACCCTAAACCCGGTCACCATACCTTCCCTGTCGATCCCACCAGCAGATCTTCATCAGGTCGATGAGGGTTCGGCAGGAAAGGTGCACCACTCTGACCGTGCTTGCCTCCCCCTCATACGTGAAGCTGACCGGCACTTCGGCGATGCGATAGCCTAGCCGCTGGGCGGTCAACAGAACCTCGACGTCGAAGGTAAAACCGGAGATACCCACCCTTGCAAAGATGGCTTTTGATGCCTCCGCTGTGAAGCCTTTGAAGCCGCATTGCGTATCCATGACGCGGAGGCCGAACAGCCGGCGGACCTCCCAGTTAAAGACGCGGCTCATCAGGTGCCGTTTGTGAAGGTAGCGGAAGTGACGGGGGTGGAGATGGAATCGAGAGTCGGCATGAACCCGTGAGCCGACGACGATATCGTACGATGCCTCCGAGAGGGGTTTCAGGAAGGCGGGCAGGCCCTCGATCGGGTAGGCCAGATCGGCATCCGTGTAGAAAATGAAATCGCCAGTGGCTTGCAGTACGCCCCTCTTGACGGAATACCCCTTCCCCATGTTTCGACTGTTTACGAGCACCCTGAGCTCAGGGTAATGCTGAGCAAAGGCGGTCAACGTTGCCGCCGTAGTATCGGTACTACAATCGTTGACCACCAAAACCTCGTGCGAGTACGGCTGCTTGCTGAAATACTCCTGCACCCGGCACAGGGTCCTCTCGATCTCACCCCCGCCGTTGTATGAGGCGATCACGAGGGACACGAGTGGCCTCATAGCATCCCCCTACGTCCTTTCCTCGATGAGCCCCTCTCATGCACCGCATGATCTACCTCTGCACGGCAACCTCTGTCCACCCCGCAATCCCTATGCAGCAGGCGCGGCATAGCCCGTACTCACGTTAATACCTTCAATGGGATGCGAGCGAAGCCCCCGCAAAAAGATTGGTGATAAGTGGTCGCAGGACCTTAGAGGAGGTTCAATCCCCTTAAAGACCAACGCGATTCCCGACAGTTCGACTCCATCCCGCACCCTATGGTCTCCTTGGGAAAGTGGCTTCCATTTAGCATACGTACTCAGGCTTGTCAAGCGAGAATGACGCATCTCCCAGGCTCACGCATCCTAATGCCCAGCATCGTCAAGGAATCGTCATGATCTCGACCGGTGCACCGTGTCTCGACCGTATCCTGCGGTTAGAGAGCGCCCGTACACACACCTCTATCACGCCATACGCGCGGTCGGTAGAGATGCCGGCGGAGCGTACTTCAATACAGCCTCTCCAGGAGTATCGCTTTTGGTGGGGCACTGTGTCATAGCGGGGGTCACTCACGGGCTGTCCAGCGGCGGAACAGCAGCCAAGCCAATAGGTAGCAGCCCGTCCCGACAAGGAGAACGGCCGTGAACCCCAGATGCAGTGCGATCAGCATGGCAAGGCTCGAAGCCAACACCGAGGCGCCGCCGTTGGAAGCCCAGGCCCACGGGATCAGGCCCCCTTGGCCTTGCCCCAGTTGTTTGATTCCTAGCGGGAAGGGGATGCCAAGCAGTAAGCCAACGGGAAGGAGTACCAGCACAGCGAGGCTGATACGAGCCGGCAAGTTCAAGGGAAGCGCCCAGTCCGAGAGGGCAGGCAGCACCCACGCATACAGCGTACCCACCCCGACCAACCCCAGGAAGGCCCAGGTTGGCCGCCCTTTTCGCGCCGCCGGGAGCAGGCGGCCGGCCAAAAGGCTACCACAGCCGCTAAACACGAGCAGGGCAGCGAGCGTGACAGCCAAGGAGTAGACTGGGTAACTGAGGAGCAGCGTCAAGCGCTGCAGCATAGAAATCTCTACGAACATAAAACCTAGGCCCAAACAGAAGAAATAGCCGATGGGAGTGCCCCACCCACGTCGGCTCTGACGGGCACTGAGTATCAGCAAGGGCAGCACAATCGCGACCAGAACCAGTCCCACTGTGATCAGCACGGAATTCATGAGGAGGAAGAGCCCGATGTTGGTCACATCGGGCGAGAGGATGCGAAAAAAGTCGCGGGAGAAAGTGGTCAGCACCTGGGAAGGCTTCAGCATATAGAAGAAAAACGGCCGATCATCTGTCGTCGGATCCATCCAAAATGGGTACGCCTTGTAGAAGACCTCTGGGTCCTCGGCATGTAACAGCGTGGTGAAGGGATTCGCGATCTCACGGCCAGGGGCATACACCATGACGCACTGCGGGGCTCGGCGACAGAGGCTTTCGATGCGCTCGATCTCCACCTCATCGAACGGGCTCTGTTTGATGAGCACAGTGCCCAGAGAAAACTCCTGCGGCATAATCTGGCCCGCGAATTGGGGGCTAAGGTCAGTCGTGACCGGGAACCTCATTCGCCACACCAGGAAGTGCCGGTGGGGATTCTGGCTCCCCTGGCGGCGCAGTGCTTCAGCCCCCAACGAGACCACGCGTAGGGTTTCCCGAGGTGTGTCCGGGAAGAACCAGCGTTGCACGCTCACAATGCCCCCTTCACTGAGGTGGCGCAGGTAGTCTTCGAAAGCCTCCACGGTATATAAAGTGTTCTCACTGAGGGCCAACCATCCGGCCCCTGTAGCGGCCCAGGTATCGACCATGCTGAGCTGAATGATGTCATACTGCCGCGGCGAGCGTCGGATAAAGCTGCGGCCGTCGTCATGCACAAGCTGCACGCCATCTTGGCCATATAGGTCACCGGTAAAGGCTCGGAAGCGCTCCCGGACTATGTGCACAATAATGGGATTGATTTCCACGCCGGTCACCTGTCGGTGCCCGAAGTGACGAGCGCTAGCAACGTCAAACCCACCCCCAGGGCCAATGACGAGAACCCGGCCGTTCTCTTTGAGACGGTAGACCGCCTGGGACATGCTCGCGTTTGGATCTGCGAGAAGTTTCTGGATCTCTTCGGGAGTCGCTAGCATCGTGGACGCACCCGCGTCAATGCTGATGCTGTAGACGGAGTCAGAGGTCGGGGTCACTGTGACGCGCGAGAAGGCATTCCACTTCTCGAAGAGCTTTTCCCCTTCTTGCACCCCCTTCACCATCTCCAGATCGAGGAGTCCATGCCGCAAGTGCACACCCAATAGCCCCAACAAAAGCACAAAAACCACAGCGCTGCCGATCTGGTAACGCCGAGTCTTAGGAAGACTGAAGACGACCGAGGCCAGCGCCGCCAATGAAGCGATCACCAAGATGGCGCCCGGCGCCCCTACCCCATCCAGCACCGGGGGAACGAGGAAAGCGCCTACGCCCGCCCCCACCAAGTCGGCGAAGTAAAGCGTGCTGGCGTGTTCGGTACGGTGCCAGAGGCCAAGGACGACGATCAACCCTGAGAGGAAAAAGGGCAAGGCCGTGAGCACAGCGACGATCAGCAGGTACAAACGCAGAGGCGGGGTCAAACCCGCATAGAGATTCAGACCCGGCACATGGACGACCAGAAGCAGGGCTCCTACACCCGCGATTGCCAGGGCATGGACACAGCCCAAGAGCACGAGCGATGCGTCGAGGGTGGCTCGCAGGCGGGGGGCCAAGGCCGAAGCTACCACCCCACTGGCGGTGATCCCCAGCAACGCCATGCCGATGGCGAAAGTGGAAAAGTGGTACAGGAGAGTTACCGAAAAGATCCGCGTGACCGTGATTTGGAACATGAGCGACGAGAGGGTCACCAAGCCAATGCCAACGGCCAGGCGGATCACATCGCGACTGCTGGTTTCGGCACTCGGAGATGAACGACTCCCGCTCTCGTGCACCGTCACCATCCTGGCATGACCTCCGTCGATCAGTACTGCCGCCGCATTGTCATCTGTCCCGCTGTGGGCCTACCGGGCTTCCACGTGTTCGCTCGGGAATGCGCCATCGCTGTCCGCTCTCTGCCATAGGGCCGGCAGCGGAGTATAGGCTTTTGCTGGGGGAAAGGCAAATCGAAATGTGGACAGCAATGCCGTAGAGGATTCACGACTCACCCAAGGCCAAGCCCCGGTAACGAGCCTTGAATTCCCGCAGTACCAAGGTCTAAATCAAGGCCCGGTGCGCCAGCACGTCACCAAAGATCATGAGCCTGCTACCTACTCTTTTTCCCGCCCCATTTGAAGTCGTGTAAAGGTGATGTAATCGAACGCTACCGCCAGGGTGCGTGGGTCTCGACTCGCCGACATCACCGCCATGGGAGAGACGGTCTGACGATACGCGAAGCGTAAACGGTTGAGACCTGGCCTCAGAACCTCGGGCGGCACAGTAAAGGCTAGGACTTGCCACTCCCCAGGTGCGAGCGTGAAGCGTTGCCGGTCTATACCATTGATGGATATGGTCAGCTCTTGAGGGATTTGCATCGGCAGGGGCATGGGTAACACTCGAAGCGCGACCTCCAAGTCAGTGGGATGAGGAATGGCCACCCACACGAGCGATTCCGGTGCATCCGCCCACACATACGTGACACCATCGACTTGTTCGTCAATCGACCAACCTTCCCCGAGATATCTTCGAGCCCTCTTTGTCCCCAGGTCGATCACGCCATCTCCCGCCAGTTCGAGGTCGAGCCACTCCAGACGGGTGAGCATGAGGCCCAGCGGCCGGGGATCGTCTGATACGCCGACTTGCTTCGGCGTGAACAAAGCGGTTACCTGTAACTCCAGGGCTGCCCATGACGATGGCCCGAGAATCTCCTCCGACACAGGATACGTGGCGCGAAAGGGGCCGAGGCCTGTCAACCGACCCAACACTCGATCGTTGAGCCTAACCGTTGCGGTGGAGGGCGGCAGCGCCGGCTGCCAATTGGGTATCACCCCTTCGAGGGCGAGCACCACCGGTTTGCGGGGATTTTTCAAGACCGATACACTGGCTCCCGTCATCCAACGCCGCTGCCCCTCCTCTAGAGGGTGCCAACCGCTCACCTGAAAAACACCCGACGCGGGAAGAACCTCTTCTCGATGCCAGGCTAGGATATCGAATGCGGAGGCGTTTTGGCTCGCCTGGCTCGCGTGTTGCCGTACCTCCACCCAGCCCGGTATCCACAGGGTACGAGGCCCCTCATTTTCCAGACGAACCTGCCACGGCGATCCGGGAAGGGGCCACTCCAAGACCGCGAAGTCATCGGTCTGCTGGATCACCTGCTCTTGTCCCATACAATCGCATCGCAGCCGTGATCCGGCCGGGCCCCACACACCCAGGCGTAAGACCTGGCCCGCCTGCAGCTGCTGTGGCAGGTCGAACGCGTGGCCATCGAGGACGAGCCCATCGAGGCGTCCTTGCATGACGAAGGCATCCCCAGGCCGTAGGGCGCGTGTCTCATGCTGAAAGTCGAGGTGGAACAACAGCCGTGGATCTTTCCGCAGGAGGCGATAGCGGCTGTTGGTATAGGCGGCCTCGATGGCCCACGTCGCTGTTGGCATTGCATCAGCGTCGACGAGGACCCAATCAGCGCTGATGGCTTGCTGATAGAACGGCCAGTCCCGACGTAGGTAGTATGGCGTGTAATGGGCGATGGAAAGCGGGTAGTCTTTGAGAAAATAGGTCATCCACAGCAGTGGGGTATCTTTAGCATCGCGGATGTGGATCGTCGTGCCCGGCGGGATCACGTTTTTGATCTGTCTGAGCGCCAGCAGCGCAGGGAAATCCATGTTGGCCTGCGCCTTCCAGCGCGCCAATGCCGTGAGGTGTACGACATTGATGGCGACCAGAAGCACGATGGTCACCATACTGATGGCCCTCACACCCTGGCCAGCTAACGTCTTTGGGCGCCGAACGAGATAGTCCCACCCTAGCGATACGGTAATGAGGGCGGGAAACGTGGCGAATGTCAGGGTTTTCATATGGCCATAGGGGTAGTCGAGACCGTAGCGCAACCAGAGCAGGATGGCGACATAGACGAGCCCCAGTGCCCCCAAAACCGGGCTTCCGGTGCCGATGCTGCGCCAGAGGCCGACAAGCGTCAGCACAACCGCAGCCGCCGCAACCGCAATAGACAAAGCCGATAGCCCCCCTTGCGGTGCCATCGCGCCGCCCAAGCGAGCGGGTGCGAGGCCATAGAGTGCTGTCCACTCAACATGGTTTGCCACATCTCCGAACTGGGTCGCAAAGCGTAGATCCACCAGGTGCCATACGAATGTCCCGGCGTGGACGATCCCTGGGAGGTTGGCTAGAGCGGCGAGGAAGAGCAGCAAGCCCAATGGATGCGCGTGCCCGAACCACCGTCCTCTGTCACAGAGGCTACAGAAGAGCACGTAGACCAGCAGTGGGCCGAGGACGAATATCACGGCGCCCGGCGAATAGGTCACAAACGCCGCTGACAGGAAGAGGGCTGCCAATAATCGCGCGCGTAACCCTGTCTGCCAGGCGAGCACGCTGCTGCCAAAAGCCAGTGGCAGGAGACCAAGGCCGGTGACATGCATCGCATAGCCGTTGTAATGCACCCACATCAAGGTCGGGCTGACAGCGGCGAGGAACGCGGTCAGCAGCGCCGCCCGTGTGCTTGCACCGAAAAGGCAGCGGGCCAGACAGGCATAGACCGGCACCGCAAGCGCCAAGGCGACGGCTGTAACGACAGCGAAGGTTTCATGGGCTTCGCGCTGCACCAGGCGATCGAGGATGGCGTGCAGGTAGCTAAAGCCATAAGGCAAGCCGTAGTCACGTGCCAGGGCGAGCTGCAGTAAAGCCGGTTGCCATGCCGCATCAGCGGCCGATGCCACAAACTGTGAGCCGGGAGAATGGCTGGTTCCAAGATGGGCCGCGAGATTCGTATAGAGCACTGGGTCGCCATTAAGGCTCACTGGTCCCAGAAAGCCCATGTGCCAGATGGGATAAAGGGCGGTGGCCAAGGCTATCCCGGCTAGGCAGAAGACCCCCAAATGCTCGCGCAGACCGAGCGCTCCCCGGTGCCACAACAGCCCGAAGAGGTTACACAGCGTTGAAAGGATAAGCACCGCGACAATTGTCTGCTTGATGGACCACCCCAGCCAACCGCACCAGTGAGCGATCGTCACCGTCACGGCATAGCCAACCCATGGAGCGATGAGGACTGCACTGCTGCGTAGGGGCTCGCCGGCTAGCAGCACAGTAACTCCCAGCCCGGCATAGGCAAGGAAGCCGACGCTTAAGGCCGCGATCCACAGACTCTCACACACGATGTCCATCAAGGCTCAACACCCAAACCCGTGCAACACGACTGCGCCGCACGCCACTCCGCCGGCAAGGAAGCTTAGCGCCCTGAGTGGTGTGACGATCCTCTAGGGCAACCGCACGAAGTCCAGGGCGCTCTGACCTGCCAACCAGATGGCAGAGTCTCTAACTCTGAAATACAAGACATGGAGCGTATACACCCCGGCGGGCATGTCTTTAACCCACAGGCTGAGAATCGGGTAATCGACGGCGTAGTACCCACGATCGATGAAGAGAGGCCAGCGCGGCTCGATCCATTCTGGACAGAGTGGCTGGAAGACTTTGTCTTCAAAGTCGAGATAGCTATAAGCTCCGGAGGGTCGCCGGAGGACGATCAACGGATAGAGCACGCGTCCAGGTCCAGGGTTGTCGATGTTCAAGCGGGCCGAGAAGACCTCTGCGGCGCTGAGGATGGTGCGATCAGCGATGAGGCGCAGGCGTAGGGGAGGCTCGATGGGATCCTGCAAAGTGGCAATACCGCGCTCAAAGGGGCAGCGCGGTGCTCCTGTCACCTCGACCTTGACCCGCCGCGTGGGCTCGCGCCAGCGACCAAACCAGGCCACACTCTCGCTGACCATGCCGAGTTCGAGCTCATAGCCACCGGGCTCGGCTGGGGCCCAAATTCTTGTCGTCTGGCGTACTTGCTGGCCTGGCCAGAGATCACCGCGCAACAATGGCCCCCGGCCCTCAAGAGCCTCTTGAGGGCTGGCGCCCATTGTGCGCCATCGCCATCCGAACCGCACTATCCCGTGCCCATCCGGCGTCAGGCGAAGCCAGCGCGCTCGTCCGGTATTCTTGACCGATACCTGCACATCCTTGAACGCATGCGTGGCAAGCTGCGTGGGAAGCTCATCGATCTCGAGCTCAGCCTCAAGACCCCGGCGGTTCCGGCTGTCAGGGACCTCGGCGACGCTATGCTTGAGCGTTTCCCCTAGGGCACGTACCACCTCGAAACCACGCTGCCAGCTCTGCCGCGAATAGTACATGAGAGGGTTATTCGACCAGGACCACAGTTCGGCTCTATGGTCCCAACTACCGTCGAAGGCTAAGGCAACGAGGCCATTGGCGTAGAGCGACCAAACGGCCAGGAGGCCAACCAGACATTTTTCCCAGACTCGGCCTCGATGAGGCAGGCCAAAGGCCAAGAAGTAGGCGAGGAGAGGGGCCACTTCGATCACATACCGTGGCCCGAGGAAATAGCCGCCCCACCACATATTGAGCTTGCTGTCGAGCACAAGGACCGCGAGAACAGCTCCGGCCAGATAAGGTGTCAAGGCGTCCGCCGCGCGCCAGCGTCGATACACACCCCTGAGGGCGAGGATGAAGATGGGGGAGAAGACCAAGAACCCAACCGCCGGGCTGATCAACAGCCCGACAAGGCCTTTGAGTAACGGAGTATTCAGGTTGTCCCAGCGACCAAGGACATGTCCCCCGGCACTCACATACCCCGGGGGGAGGAAAGGATCGCCAAAGTACACCCCATTATACGTCAGAAGAAAAGCGACGGCGGGGAGAGTCAGGAGCAGAAAGGTGGCCAATTGCTGGCGGCGATGCCGTAGCACATAGAGCGCGAGGATCAATGCCACGAGCGCCGATGAAGGTCGACACATGACGGCCCAAGCCAGTGGCACGGCGGCGTACGACGTCCAGTGCGGCTCTGTGCGGCCGCGGGTCAGGCAGTAGAGGGCAATCGCCAGTAGGAGTTGCGCCGATCCGACCGGCCAGAGCGCTTGGCTGCTGATGCCAAAGGTGGCGGTGCCAAAGGCGTAGAGGGTTGTGGCAAGGAACGCAGTGCGTATCGGCACCAGCCTTGCCAGGGTCAGGAAGATGAAGAGCGCCGATAGCGCCGCGATGCCAGCGGCAGCCACTCTTTCGAGGTAAGCCAACCAGGGTGAGGCGGCATCCAGGCCAGCCAGCGCCGGCAGCAGATAGAACGGGAGTGCGAGGAGCGCGGGTCCGACCGGGACGAAAGAGAGAAAATGCCCATCTTGATAGATGATCGACGACAGCAAGACGCGATTCGCATACAAAAACGAGAACTCATTCAGGTCAAAATTACCTTCGCGCAGAATGCTCAGCGGCAAATAGCGTAACGCTAAGTTATCGTCTGAACCCAGCCCGCGATTTGCTGCCACATAGACTAGGAAGATCATAGCCAGGAACAAACCACACCGCCAATGGGTCCGTCGCCCGGCTACGGGGCAAGCGTTTACGTCCATGTTATCGCTGACCCGTCTGCCTTAGCCATCATCCGCTTGCGGCGCCAAGCGCAGCTCATAGACGTCGAGGTCGAATTCGTCGTTCCCCCCTGAGACTTCGAAGGCCACCAAATTCGAGCCGGTTTTCATCCCCGAGGTGAGGTCCACGGCGACCTCGAGGTTGCGGAAATTCACCGTGTTGTAGGTCGCTATGCGATGCACTTCGAGCCGCTGGCCATTCAGATAGAAGGCCCCAACCTCATGCGGGAACAAATAGGAATCGCGGATGTTCACCACTAGCCAGCAGGGTTGCCGTAGCGATGTCACCAGCATCTGGCCGCGGAACGTCACGGTTGGGGCCGGCCAGCGTGTAGAGGGAAACCCCTCATATACCAGAGGGTCCGTCGCTCGCCGCGCTGGCAGTGTGATCGCAGACCAGTCACTATCATCAAAGCTTTCCTGCCACCAACCAGGTCCAGGGGCGACGCTCCAACGCCACGACCCATACTGGATCATGGGTTGATAGCTCACGATCGCGTAAGGCCCAATCGGCACAACCCGACTTGGCTCGATCGCCTTCGGTAAGGGGTGACGCAGGAGAAGATAGTGTAAAGTGGGATCGAGACGACCCAGAGATACGCGCCGTGCCACCGTCTGCAGTATAAAGCCCTTATCCTCGCGGAATTGTTGGTAGATCGCGCCGTGCGCCCGGGCTTCCAGGAGGCTATGATCGGCACCGAAGTCGCGCCAGAAATGCTCGGCCAGGGCCCGCTTATGGCGCAGCGGCATGGTCTCCATGCTGCGGTGTTCGGGGTCGGTGAAATTGAGCAAAATGGTTGAGGGAAGCCTCAGAACGCCAGTCCTGTGCACGGTCTGCACCAAGCCCACCAGCGACCAGCCTTGAATGACGACGATAGCCGCGACGAGCGAGCCTAAGGCTAGGCGCCGCCAGGGTCGGCCTGACTCGCCAGAGAAATGGCCCGGCAAGGAGGACAGAGCGCCTTGCGCCAGCAGGCCGACAGCGAGGCAGTAGGCCGGGTACAAGAGGTCGAAATAGTACCACATCACCCCTACGGTATTATGCGGCACGATGGCGAAGGGCAGAGCTATCCACAGGCTGAGCAATACGTAGGGGCGTCGATCTTGCGCCGTCAGCAGCCGTGCTACCAGAGCCACCACACCCAGGCAGATGAGGACTGCCTCGACTCGCTGCACAGCCATCAGGAGTGACGAGGGGTTGCCGCCAGGCAGGGCGGCGGCCATTTGCTCTGGTAGTACGAACGGGGTCCAGAAGCCGCGCCAAGCGATGGCCCAGAACGAAGCCGTAGGATTCTTGCCCATCCAGACGAACAGCCTATGGAAGTCAGGAAAGCCTTGTTGGATCTCGAAGACGATATAGGGCGCATAAAGCGTCATCACCCCGAGAATCCCAACGAGCAACGGCCATGGGCGTAGCGGTGGACGATAAAGCAGCAGGGCAACGGGCAACACCAGCACGAAAATCGCCCCGCTCATATGAATTTGCAGCAAAACGCCAAGCGAGAAAATCATTACCGCCAGCAGCCAAGGGCGGCGACTGACCAGAAAGCACCAGAGAGTCCAGAGAAAGAGCGCGGCGAAAAACAGCAGGAATCCGGGGTTCCACAAGGTTTTGCCGCTTATGACGGCCATGGGAAACACGGCGTATAACGCTGCAGCGACTAGCCCCACAGGCGTGCCGAACATGTCGTTGCCGAGGCGGTAGACGAGGTAGAGAGCGATGAGGGTCAGGAGGTTCTGGAGGACCAGACCTATCCAGGGATCGGGGCTAATGGCATAAGGTATCGCCAGCAGATAATAATAAAGCGGGCCGACGAGATTAACCGAACTCAGCGCTGCCTGTGGGCCAACCAAGGGATAGGCTCGGCCACTGACAATGCCCAGAGCGGCCATGCCATCCCGTACCTGATCCTGCAGAAACCATCCAATATCCAGGCCCAACAGGCGAATCCACGCACCTAGGGCCAGAATCAGCACGATGAATGCCCATTCCCCAGTGTGTCGTTTCACAGCGGCCATTCGCCCTAGCCTGTGGAACTTCCCCTACTCACCTTGCAACGATTACCCGGGTGGGGACGAACCCTCCCGAAAACGCAGCGGCGTAGCCCCAGGCGCACGAGTGTCACCATGCCCTTGTAAATCTCCACGCGCGACAGCTTGCTGCGCCCACATCGACGGTCGACAAATGTGATGGGCACCTCGGCGACTTGGTATCCCAACGCGAGGCACATCGCCAGCACCTCGACGAGAAAGGAATAGCCATTGGAGTGAATGGCGTCGATGGGGAGTTTCTCCAGTACGTGGCGGCGATAGCAGCGATAGCCGGAAGTCCAATCCTTGACGTCCACGCCAATGGCCAAGCGGGCGAGGCGATTAGCGTTCAAGCTCAGTTGCTGGCGCAGCCATGGCCAATTCTCGATCTGACCACCCGCTGTATACCGGGAGCCGATCACCACGTCGCACTGCCGCGATGCACTCACCAGCGCGTCGAGTCGCGCCGGGTCGTGCGAAAAATCGGCGTCCATCGTCACGATATATTCGAAGTTGTGTTGCAGCGCATAGGCAAAGCCGGCGCAATAAGCCGTACCCAGCCCCAGTTTTCCAGAACGAGAGAGCAGGTGGATCTGTCCATTTCGCTCAGCCAGCGTCCGCACGATCGTCCCCGTTCCGTCCGGGGAATCGTCATCGATCACCAGCACGTCACAATGCGGATTCGACGCCGTGATCTGTCCCGCCAGGGCAGCGATATTCTCCCGCTCGTTATATGTCGGAATGACGACGAGTGTCGGCAGGCGCAACATAGTCGGCCCCGTTCCACTTCCATTAATACGTCGACGTCCGCCCCTTGGAATCTGTGATCGTCACGGCACGCATCCATAACCGTCGCTGCCACCAATCAGGGTGTTCGGCATACCAGCGGATCGTCTTCGCGAGTCCATCGGCGAGCTTGGTGGCAGGTTGCCAGCCGAGCAGACGCTTGGCCTTTTCCGCTGAGGCACAATGACAGACGACCTGGCCTGGGCGGTCGTTCGAGAAGGTCAGCAGCGAGCGGGGCTTTCCCAAAATGTCCAGGATCAGCTCCGCGACGGTCAAGATCGGCGTGGCGACGCCCGTCCCGAGGTTAATCGCCATGCCCCGCAGCAGCGAGAGGTCGGTATGAATGGCCCGATCTATCCCGTCGCACAAATCTTCGACGTAGACCCAGTCGCGGGAGTGCCGGCCATCACCATGGATGACCAGCGGTTCATCCATGAGGGCACTGGTGATGAAGCGCGGGATGACTTTCTCGAGGTGCTGATGCGGGCCGTAAGTATTGAAGGGGCGCAGGATGACGCAGGGCAGATCATAAGTCACCCAGTAGGAGTAGACTAACCGGTCGGCGGCGGCTTTAGCGCTGGCATATGGTGTCGTGGGATTGAGGGGATGCTCTTCGGTCATGGGCGCGAAGACCGCCGTCCCGTAGGACTCCGAGCTCGAGATGTGGATGAATCGCTCCACCGGATGCTTAAGCACCGCGCCGACCACTGACTGGGTGCCCAGGACATCGGTCTCATAAAACGATAGGGTATCATGTAACGAGCGCGGCACATGGGTTTCCGCCGCAAAGTGGATGATGACATCGGCGTCGGCCAGCAACTCCTCCATCAGACCGGTATTACGCACGTTGCCATGGCAAAAACGGAAGCCAGCGTGGTTTCGCAAGGACTCCGGGAAATTATCCACTCCCCCCGCATAGGTCAACGCGTCCAGGACGGTGACCGAATACTGCGGGTAGCGTGCCATCAGATGGCGTACCATAGCGCTGCCGATAAAGCCCGCTCCCCCTGTAATGAGTAATCGCATCGTCTACGCCTTCTCCCTGTCGATATTCTGATAGCCATGGCCATCGGCGAGTGCCCAATCGTCGCAGCCAGCACAAATCCCGCCCTCAGCGAAGCGTTTCTCCAGATGCGCGCGCCGCAATGCCTCATAGGCGGAACTCCGCCAGATCACCTCTAAGCTCTGCTGGCGCACATTGCCCATCACGCGTGTGCCGTCGTAGTCGCTGACACAGGTCACGACATCGCCGTTCCACAGAATCACCGCATAATTCCATAACCACTTACAGGGTAGGCGATCGCCGCCATAGCGCACCGCACGCATCTCTCCGGCGAACGAGATGTCCTCGATGGTCATGAGGAAATCGCGCGGCCCGAGGTGGGGTCGCCAGAAGTCTCTGGCTTGCGGCAGAAAGGCTAGGGTTTGCGGCGTCTTCATGAATTGGATGGTAACGATGGGCCGCTCCGTACCCAACTCCCGACGAAGCTGCAAAAAGCCTTGCAGGTTGGCGACTACGCGGTGGAACTCGCGACTGCGCCGCAGACGCAAGTACGACTCAGGATCGACGCCATCGACGGAGCACTCCAGCCGGTCGAGCCCCGACTTGATGAGCTTTTCGCCCAACTCACGCGTGAGGAAGAAGCCGTTCGTGGAGAATCCCACTTGGGGCAGCCCCTGCGCCTTGGCATAGGCGACCATGGCGGGCAAATCGCGGTTGAGCAAGGGTTCGCCCAGGAAATGCAACCACAGTCGCACCTCATGGCCCCGGCATTCGTCGATGATCCTCTGGAACAGCTCCAACCCCATGTACCCCTTGCGCCGTTTTTGCTGGCCGTAGGGGCAAAAGAGGCAATCGAGGTTACAGACGTTGGTGGATTCGATGTGGATCCGCGTCGGAAATGGCATGAGTGCGTAGGCCATGCAGCGCTCCCGTCTTACCCTCCCCCAGCAAGGGACAAACTGTCTTGCGACCGGTCAGGATGTCGAGGCTCTCCGGCCCATGATTGAACAGCAAATCGATCACCGAGAGGTAGGGGATAAACCCCCCGCAGAGCTGAGCATAGTGGCTAAATTGCTGCCGGTAGCGCGGATGTCGATAGTCATGAAATTCCATAGTGATGCCCACCGGCGTTAAACGCGCTGGCTCCATGAACGTCCGGCCCAGCGCCCCCTCCAAAAAGCAATCGGCACCAAGACGCTGGCACAGAAAGGCGATCCGTCCGGTGGGATCCCTGACGCGGGTGCGGACGCCGAGGAACTCGCGTTCCAATCCCGTCTCCGAGGAGATCACCAGCCGCGTCTGCAGGCCCAACACCTCCACGATATACCGGATAATGGCGACATTGAGATCGATCAGAAAACGCCAGCGCTGTTCGTATAGCTTGGCGAAAAACGCCTCATAGGCGGGGAAAAACGGCGCCCGCGCGTAATTGCATTGAAGGGCTCGCCAATGGCGACGGCGCCACTGGCGTTCCTCTCTGATCTCGACCTCGCGGATGGTCTTCTGCAAGAGCCCATCATTGTGCACCGGCACCGACAACCAACACCATCCCTGCGGCGTTCTGATGCGATTGCGATTGCGCCAGGTGTCCTTACTGTACGGCAGGTCATCGTAGAGGATAAACACATCGCAACGGGCGATTTGGTCGAAGAACCCTAACCAGGGCAGATAGCCTGGCTGGAGGGCACCCAGCTTCATCGCTGTTTCACCGCTTGGGCCAGGAGGACATTCCCCAAACGCAGCCGTTTCACCCAGGAAGCCAGCGGATGACCCCGAGTGTAACGGCCTTCGCTGGTCATGGCGATAACTCGCATGTCCGCCGCCGCCAAAATTTTGCGCAAAGTACGGGGCGAGAACTCGTAGAAATGGCTTTGATGTCGCGCCCGCTCAGCCATCCACGCTGGCCTGTTCAATCGGAAGTACAAGCCGGCGATGTTCGGAACCGCCACGCTTAACAGCCCCCCCGGCTTGAGCAGGCGATGGAGTTCACGCAGCAGCCCCAAAGGGTCGCGGAGGTGCTCGAGGACGAAATACAGCACCGCCACATCGAATTCGCCGTCGGGGAACTTCGCCGCCTCCAGCGTACCAGTGAAGACCTCGAGGTGGAGCTCCCGGCGCGCGTAGTCCGAGGCAAAGCGAGACACTTCCACACCTCTCGGCTCCCAACCGCGGCGCCGCGCTTCATCGAGTAGGAACCCTGCTGCACAGCCGACATCGAGCAGCTTCCCCTTCGGCTTAAGGCGTTCGATAGCCTCAAGCCGTCCCCGCGCAAGGCGTGTGATGTTGTCGCGATCGGCGATGTAATCCACGCCGTAGACGTCTTTGTACTCATGGAGGAAGAATTCTTCTTCGTAATCGGCTTCCTCAGGCATGGGACGTGGATCAACGTAGACGAGACCACAGCCACGGCATTGCACGAGGGTGTCGACTGGAGTGGTCAGGAACGGGCGCGCTTGGTCACGCTGACAGATATTACACCGCACGTGTTCTAGCGTGCTCAAGCTGAAGGCTCCACCGGCAAGAAGCCACCGATCTCCTCCTCGACTGCGTAGAGAGGGAGATTCTGAGCCGCGTGGTAGGCGCGGACGAGATACTCGCCCAAAAGACCCAAGATGGTGAACTGTAGGCCGGCAAAGAGCAAGAGGATCAGCGCGGCCAAGAGATGGTTATTGGCCGGCATCGCCAGGAATACCCGCGCGAGCAAATACACGCATGCCCCCATGCCTCCAAGGCTGACACCGAGGATACCGCCGACGCCAACGATGCGGAAGGGGCGCATCGAAAAAGCGGTCAAAAAATCAAACGTCATTGCGACGAGATGCAGAAAATTGTACTTCGACTGGCCCTGTTGACGTTCGTGATCGCTGATAGGTACCTCACCCACCGAGCGCGACAGCGTCAGGAGCAATGGCACCAAGAACCGTCGAAGGTGCCCATACCGGCTCGCTTCTACGACGACGCGTCGAGTGATCGCCTTATAGCCACAGCCGTGATCGTGCAGGAAGACCCCCGTGGTATAGGTCATCACCCGGTTGACGATCAGGGATCCCAGGCGCCGCATGACGCCGAGCTTCTGGCGGCTGACCCGCCATCCGCTAACCAAGTCATACCCCTCGCGGATTTTCGCGAGGAACCGAGGGATGTCCTCCGGAGCGTTCTGCAGGTCAGCGTCCATGACGATGACGACCTCGCCCTCGCTGCGTTCCAAGCCTGCCGAGAGAGCGGCGTGCTGCCCGAAATTGCGCACCAATTTGATGACACGGACGCGCCCGTCAACCATAGAGAGCTCACGCAGTCGCCGGAAACTGCCATCCGTGCTACCATCATCGACGAAGATGAGCTCAAACGATCGGAGATCGAGGCTGTCGAGCGTCTTGATGAGTCGATCGTAAAGGGTCGAAAGGTTACCTTCTTCGTTGAAGATGGGCACTACAACCGACAACTCGAGTCTGCGTTTCACCTGGTGATCTCCTGGGCCGCACGAAGATGCGTCAGCTCTATCACACCATAGATAGTTTGTCAAGCTCTATCACCGGCTGGATCTATCGATACTTACCGCGGTGCTAATCCATGCGCGAGGGGAGCGCGATCCGCGTCCAGACATGCGTCTCAGACACCGAAAATCTGCTTGACATCCCCTATGCGGTCTCCCAGAATACCCCCGATTTACCCCGGCAACCCCCACGCACTCCAGCGAGGTGATTCTATGGCCATCGAAGGCGCGCTGCCCTTTTACAAACCGTTGATTTCGCGCGACAGCCTCGACCAGGTCATCGAGGCCATCGAGTCCGGCTGGCTCACCACAGGTCCCAAAACCTTGGAGTTCGAAACGGCGCTCGCCCGCTACGTTGGCGTTTCCCATGCCATCGGCGTCAATTCGTGCACGGCGGCCATGCATCTGGCCTTGGTGGCCATGGGAGTTGGCCCGGGCGATGCCGTCATCACCTCACCCATCACCTTTCCGGCTACCGCAAACGTCATCGAGCATTGTGGTGCACGGCCGATTTTCGTCGATGTCGAACCCGAAACGTTATTGATCGATGTGAACCGGATCGAGTCTGTCTTGACGGCTGCCCACCGCCAAGGGGTTGAGCGAGAACGGATAAAAGCCATCATGCCGGTGCATTTCGCCGGCCAACCCTGCGACATGGATCGCATCTTCGCCCTCGCGGCGCAGTATCGCCTGGGGGTAATCGAGGACGCAGCTCATGCCTTGGGGGCAGAGTTTCAGGGCAAGAAGGTCGGCAGTGATTATGGCTTGGGCTTCGCTGGGCCGTGGGCCTCGTGTTTTAGCTTTTATGCCACGAAAAACATCACCGCCGGTGAGGGAGGCATCCTGACGACCAACGATGCCGAGTTCGCGGACCTCGTCGCCGTCCTCCGGCTGCATGGCATCAGTCGCGATGCATGGAAACGATACACCGTCGGGGGCTATCAGCACTATGAAGTGCTCGTTCCGGGGTACAAGTACAATATGTTCGATATTCAAGCGGCGTTGGTCCTCCCGCAACTCGCGTATATCGATGAGTGGCAGCGCCGTCGCCAAGCTTACGTCGCGCTGTATCGCCAGGGATTGGCCGATATCGAAGGATTGCAAGCGCTGCAGGTCAAGGCGGACCGTCAGTCCTCGTATCATTTACATGTGGTGCTGGCCGACCCCGACCGGCTCGGGATGACGCGCGATGATTTATTGAATCGCATCGCCGCACAGGGAATTGGCGTGGGCGTCCACTTTCGCTCTCTGACGGTGCAGAAGTATTACCGTGAGAAGTATGGCTTTAAGCCGGGCGACTTCCCGGTCGCCGAGGACGTCAGCGAGCGGGTGTTGTCACTCCCCCTCTATCCAGCCATGAGCGCATGCGATGTCGAGCGGGTCATCGGCGTTGTGCGGAAAGTCATCGCCGCCTGAGGTCATCGGCTTGCCGATCATCATCCGGCCTCTCAGGTCCAGGTTATCTCGGCTCTAACCGCTTGCCCTTGTATCTTTGCGAATGAACGAGGTGGGGTTGTAGTCATGCCAAGCGCCTATATCGGACTCGGCTCCAACGTCGGCGAGCGCTTGGAGCATTTACGGCAGGCGGTCGATAGGTTGCATGCGACAGCCGGAGTGCGGGTGACCAAACGGTCCTCCGTATACGAAACCGAGCCGGTCGGAGTGACCGATCAGAGGTGGTTTTTGAATGCCGTGGTGGCGATTCAGACGGACCTCTCGGCAGCAGCGCTTCTTGATCGTACCCAAGGTATCGAACGCGAGCTCGGCCGCGTTGCGACGCGCCGCTGGGGGCCGCGGATCATCGACCTCGATCTGTTATTATATGGAAAGATGCACATAAAAACGGCAAGCCTGGAGATTCCCCACCCCCAGATCTGTCATCGCGCCTTTGTGATGATCCCGTTGCTCGAGCTCGAGCCCGACCTCGCGCTGCCAGATGGCACGCCGATCAGGGCATGTCTGGCTGCGTTGTCGTCCCGGCAATGCGTCCGAGTGTATGCACCGCCGATGGCGCTTGAGTGGAGGCCAGAAGCCTCTTGTTGGCCATCCTCGCCTGTGTAATCCGCCTCCCAGCCCTCGCGGAAATTTCGTTTGAGGACAGCTCATCACACCTACCCCGAAGGATGAGCGGCCGATGAGCTAGCCGTGGGCGCGTATGGTATAGCGTATAGTCGCTGAGATGGTATGGCTGGCGCTGCTCAGCGTGCGGCCTGACCATCGGTCGTCAGCCCATAGAGCCGCTGATACACCCCGTAATTGCGGAGCACGGTCTTGACGTAGCCTCGCGTCTCCTCTAATGGCAGGCGCTCGATGAACTCATCCCAGTCATCCGTGTTGATCTCCTGCAACCAACGTTTCACCCGCCCCGGTCCAGCGTTATAGGCCGCGAGGGCGAGAACGAGGTTGCCGCCATGCGTTTCGG
>Ga0209172_10003046_pt1 | contig 27019 bp, 25 predicted proteins | sample LarsenN4metaG_FD_184113 | JGI IMG/M metagenome (GOLD analysis project Ga0209172, IMG submission 184113) | Hot spring sediment bacterial and archeal communities from British Columbia, Canada, to study Microbial Dark Matter (Phase II) - Larsen... ... | reverse complement strand
AGCGCTCCGGGGTATCGGAAGTGCCCCTATTGTGGGGAGGCTATTCGGGCCGAGGCGATCAAGTGTCGGTATTGTCAGAGTGATCTGCACGCCACTCCCGCCACCGCACCCTCCCAGGGGGATACGCCTCCTGTGCCTGACGACTATACCTTCTCATTCAGCGAAGCGGCACAGGCCATCGGCGTCACATCGGCCATGCTCGAAGGCTACCGCAAAGCCGGGCGCTGCAGTCTTAATGCAGACGGCACGATCGACGCAGGTGCTCTGCGTCGAGCAGGGTTCATCATCCGGCATGTCCCTCCACGGCAGGGTTGAGCTGAAAGGCCCACGCCGTGATCGTTGCGACTCAAGACTCCAGGAAGGAGGACGAAACACCTATGTATCACCAGTGACCCAGAAGCGTCAGGCTAAGATCCAGAAAGGAGGTCCCCCCATGGCCGCGATCCCCGCCAAAGTCGTGAGTCGGTTGACCACGCAATTGAAACGCTTCCAGAGCGTCCTCGCTGCTGCCAAAGCCCGCGACATTAACGAATCCGACACTGCCCTGATCGTCACCGACATCCTCGCCGAGCTCTTCGGCTACGACAAGTATGCCGAGATCACCTCCGAGCACGCGATTCGGGGCACCTTCTGCGACCTCGCCGTCAAGATCGACGGCCATCTCCAGGTCATCGTCGAAGTGAAGGCCATCGGGATCGACCTCAAGGAATCTCACGTCAAGCAGGCGGTCGATTATGCGGCGAACCAGGGCGTCGACTGGGTCGTCCTGACGAATGGGGTCATCTGGAAGGTCTTCCGGGTCTTCTTCAGCAAACCGATCACGCAGCACTTGGTCCTGGAATTCGACCTGCTCACCGTCAATGCCAGAACCTCCAGCCATCTGGACCTGCTCTACCTGTTGAGCCGCGAAGGGCTCTTAAAATCCGTGCTCTTGGAATACCACGAGCGGCGGGAGGCGACGAATCGGTTTCTGCTGGCCGCGCTGATCCTGAGCGAGCCCGTCCTCGAGACGATCCGCCGGGAGTTGCGACGGGTCTCCCAGGGGGTGGAGGGCGAGCCCGCCGAGGACGCGCGGCGCAAGGTGCAGCGGACGCAAGGGCGGGCGCTCAGGGCGCGGCAAACGAAGCCCACTAGCGTGGAGGAAGAAACGAGGTCGCTGGAAGAGGAACTGGCAGAGATGCGGGGGCAGCAGCGGACTGAAAATCCTCTCTCACAGGCGACGGGCGAGACTCCCGAAGGATAGCGTGAGCGACCATGCCCTGCGACTGAAGAGGTTGAGGACCGTTCACAGGCCATGGCTGCAGAACCCGGGTCACAACCTCCTTGACGCTGGTGCGCGGTGAACCTGGCCTTGCCATGAAGGAGGAATATGCGATGAGCCAGGGTCTGAGAACGAAGAGGAGGTTTACCCCCACCATCGCCGTCGTCGTCGTGCTGGGCTTCATGGCACTGGTGTCCGTGCCGTTCGGTGAAGCCGGAGAGGGGGACAACATCGCGTAGTAGGTCCGCAACGCGAAGACACCCGCGGACCATCAAGCCATCGCCGCGGCCTTCGAGAAAGAGGCACAGGCCGCGCGGCAGAAGGCCAAGCAGCATCGCGAGCTGAAGGACGCATATGCCGCGAAGCCTGATATGCACATGATGGTCTCGCATTGTGACATGCGGGTCAAACAGTACCAGGAGATTGCCAAGGCAAAACCTCGCCAAGACAGCCTCGGTCATCGTCAGAGTCGGTGAGCCGGACCGAAGCCGAAGGAAATCGCGGTCTCACGAGCGATGAGGTGTATCCATAGCCCGGGGAGGCTGATGGGGCTGACATACGTAGAGGGGATAAGCAGCACACTCATATAAGGAGACGGCGATGTTCCGGGGAAAACTGTCGTAATAGGGCTAGCGCTTGGTCTTAGTGTGTTAGGGTGGAGCGGTGCGGTTGAGGCGGAGGATCCGACCTGTATGGACACACAGGCGTTTGCGGTGCAAGAGATCTGGTGGGTCTATGTCTCGCTGAACCCGGGCCTCTTTCATGTTCCGGCCATTTATTGCTTCGCCGGCGATCAGGTGACGATCACCACCCCGGACTGTAGCGCGCCGCTGGGGACTTGGACCGTAACCTCTGCCACTTGCCAGGGGGACCGCGTGGTCTTCGAGGCCCATGGGGAGCACGACGCGCCAGATCAGGACGCGCCGGATCAATCGTCATGGGTCAATAACAATAGCAGGGGGGTCGTCACGTCAAGAGGCCGCCTCCGAGGAGGTGGCTTGGCTTACGAAGAATGGTACGGCGCCGTTTTTGGCTTCACAGGCGAGGCTTTGGATAGCTGCCCTTGCCCTCACTAGGGGTGCGAGCGGACATGATACCGCATACTCCCCCCGACGCCGCTCCAGCTCACCACACATGACGAAGAAGCAGGAGGTTGTGACCAGGTTTGGCCGCACTGGCCCCAGCAAAGGGGGCTTCTGTGATGGTGGTCTCAACTCCTGATACACACTGTGGATGCTGCGCTCCCCTTGGCGTAGGGCCTCTTTGGTGGACTCGTCGGCTTCCGCCAGCATGACTTCCCCCTTGCGCGCGGTCTCGCGGGAGACGCCGGCCATGTTGGCGATCTCTTCCTGGGTGTGGATGGGTTCGGAAATCTTGGCAAAAATTTTGCGACGATTTTGACGGCCTCCCCACATTGGCTTCGTAGCTGGCTTTCGCTCTGGCTTCCAGCAGGGGCCGCAGCTCAGCTCTGGCCATGAGAAGCTTGGAGAAATCATGCAGTATTCCGTTGCTATTGGAGTTCCACTCGCATCCCAGAACAAGACCAGCCCGTTTCAGTCGGACGTTCGGAGAGAAGGAACCGTTCCTGTCATGAAAGCCGCCAGTGGTCACCAAAAAACAAACGTCGTACAGAAATCCCCAATTCCGAGGCTGATCATATGTCAGTCGAACGTCAAAGCCGAGGTTCTCTGCTAGACGATGCAATCCGGAGAATAGCCGGATGGTGAAGGGTGTGCTACGACTCCGCTCCTCGATCGTTCAGGTCTTGAGGTCGCTGAATGCCCCTCGGACAGCGCCAATAACGCGGTTAATCAGCTCGTTCTGATCTATAGTCCCTTGCATTTGATCTCCTCATCGAAATGTTCCAGCATCATAGCCTTATGCCGGATGTTATGCAGCACGTCTACGGTGGTCACGATCCGGAGATGCGACACGCCCGCTGTCTGTGCTCATCTTGGAGAGACCGTGATAGGAACGATTCGTGAGTCGGGCCCGTGGAAGTGCATGACCCGTGCCAGAGGAGTTGTGGCCTCAGGAGAAAAGGTCGAGACGTCGGCAGGCAGTTCAGGGAAAAGGATAACCTTGTCAGGGCGGGATGTGCTTGGGGCATGCGGGGGACTCTTGCTCATGCGCTCGCACCGTTGAGGAGTCTGGAGACATCATGGCGTGATTCCAACCAGAGCGGGCTATATCGTCAACAATGATCAATGTTCATCAACCGATTCAGGCGAAGGAGCAGCTTGACTCGGAAGCCAGAGGGGTCCGTACTCATCGCCGCTGTGGAATGCCGCACGCATACCATAGCTGGTGAGACATTCGGGAGAGGTCATGCTAGGGCGGTGGAATCCGGTTGACGGTGGGGCCGGTGAATGGCGACGGTTACGCGGGTCTTGACTTTTCGTACGAGATGGACGACATTCCTTTGTACTAATTGTACAATTCGTATGAATTGTCTGATCACCAGGAGGTAGCCAGTGACCACGATGACCGCTAGTGAAGCCCGCAATAACCTGCCCGAAGCGCTGAATCACGTCAGCTATGGGGGCGATCGGGTGCTGATCACCCGCCGCGGCAAAGTGATAGGGGCGATCATCTCGGCGCGCGACCTTGCACTATTGGAAGCGCTCGAAGACCGCTACTGGGCGGAGATCGCCGGCGAGGCGCTGGCCGAGATGCGGGCGCAAGGGGAGCAGCCGATCCCGCTCGAGCAGGTCAAGGCGCGGCTTGGGTTGTAACCTGTGACCTATCGTGTTGAATTAATCCCACGGGCAGTGCGCGAGCTCGAAGCGCTGCCCCAGCCTATCCAAAAGCGCATCGTCCGCTATCTCGACCGGCTCGCCCAGACTCCGCGTCCCCCGGGCTGCAAGAAATTGCAAGGAACGGATGACCTCTACCGTATCCACGCCGGGAGGGGCTATGTGATCGTCTATCAAATCGAGGATGACCGTGTGCTCGTCCTTGTCTTGCGCGTCGCCAACCGAAAAGAAGTCTACCGCAATTTACCCTCGCGCGTTCAGCTTCGTAGACCAGACCCTCCAACATAGAGACAGTCATGAGGCAATTGAGATGCTGTAAGCGTCTGCGTGTGTCGATGAGCCAGAGGATTAAGAAATATGATCAAGTGGCATAAAGGAAGTGGGGTTCTGTGTCTTTGTATGTTCGCTGGGGGATTGGTAGGGGAGACGGTGCATCTTCTCCACACCCCCAATTTTACTGTGGAGGTGGTGTTCAATGGGCAGAGCACTACGCTCGCAATGCCGCCACACTATGAACAGCCATTCGTGTCCGGTCCGCCTGCTGAATTGATACGGACAATCGGTGCGACCTCATCGATGGGAGGAACTTTGTATCAGGTCATGAGGTAAGCTAATACGATGGGACTCGCCGTGCCTTCCTCTCACAAGGGGCTGCGATCCGGCACCAGGGGCCAATCAACAAAAGTATGGCCTGCCGCACCACGGGGGTCAGCAGCGCGGCCCAGGTCTTCGCCCGTGAGGCCCCCTGATCGTCCACGCATGGGAAATCGCCGATGGTTTCCGTGATCAGCACCTTGCCCCGCTCGGGCGAGATCTTTCGCTGGGTCGGCAGCGGCCAGCTGCGCGTCCACATCGACGGCGAATACCCACTGGCCGAGGCGGCTAAGGCGCAGGCCGCGCTCGAGCACCGCGAGACGATCGGCAAGGTCCTCCTGGTGCCCTGATAGGCAGTCTGTTCCAGACAAATACAGTTGAAGGGCGACGTCTGATCGGATCTGTGCCGTGCTCAGAGGTAGCGGCATAAGACACAAGTGGGCACGTCAGAGGCGGCTGCCCTGGGCTCATGGCGTGTGCCTCGGCTACAGACGGGCGAGGACGGCGCCACCCATGGCCGACAGTACGACGACCAACCACGGGGGCCACTTCCAGAACGCCAGCAACGCAAAATCTACCAGCCCTAGGGCCACATCGACGGGGGCATGGATCGCGCTCGTCCACACCGGATGGTACAGCGCGGCCAAGAGCAGCCCCACCACGGCGGCGTTGATGCCGCGCAGTGCCGCCTGAAAGCTGGGCCGCGGACGAAGTGAATCCCACAGCGGCAGCGCGCCAGCGATGAGTAGGAAGGAGGGCGCGAACACGGCGACGAGTGCCAGGGCGGCACCCGCCAGACCGCCGCCGAGTGGCTGCATCACCGCCCCCAGATAGGCGGCAAAGGTAAAGAGGGGGCCGGGGACCGCTTGCGCCGCGCCGTAACCCGCCACGAACTGTTCGTTGGTCACCCATCCTGGCGGTACGACCTCGGCTTGGAGGAGCGGCAGGACCACATGGCCCCCGCCGAACACCAGGGAGCCTACCCGAAAGAAACTATCGAAGACCGCCAGCGCTTCACAGCGCACCCATTGCTGGGCGAGTGGCAACCCGATCAGCAGCCCGAAAAAGAGGATCCAGGCTACCATCGCCCCCCGATGGCCGATGGCGAGGCGCATCCCCGGGTCACGCGGCGGACTCGCCTCTGGCAGCCACCACCAGCCGATGAACCCTGCGAGCACAATGATCAAGACTTGGCCGACGGCCGTCGGGTAGGCGAGCATGGCAATGGCGGCGAGGAATGCTAGGCTGGCCCGTTCACGATCGGGCGCTAGGGAGCGTGCCATACCCCACACGGCTTGCGCCACAACAGCCACCGCCACGACCTTCAGCCCGTGAAGCCAGCCGGCTTCCGTGATGCCCAGGGTTTGCAGCCCATAGGCGAAGGCGATCAGCGCCAGGGCCGACGGCAGAGTGAACCCCAGCCAGGCGGCGATGCCTCCCAGCAGGCCCGCCCGCATCATGCCGATGGCGATGCCCACCTGACTGCTGGCAGGCCCCGGGAGAAACTGGCACAATGCGACTACATCGGCATAGGTTTGCTCCGTCAGCCATCGGCGGCGTGCCACATACTCGGCATGGAAGTAGCCGAGGTGGGCGATCGGTCCGCCGAAGGAGGTGAGCCCCAGTCGTGTGGCTACCCCTAGCACTTCCAGCACACCACCCTTCTCAGATCTCGGCACAGTGTGAGCCCGATCAGCCGTCGCATCCATGCATCTCTCCTCTGCAGGCCCTGCGGCACGTCGTCGTCTGCGCTATACTATCGAGAGCTGATATCGAAACATGATAGCGAAGGGCCTGCCATGCTGCGAGACTTTTTTCTCGGCTTCATCAAGATCCACATTTTGCACCATGCCGCCCACGCACCGGTCTTCGGCCTGGCGCTGATCCGCGAGCTGGCCCGGCACGGCTACGACGTTTCACCTGGCACGGTTTATCCGGTCCTGCACGAACTCGAGCGCGCTGGCTACCTCAGCCGTGAGGATCAGGTGGTGCGCGGCAAGATTCGCAAGTATTATCGGATCACGCCACGGGGCCGGCGGGCCCTGGCGGAGGTCCGCGTCAAGATCGCCGAGTTGGTCGCCGAGGTTCTCCGAGGGGAGGGCCCTTCGTCGCTACCCGATGCAGACGACCCAGCGGAATAAGCCGTATGGTGCGGCTGACAGGGCGACTCGCTCTGGTTTGCGGATGGTACAGCGGCTGTGAGCGTGTCGAGAGCACACCGGCCTGGACATGATCCCTGGCCTTTGAGCTGGTGATCGTGCTGGCGACGTGGCGTTCTTGCCGGCAGGCTGGCCGCGCATCAGGGTTCTGACGGCTCATCCAAGGGGAGTCTGCCATACAGCTCCGTCAACTCCCCCAAGCGCTGCGCCACCTCATCGGTCAGCTGCTCCGCCAGACAGCGCCACTCCCAATTGCCTTCGGCCACCCCGGGCCGATTCATGCGCGCCTCGCTGCCGAGGCCGAGGACGTCCTGCAAGGGGATGATGGCTAAGGTCGCCACCGAACGCAAGGCCTGACGCACCATATCCCAGTGAAACTGCCGTCCATCGGAGGGCAGATACCGCAACGCACGCTCGCGCTCGGCTTGCGCGGTCTCCGGAGATTGCACGCTGTCGGGAGCCTCGATCTCATGCAGCCAACCGAGGCTGGTGTTGTTATCGTGCGTGCCGGTGTAGACCACGCAATCGCGGGTGTAATTGTGGGGACAGTTCTCATTGGTGCGGGGATCGCCGCTGAACCCGAACTGCAGCACGCGCATGCCAGGCAACCCAAGCCGGGCCTGTAACGCTCTAACTTCGGGGGTGATGAGCCCTAGGTCCTCGGCGACGATGGGCAGTTCGCCAAGCGCCGCATGCAGGGCCTCGAAGAATGCAGCCCCTGGCCCCTTGACCCAGCGGCCGTTGACCGCGGTCTCTTCGCTGGCCGACACCTCCCAGTACGCTTCAAAGCCGCGGAAGTGGTCGAGGCGAATGATGTCGACGATTTCCCGCGTGGTGCGCAAGCGCTCGATCCACCACGCATATCCTGACTGCGCCATGACCTCCCAACGGTAGAGCGGATTGCCCCAGCGTTGCCCGGTCTCGCTGAAATAGTCGGGCGGCACGCCGGCGACCACGGTCGGCTCGCCATGTTCGTCGAGATAAAACAGCTCGGGGTGACCCCAAACGTCGGCGCTGTCATGGGCGACGAAAATGGGGACGTCGCCGAACAACTGGATGCCATGCCGCTGGCACTCGGCTTTCAAGGCCTGCCATTGGCGGAAGAACTGGTACTGCAAAAACATGTGAAATTGCACCCGCTGCTCCAGTTTCCGCCGCCACCCTTGCAGCGCCGCTGGCGCTCGGAAAGCGACGTCGCGCTCCCAGTGGGTCCAGACGGCGCCGCCATGGTGTTCGCGCAGGGCCATGAAGAGGGCGTAGTCGTCAAGCCAGGCCCTCTGGCGGTGGGCGAATGCCGCCAGCTCATCCCGGCGCTCGCCGGATGCTCCCGCTCGAAAGCGCTCGAAAGACTTCCACAACAGCGGCATTTTCCAGGTGCTGACGGCGTTGTAATCGACCCGCTCCGGCGGGAACGCCGGCCGGGCCTCGACCTCGCCCGGCGTGAGCCAGCCCTCCTCCAGCAACGGTTCAAGGCTCAGGAGCAACGGATTCCCGGCAAAGGCGGAGTAGGTCTGGTAGGGAGAGTTACCATAGCCTGTGGGACCGAGCGGCAACATCTGCCAGACAGATTGGCGGCTTTTGTGCAAAAAGCTCACGAAGCGGCGTGCCTCCGTTCCAAGGTCGCCGATACCGTACGGACCTGGCAGCGAGGTCGGATGTAATAAGATCCCACTTGCCCTTGGCAATGCCACGTGTCCCCCCTTTTTCGAAACGGTGCCCGCCAGCTCGAGCCGCACGCGGCCAACAAAAACACAGCCATTATAGGCATTCGTGATAGAATGCGCCAGGTGGCCAGCTACGGCGTCCAGTAGCACTCCTGCGGGTGTGTGTCACATGTTTGCCACACCTTCCCTGCGCCAATGTCCTCTCCCTGCAGCCGAGGGCGAGGGAGACGCGCAACAGCTCGGTGTCGTCATGCTGCCACCCTCCCCCATGTGGGCGAGGGTGGCGGGGAGAGCTCTCTGGGTCGGTTTTTCGTCCCCTCTCCCAGGGGGTGAGGGGAGGGAAGTTGGCGGCGTGGACCCGCTTGGGGCTGTCCTCACCCCGACCCTCCCCCGGAGGGAGAGGGAGCAAGGCCCTCGGGTCAGAGGCAAGTCGGGGAAAAAACCTACACTTGTGAGGGTGGGTAGAGGGGGTGACACGCGCGCCCTGGCGCTACCACGCCACACGCTGACGTACACGCCAGTCCTGCTGGGGGCTTGCACGCGGCCGTGACACCCGAGTACAATCGCGCCGATCGCATACTGGTTTCATGTCATGAGGATGACCGTATGCCGCCGCCACAGGCGGTCCAACATTGCGAAGACCAGCCACACCGTGTGCGACCATCGATAGTCAGGTGCGATCGGTGTGGCCGCGCTGGTGGAATCATCGAGCGCCGCGACGGGAGGGACGATCATGCCCGACTACAGCCGTTATGAAACGTTGAAGATCGAGGTCCAGGATCAGGTCGCCACGGTGACGCTGAACCGCCCCGAGCGGCTGAACGCCGTCAACGAGCAGATGCATCGGGAGTTAGAGGAGTTGTTCGGCGAGATCGGCTACGACGACGACATCAATGCCATCGTGCTGACGGGGGCGGGCCGGGCCTTCTGCGCCGGCGGCGACATCCGCGGCATGGACGAACGCGCCCGTGAGGGGAGGCGGCGCATCCCGCTGCGTGGCGCGAAACGGCTGATCCAGAACATGTTGGAGGTGGAGCAGCCGCTCATCAGCGCCGTGAACGGCGATGCCGTCGGCCTGGGGGCGACGATCGCCCTCTTCGGCGATATCGTCATCGCCGCCGAGAACGCGCGTATCGGCGATACCCACGTCAAAGTGGGGTTGGTAGCGGGCGATGGCGGTGCCGTCATCTGGCCGTTGCTGGTCGGCGTCAACAAGGCCAAAGAGCTGTTGATGACGGGGGATCTTCTCGACGCCCGCGAAGCCGAGCGCATCGGCCTGGTCAACCGCGTCGTCCCGGCCGGCAAAGCCTATGATGAGGCGTTGACGTTGGCCAAACGCCTGGCCGCGGGACCGACCCGCGCCATTCGCTGGACGAAGCTGGCGGCCAACAAGCGCCTCAAGGACGAGGTCAACCTGGTGCTCGATGCCTCGCTGGCGGTGGAAACGTTGAGTATGGCCTCGGAAGATCACAAGGAGGCGGCGCGGGCCTTCGTGGAGAAACGCCCCCCGAAGTTTACGGGGCGGTAGGGCTCTCGCATTCGTTCTTGCTCTCGTGAGGCTGATCATCATCTATACCTTACCTCCTCCCTGTGCGCGGAGGATTCACGGGGGCCGGTTTTCGGTGCTGTTCCCCCTCTCCCTCCGGGAGAGGGGCGGGGTGAGGGCAGCCCCAAGCGGGTCCACGCCGCCAACTTCCCTCACCCTCTCCCAGGGGGAGAGGGGAAGAAAAGCGTACCCCAGAAAGCCAGCCGGGAGAGGGGACGAAAAAACACCTGGAGGCAGACAATCATGGACACGCAAGTTCGTTTATGCATTGACACCCGCGAGCCCTTTGCCGATGGCATGGCCTTCGGCGATGTCGGCCCATATGAGCGGTTAGCCGGCCGGATTCTGTTTGCCATTGACCCCGAGGACCCCGCCAATCGTCCCATCGTCGACCTCGATCAGGCGCCGCGCAACGCCGCTGGCTTGGTCGAGTACGCCACCGACGTCTATATCCTGAAACCGCTCGACCTGGCACGCGGCAACCGCCGCCTCCTGTACGATGTGAATAACCGGGGGAACATCCGCGCCGTGCAGTTCTTCAACGACGCCCCTCACAGCAACGCCCCCAGCACGGCGGCACACGCCGGCAATGGCTTTCTGATGCGGCGGGGCTATACCCTCGTCGCCTCCGGCTGGCAGGGGGACATCCTGCCAGGGGACGGCCGGTTGACGATCCAGGTGCCCGTGGCGCGGGAGAACGGCAGCCCCATCACCGGCGCGGTGCGTACGGAGTTCATCGTCGAAGAGGCGGGCGTCAGCTGCCTACCGCTGAGCGGCAATGACTATACGGCCAGTTATGAGAGCGTGTCGCTGGACACCCGCTCGGCCACCTTCACCTACCGCGAACACGAGACCGACCCGCGCCAGGCGATCGCCCCGGAGGCCTGGCAGTTTGCGCGGCTCGACGGTGGCAAACCTGTGCCCTCAACCTGGCATTGCTACCTGCCAGCCGGCTTCCGACCGGGTTGGATCTACGAGCTGATCTACACCGCCAAGAACCCGTTAGTAATGGGTTTGGGGTTCACCGGCGTGCGCGACCTCCTGGCTTTCCTGTTGCATGCCGACGCCGATGCTGACGGTATGCCAAACCCCTTGAAGCAGGGTGACATCGGCATCGAACAAACCTATGGCTGGGGCCGTTCACAGAGCGGTCGGTTCCTGCGCGAGTTCGTCTACCGTGGCTTCAATGAGGATATGCGGGGACGCCGCATCTTCGATGGCATCGCGCCGCACGTGGCTGGCGGCGGGCGAGTCATCCTGAACTATCGTTTCGCGCAGCCTGGGCGGCATCCACGCCAGCATGAGGACCACCTCTACGCCTCCGACCAATTCCCGTTCGCCTACTGCGTGTTGACCGATCCCCTCACCGGCAAGACCGATGGCATCCTCAAACGCCCCGCGACCGATCCGCTGGTGATCCACACCCAGACCGCATCGGAATACTGGCAACGCCGCGGCTCGCTGGTGCACACCGATCCCCTCGGGGCTGACCTGCCCGAGCGCGAAGGAGTGCGGATCTTTTTGTTCGCCAGCTCGCAGCACCACGCCGACCCCAATACCGGCCCGCTACAGGGGCCTTATCGCGGCCTGTCCAATCCCCTCAATACCACCCCGCTGTTACGTGCCCTGCTCGATGTCTTGGATGCCTGGGTGACCCACGGCACGCCGCCGCCGCCGAGTCGCGTGCCCAGGCGCGCCGATGGCACGTTGATCAGCGTCGCCGAGGTCCGGGCCCGCTTCCCGACCATCCCCGGCGTGACTTGTCCGCGCGAGCCCAATCGGCTGTTCGTGCAGGAGTTCGGGCCGGATTTTGAACGCGGCATCCTCTCCAAAGAACCGCCCGAAGAGGATAAGGGCAAGGAGTACGCAGTCCTCGTGCCGCAAGTCGATGCCGACGGGAACGACCTGCCAGGGATTCGGACGCCACACATCGAGGTGCCGTTGGCGACGTTTACCGGTTGGAACTTGCGGCTGCCGGGTTGCGCTGAGCGAGACCTGGCCAGCCTCAATGGCAGTTATCTGCCGTTTGCCAAGACGGCGGCGCAACGGCAAGGCAGCGGTGACGTGCGCCCCTCGCTGCAGGAACGCTATCGCTCCAGAGCCCAGTATGTGCGGGCCATCGCCTTGGCGGCGCAGCGCCTCGTCGAACAACGCCTGCTGCTGGAGGAAGATGCCGACCGCTACGTGGCGCTGGCCATGCAGGAAGCGACGTTGGACTGAGGAGTAAGCGAGCCCAGTGGACTCACAAGGGGAGGTCGATTAGCCCCCCCGCCTTGATGGGCTCATTAGGATAGGTTTTTGCAAACATGCCCCTGACCCGAGGGCGTTATCCCCTCTCCCTGCGGGAGAGGGCCGGGGTGAGGGCGGCCCCAAGCGGGTCCACACCGCCAACTTGCCTCAACCACTCCCAGAGGGAAAAGGGACGAGAGGCTTTCCCCTGAAAGTTCTCGATACGGGAGGGTGCGGGTGGGTGCGGAAGTCGTGCTGGGGGAAGGGACATCAAGGAGAAACTCTATGCGACTCAAAGATAAAGTCGCCTTGATCAGCGGCGGCGCCCGCGGCATGGGCGCCGTCGAAGCGCGCTTGTTCGCCAAAGAGGGAGCGAAAGTGGTCATCGGCGACGTCCTCGAGGACGAAGGCCGCAAACTGGAGGGGGAAATCGTCGCCGGCGGCGGCGAGGCCCTGTTCGTGCGCCTCGACGTCACCCGTGAGGCGGATTGGCAAAACGCCGTGGCCGCCGCCGTCAGCCGCTTCGGCAAGCTGGATGTCCTGGTCAATAACGCCGGCATCAGCGGCCGGGGGCGGGTGGAGGATACCCCCCTCGAGGAGTGGCACAAGGTCATGGAGGTCAACGCCACGGGCGTGTTCCTGGGCACCAAGGTCGCCATCCCAGCGATGCGGCAGTCCGGTGGCGGTTCTATTATCAACATCTCCTCCCAGCTTGGCCTGGTTGGCACCGACCACAGCAGCCCGCAGTACCAGGCCTCCAAGGGTGCGGTGCGCCTCCTCACCAAGGCCACGGCCATTCAATACGCCAAAGAGGGCATTCGCTGTAACTCAGTGCATCCTGGACCGATCGTCACCCCGATGACGGAATATGCCCGCAACGATCCAGAGCGCTATCAAATGATGCTGTCGCGCATCCCGATGGGCCGCTACGGCCAACCCGAGGAGGTGGCCTACGGTGTGCTGTATCTGGCTTCGGATGAAGCCTCCTGGGTGACCGGCAGCGAGTTGGTGATCGATGGGGGGTGGACAGCGCAGTAGGGCAGGCTTCTTTACGCACCCTGGGAACATAGGCGCCAATCCCTTCCCGCCGGCGCTGGCGAAGGTTGGGATGGGAGGAAAGAGCACCAGGTTAAGCGATGGGAAGCACCAATGATCCCTCTCTCCCTGGGAGAGGGTGAGGGTGAGGGCGGTTCCAAACGCCGCTCACCGGCTGGGCTTCCCTCACCCCGGCCCTCTCCCGGAGGGAGAGGGGGTTTTAACCTGGCGCTTATGCCCAACGACAGGGATTGAAAGCAAGGGAGAGACCAAGGGAGGGACCACGATGGCCGCATCCGAAGGCATTGCGCTAGACCAGCTACGCGTGCTCGCCGAACGGGCGGGGTTGCGCTTGACCGATGAGGAATTGACAGGGCTCAAGCCGATGTACGATCACTATGCGCGCCAGATCGCCGCGCTGTTCGACCTTGACTTAGAGGCGGAGGATCTCGCTGTAATGTATACGCCGAATTGGGACCCCCAGAGCTGAGGTGGCGCCATGACACAGACGACGACCGAGCTATGTTATTTGACCATCCACGAGGCCGGGCCTCTGCTCAAGAGTCGCAAACTGTCGCCCGTGGAGCTGACCCGCGCCTTTTTGAGCCGCATCGAGCAACTGGACAAGACGCTCAATGCTTACATCACCGTCCTGCCTGAGCAAGCGCTGGCCGCGGCCCGCGCCGCCGAGGCCGAAATCCTGCGCGGCGACTATCGCGGCCCCCTGCATGGCATCCCTATCGCCTTGAAGGACCTCTACGACACTCAGGGCGTCCGTACCACCGCCAGCTCCCGCGTGATGGCCAACCGCATCCCGAGCGAGGATGCCACGACGACGGCACGTCTGGCGGCGGCCGGCAGCATCTTGTTGGGCAAGCTGGCCATGCACGAGTTCGCCCTCGGCGGCCCCGATCCCACCTGCGGCTTTCCCTTGGCCCGCAACCCCTGGAATCTCGACCACATTCCGGGCGGATCAAGCAGCGGTTCGGGCGCTGCAGTGGCGGCGGGGCTATGCATGGGTTCGCTGGGCTCATGCACTGGTGGCTCCATCCGCGGGCCGGCGGCCTATTGCAGCATCGTCGGCCTCAAGGCCACCTACGGCCGCGTCAGCCGCTACGGCGTGGTGCCGCTGAGCTGGACGCTCGACCACTGTGGGCCGATGACCTGGACCGTCGAGGATACCGCCCTCATGCTGCAGGCCATCGCCGGTTTCGACCCCAAAGACCCCACCAGCAGTCGCGCGCCGGTGCCGGATTACAGCGCCGCCCTCGTGGAGGACATTGCGGGGGTGACGATCGGCGTACCGCGGCATTTTTTCTTCGCCGACGACCCAGCCATCAACCGCGAAACCTTGGAGATCGTCGACACGGCGCTAAGAACCCTGCAGGAGTTGGGGGCGCGTGTGGTGGAGGTCACCGTACCGACGCTGAAATACGCTGGGGCGGCGCAGCCCGTGATCATGCTCAGCGAAGCCTTTGCCTATCACGCCCGCAAGCTGCGCAGCAAGCCGAAAGAATTCGGCGACATGGTGCGGGCGCGCTTCCGCATGGGTGGGCTGTTTACGGCGGGAGAGTACGTCCAGGCGCAACGAGTGCGCCATGTCCTGAAGCGGGAGTTCGCCGCCGCCCTGCAACAGGTCGACCTGATCGCGTCGCCGACCATGTCCAACCCGGCGCCGGCCTTCAACAACGTCGACGTCATGACCACTGCCCGCATGCCGAGCTTCACCGGCCCGTACAACCTGACGGGCATGCCAGCCATCTCGGTGCCCTGTGGCTTTACCAACGCGGGCTTGCCGGTCGGGCTACAATTGGCAGGCAAGCCCTTCGATGAGCCCACGGTGCTGCGGGCGGCTTATACATATCAGCAGCGCATGCGCCTGTTCGAGAAACGACCGCCGGTATAGCCCCAGGCAGCTGAGGGTCAGATCCAGGAGAGAGATTCCCCCCTCCCCTGGGTCTAACCATCGCTACGCGCCAAACCACTTGAGGCCCTTTTAGAATCGACCGGTCCACCCGACCAATGGCTGCAGTACAGTTGAGATCGGGACCTCGTTATTTCGGGGAGAACATATGGAAGGGATGGATGCGCCTCTGATCCAGCGGATTTTGCGGAGGTTGGCATACGGCCTTAGCTCTGAGCTAACCGTAACAGGGGGATCGACCTGCGGTGCATGACCTCATAGGGGATGCGGCCATTGATCCACTCGATCCTCCCCACACATTCCGCTGGCGCTCGTAGATCCTCCGCCGGGGCACTCGCCCAAATGATATGCCCAAGGAGCCGGCCCGGTTCGATGCAGGTGCCCTCCACGATGTCGGTTTCCCACTGGATCTGTTCCGGGATGCCCCTGACGATGAAATACTGCCGCACCGTCCTGAGCTCACGATTCAGCACATCATAGGCCACGGGGAACGTCGCGGAGATGGGGGTCTCAAGCATGGCGGTTACTCCTTCGGAAATAGGATAAACCAATCGTCCACCAGGGGCTTGCGGGCGCGCACCGAATCGTATTTACTGGCCCAGATCGCCTGGCTCAGCCGAAACTTTCGGCGCATCTCAGGGTCCGCCACCGGACGCTCCCGCTCGAAGCGCTCGAGCTCCAGCAAGAATCCGATCTTGCGCTCGAGGCGATCGTCTTGCACGATACGATCGATCATGGCCAGCACGTCTTCGTCGCTTTGGCAGCCTGCTGGCCAGAAGCCAGCCGCCGGAGATGTCCCGGTTTGGGTCGGATTGAGGCGAAGCAAGCGATGGTGGGCGGCGAGCAGGGTATTCTTCAAGCGAAGTTCGGTGCGATGCGCGTTGAGATCTTTGAGATCTTCATAGCCCAGATAGTAATCGGCCTTCCCGGGTTTCGCCTCCCACGCCTCCTCATTCATTGGCACCCCCTCGAACTCCTGAAGCCAATCGTGCAGGGTGAAGCGGGGGCTCCGCAGCAGCCAACGTTCACCCGCCCGATGCCATTGTAGGGTGCGGATCTCCAGCCACCAATCGAGAACGGAGCCGACGTTGAGCTCCAGCCAATTGCCCCCAGGGCTGTCATGCACGATGAATTGGCCGGCATGCGTGTGAGCCGACACGTAGAGCAACACGCTGGCGCGCTGCCTGAGATCATCAAGGGCCTGCCGTGCCGCTTGGCGGAGGCTCGCGAAGGGGTGGTGGCCGATCAACACCCAAGCCCGATCCGTCTCGGGAGCTGCCTGCAACCAGGCTTGCACGATGGCAAGTTGGTCGGGGAGCAGCTCGCCGGTCAACCCCGCATTGACGGTGCGCGGCGTGGGAACGAGCGTGGGCGCTGCCGTATATTGCGTCGTGTCCAGCAGGATGGCTTTCGCCGACACCCCGACGGCGGCACTGGGCTGGGGGAGACTGGCCGGGTCGAGCGTCAGGTCTACCTCCTGGACGATGAACGAACGCCAGGGGCGCTCGGCATCGATGCGCCATGACACTGCCCGGAGGAAGACGCGTTCCGTCGGCGCTTGGGTGGCCTGCCGCCAATCGCCTCGGCTGGGTATCCGGCGGGCGACTTGGTCGAGGTCAGCGCCATCCAATGGCGCATCACTGAGGCCCAGGGCATGAGCCAGTGCGCGGTAATCGGCCCCCGGCTGCAGAACGAGACTCGCCATGTAGTAGCGCACGAAGAGGTCTTTGGTCATGGGCTCGCCGGCGTGCTGGCAGGCGGCCCGCCAATCATCGTTCGTCGCGTCTCGATGTTCATTGCCGAAGAAAAAGCCATCGTGGTTGCCAGGCGCCATCGCCCAGCCGTGCTTGGCCTGCCACATGATCTCCCGGAATTTTCGAAACTCTCCGGTACAGGCGAAGTCACAGGCATCACCGATGTGGACGATGGGGGAAAACTGCCCCTGATCCTCGACAACCCACCGGAGCAGATCCTGGCCATAGAAGTCGAGCTGCACCGGGCGTATGGCGGGCTGCACGAGGCGATTCGCCAGCTCACTGCGCAGGAACGGCACCGGCCCGCCGTACAGGTTGTGAAGTTGGTTATCGGCCACCAGGACGATGCGCCTGGAGACGACTTGGGAAGGGGGCTGCTGAGCTGGCAAAAGGTAGCCGCCAGGGAGCGGTGGGGGAGCCGCCGATATCCGGGCACAGCCGATGAGCATGCCTGCCGTCATCATCAGACAGCAGAGGGTCCAAATGCTCTTGATCATCGCCTCATCTTTCTCTAAATCGCACCACAGGACATTGCCACCCGGTGCGGGAGGCTCACCCCTGTTCCCTTCCCCCGGTGTGGGGGAAGGTGCGGATGGGGGGAAGTTTCCTCGGTATACCAATCTTCTATGGCCTGATTTAGGGAATCCGGAAGTTCATAAAGGATTCCCAATCTCCAGCCCATCCACGCGACTCTATTTCCGGCTCGCGGCGATATACGCGCCCGCCACTTCAACGTGCCGGATCACCCGCCATGTCTGGTGCCCTTCACACGAGGCTGACGATCACGCCCTCGTCGCCGCGCAAATCGATGGCGCCGCATACTGCTTCATCGACGCGGTCCAGATGGGTCGAAAGCACGATACGCCCCTGCACCGCCATCTGCTGCGGCTCGAAGCGCTGCGGCTCAGATCCCAGATTGAGCGCGATGAGGCGCGGCTGGCCGGCATAAGTCCGCACATACGCCAGAACATCACTGCACGCCGCTATCGGCGTATACGTCCCAACCGCCAGCGCTGGCGTGGCGCGTCGGAGCGCGATCAAACGGCGGTACAGCGTCAGCAGCGAGGTCGGATCGTCGCGCTGTACGGCGACGTTCACGGTGCGGTAATCGGCGGCGACCGGCAACCAGGGCGTGCCCGCGGTAAATCCCGCGTTCAGATTGCCATCCCACTGCATAGGCGTGCGCTCGGGATCACGGCCTAGGCCCAGGCCAGGCACGTTTTTCTCCCATGGGTCTTGCACCCGTTCCGGTGGGATGACCACATTGCGCATGCCGATCTCGTCGCCGTAATATAACGTCGGTGTGCCGCGCAGAGTCAGCAGCAACATCGCAGCCACGCGTGCTTGCACGAGGCCGATGCGGCTGGCGAGGCGTGGCTGGTCGTGATTGCCGAGCACCCAGTTAGGCCAGCCATCCGGAGGCAGGGCGGCCTCGTAGGCGGCGATCAGGGCCTCGATCCGCCGCGCATTCCACGGCACCAAGATGAGGTGAAAATTAAACGGTAGGTGCACGCCTGTACCATTGACGCCGTAGTAGGCCACTAAGCGCTCGATCGGCAGGTAGAGCTCGCCGATCAGCAGGCGCTCGCGGTAGTGGTCGACGACGCGGCGCATCAGCGCGATCATGTCCAGCACCTCGGGCCGGTCGGTGGTGTAGACGGGCAGCAGGGCATGGTAGGGCCCTTGTCTGGGCTCATAGGCGGGATTCGGGGGATTGTCGCGTAGCTGCTCGTCCTTGATGAGCTGACGCAGCGCGTCCACGCGGAAGCCATCGACGCCGCGATCCAGCCAGAAGCGCAGCACGTCGAGCATGGCGCCTCGTACCTCAGCGTTGCGCCAGTTCAGGTCGGGCTGCTCTTTGAGATAGGCGTGATAGTAATACTGGCCGGCCGTCGCATCCCACTCCCAGGCGCTGCCACCGAAGACGCTGCGCCAGTTGTTCGGCGGTCCACCGTCCAGCGCCGGGTCGTGCCAGATATACCAATCGCGCCTCGGATTGTGACGCGACGAGCGCGACTCAATAAACCAGGGGTGGCGGTCGGAGGTGTGGTTGGGGACGTAATCGAGGATGACTTTCAGGCCGCGACGGTGTGCCTCCGTCAGTAGTACGTCGAAGTCAGCCAGGGTACCGAACAGGGGGTGGATGTCGGTATAGTCGGACACATCGTAGCCGAAATCGGCCATCGGCGATGGGAAGATCGGCGAGATCCAGATGGCGTCGATCCCCAGCCATTGTAGATAGTCCAGCCTGCCGACGATGCCGGGCAGGTCGCCCACGCCGTCGTCGTTGCTGTCCATGAACGAGCGCGGATAAATTTGGTAGATAACGCCGCGTTGCCACCAAAGATGGGGGTCAGGTCTGGTCTCCATCATTCTCTGGGCCTGCATCGACGCGCTATGCCTGCGTTGCTGCGATCTACCAAGAACGCTGAACCGGGCTGGACGCGTTCGGTCGCCGATCGTCAGGCGAAGAGGTCAGCCACGCGACAGGAGAACCCAGGGAGCACCTCGTCACCGGCAAGCGTGTCAGCGGCGGTCAGGATGCGGAGGTCGACCGGCGAGCGGTACACCGTTACGGTCTGCATCTCGGGGTCGACAATCCAGAGCAGACGGATGCCGGCCTCGAAGTAGTCTCGAATCTTACGCTGTAAGTAACCGTACTTCACGTCCGGCGACATGACCTCGACCACCAGATCGGGGACGAGTTTGGCGAATTCCCAAGGGTTACCATAGGTCGCAAGTTTTTCCGCGCTCACAAATGAAACATCCGGCGCTCGTACTCGATACAAGGTGAGCTCATACCCCAGGTCTGGCCCGAAGACTTCACCCAATCGATGCTGCGACACAAACATTCCAAGCAGCAGATGAATCTTGCTCACCACTCGCGCTTCAGGCAACCGGCTCGGGCTCATTTGCACCAGCTCCCCATCCACCAGCTCGCAAAATTCCGCTTCTTCCCCCATTTCCGCGAGATCTTTCGCGGTCAATAGCCGTTTCGCCGTCGGGTTTTGCTCAGCCATGACGATCCCTTCAGAGGACGACGATCTTGCCATCCTCGGCATATTCGCACTCGACCTCGTTGAGGCGGCCTAGCATGTCCTGGCTCATATGGGTGAGGATGAGGCGCCGGCAGACGAGGCGTTGGCGCTGCTCCCGTAGCGTTTGATAATCTAGATGGTATTTGATTTTCTTGTCGAAAAAATACGCTTCGCAGATGAAGAGATCCGCGTCGCGTGCGGCGTCGATCAGGCTGTCGGTCCACTCAGTGTCGCCTGAGTACGTGATGATCTTGCCGCCGTACTCGACGCGTAGGGCATAAGATGGGGCGCCGCTGGCATGGGCGACGGCAAACGGCGTCACCGTGGCCGGTCCAATGGCGTGGGCGACACGCTCTGGCAGTTCGATGAAGTGCGTAGGAAAACGGCGTTCGACCTTGGTTGAGCCCGGGAAGCCATTGTCCATCGCCGCTTCCATCCGAGCTTGCAGCCCAGGAGGTCCGGCGACGACGAGGGGGCGCGTTCGGCGGCTGAACTGGCCATCCAGGATGAGGAACGGGACGCCACCGCAATGGTCCACATGCAGATGACTGAGCAACACCCAGCCGATCGCCGACGGATCGACACCGAAGCGCTTCATGGCGATCAGCGACGAGGCGCCGCAGTCGATGAGCACCTGACCGTCGGCCCCGCGCAGCAAAAAACAGGTCTGAAAGCGACCGCCGCTCCCGAAGGCATCGCCGGATCCCAAAAATTGCAGCTGCACCTGGCTCATGATTCGATTCGACTTTCCGCCTCCCCTTGGGAGAGGGATAAGGTAGCCACGCCGAGCTTCCTTCACCTTAACCCTCTCCCAGCGAGAGAGGGGACCAAAGGATCGAACCCCTCATTGGCACTCGCTAGCGCCGCTTAAACTCCGATAGGAGATCGCCGTCGACAGCTGGCGATCGTCGCAGTCACGACGGCTGGGTGCCAGTCATGCGGTTGCGATGGAAACGCTCGAGCTCGCGGTTCGCAGTGACGATGGTGTCCAGTTTCTCAAGTAAGGCGGGAAGCTGTGGGCCGGGGAGGGCGGCATAGAACTCATCATCCCCCAGCCCGGTGTAGACGCGGTTGCCGATACAGCCCAGACTGGCGGTCACCCGCCCAGCTTGCATCGACGCCGGGATCATGGCGCAGGTCGGGCGCCCCATCAGTCCCCCCTCCTGGCTCAAGCCCGCAGCGTTGGCGGCTTCGGCGATGAGCATCAGTTGTTTGGCATTGCCGCGGACGATGACCACATCCGCTGCGAAGGGGGCCTGCGCCAGCGGCGCATAGAGGACGACGCCGAACGGGCCGTCATGCCGAGGGATGGCGGGAATCTCTTCCTGGCGCAGATATTTCAACTGCAGCATCGTGCCGACCAAACCCTCCAGCTCCTGACTCTGAGCAGGTGGCAAGTCGATGCCGTGCGTGTACGAACCGACCGGACAATGATAGTGGTCCGCCGCTTCGGTATAGAAGGCCTGTCCCTCCGCCGCCAGCTTCCAGTAGGTACATCCCGACGGCCCGGCAGACTCCACTCTGGGCATCCCGGCGGGAGGAGTCGACTGAAAGGCCACCGCCACCGGCGGCCATGTCAGTCCCAGGAGGGTTTGTAGCGGATGTCCCTGCATTGTAGCATTCATCGCTCTGATCCCGTTCATACGTGGCAGGCGTGACACCCCTCAGCCCCCAAAGATCAGGGCTCTCACCTGTCTCGATGGTACGAGGGTCACACCGGCTGCCGACCGTCCTCAACCTCGCCGACGGCCTCGACTATTCCTTGGCAGGCGCATAATAAGGGTTCACGCCCGATTCATGATCGGTGGCGTCCACCACCTCGGCGATCTCGGGGATCTCATCGCGGAGCAAGGCCTCGATGCCGTTCCTGAGGGTGACGTTCGCCATACCGCAGCCCTGGCAGCCACCGCCCATCGACAGGTAGACTACCTTATCTTTCACCTCGAGCAATTCCACGAAACCACCGTGCATGGCGATGGCCGGGTTAATGGCGTTGTCGATCAACTGTTGGACTTTGTCGCGAATTTCTTCATCCATGGTCTCTCTCCGATCTGCGGGTTTATCCACCAAAGTCCAGCGCCTATCGAGGCCCTGGGCCGTCTAGACACCGACGCGATCGTGCGGCTCGATGGGGCCAAACTGGCCCGCCGTCGGCTCCGCTCAGCAAAACCACGGCTCACTCAGCCGTGGTGGGCGTTTTCGCTGCGGCGTCAACGCCCATGACGCCAGCGGCGCTGACCGATCCCCACGGCTGGCAGCCGCCAACGCCCGCAGCCGGTCAAACGTCAACGCCGCATCCTCCTGCCGTTGGGTCGCCTCCTCGACCAGCTTGGTAGCGGCGTGCTGCAGGGCGTCCATGCGCGCATCGGGGTGCGTCCAGCGATAGGTAAAGCCTGCCTCGTCGAGCAGCCCCAGGAATGGCCGCAGCGCCGGCTTCTCCAGCAGCAGCGAGCCGGGTGGGATCAACAGCCGAATGGTATACTGCACCGGATCGATGTGATCGATCAGCCCTTCCGCTTCAACGATGTCGAAGAGCTCCAGGTAATCATCCAGCGTCGTCCACGGCGTGAAGGCCACCAAGGAGGGGCGCAAGGCGATGCCGACGGCGCGCATCACCGCCAGCGCCTCGAAGACGTCCGCCCGCGTGTGCCCTTTTTCCAGGTGGGCCAGGACGGTGTCGCTGAACGATTCCACGGCCGATACCACGAACACGCAACCGAGGTCCCGCAATTCGGGAAGCCGGGCGCGATGCTTCAGCAGGTGCTCGATCTTGGCGGTAAAATCGAACGTCAGCTGCGGGAACTCGGCGTGTACGGCCCGCACCACCCGCAAGGCATGGCCAGGCCCGTTGAGAAAGTCGGGATCGCCGAAGGTGATGTGTTGCGCCCCAGCCTGCACCAGTTGCCGAACATCCCCCAGCACGACCTCCAATGGCACCACGAAGAATCGCCCGCCATAGACGGGGGGAATGGGACAGTGCAGGCAGTGGTGCTTGCAACCGCGACTGGCCTCGACGTAGCCGACCGGACGTCGATCGCCGTCGATCTCCAAGTGGGCATACTTTTCAAGGGGTGGCAGCCCCCACCGACTCGGCATCGCTGCAGGTTGGCGCTGCAGCACGGGCCCGGCCAGATGGCCGCGACGACTGACTCCATCGACGGCATCAGCCCCCCCGGCATCGAGCGCATGGACAAGAGCGACCAGCGACCGCTCATACTCTCCACCGATCACCGAGTCCGCCACATGTGGCAGCAGATACTCGGCGTTCAGCGTCGCGTAGAGGCCGTAGAAACACACATGACAGGTGGGATTGATCTCGCGGACGCGCTGAGCCACACGTACCCCTAGTCGGAGGTCGGTGTGCATCGGCACGGAAATGCCGATGAACCGGGCGCGGGCGATTTTCTTGGTGTCGAATGGTTGCACCGAGGTGTCCAACCCCTCGGGCGCATAGCCAGCCGCCTCGAGGAAACCGAGCGGTGCGGCCAAGCCCAACGGTTGATGGCCCAGCTCATAGCAGGCGATCAGCAGAATCGCCCCCGGCTGTCGCAAAGCGCCGACGACCGGCGCTGGCGTCTCGGGAACTGGAATCAACGACATCGTTGCACTCCTCGTATCGACCCTGTGCCCCCTCTGTTCTATTGTACAGATTCCGCCCCATTCTTCAAAGCCCAAGCCGGGTCACCCTGTTCAGCAGCCACGATCGGGGGACGATCAGGATCGCCTCGTCACTGCACCACATTCTGGGACAGGAAGACAAGGTAAAACGAAGTCGCAGCGCTCTTTATAGGATCGTCGACCGCTCCGCCTCTGGTAGCGGTTTCCGCCGAGGTGGCCTGACGGTCAAGAGGAGAATGATTGAGCATCCACCGACGACGATGCTGACCAGAAATGCTCCTTGATAGGTCTTGAACAGATCGAAGAGATAGCCGCCGACGAGGGGCCCCAGCGCCATGCCGAATACGGTTGAGAGCAAGAGTTGCAAGCCGAAGATGCCGCCCGTTCCCTCGGCCCCGAAGTAGCTCCGCGTGATGGCCGGATACAGCGGGAATACCCCGCCGGAGCCGATGCCGAACAGGATGGCGAAGACGATCCAGGCCGGCCATGACGTATAGGTCATGACCCACGCCACCATGAGCGTTTGCATCACCAGGCAGATCAGTAGCGCCGGCTTGCCCCCGATCCAGTCTGAGAGGGCTCCCATACCCGTCCGTCCCACCACGTTCGAGAGCCCGCCGATGGTGACGAGCAGCGCCCCCCGCTGGGCAGTGAGCCCAAGGTCGCTGGCATACGGGATGTAATGCAGAAGGGGGATGGAATGCGATAGGCAGCAGCAGACAAACGTCGTATTGAGCGACCAGAAGGACCAGGTCTTGAGGGCCGAGGCGGTGGACCACCCTGCACCTGGAACGACCGACGCTGTCCGCCGTTGCGGGATGGCTCTGGGGTCGGTGCGCTGACGGATTAATAGGGCCGCCGGGATGTTCACCAACAGCGCCCCAAGGCCCAGTACGAGGAAGGCCCCGCGCCAACCGTACAGGTCCATCACCGCGCCCGCCGTCATCGAGCTGACGAACACTCCCATCCCCATACCAGCCAACAAAATGCCCAGCGCCAGCCCCTTCTTCACCGAAAACCACTGGGCGACGGCATAGGTCAGGCACCCGACCAAGCTGCCAACCGCTCCCCCATTCAACACGCCAAAAGCCAGGTTAAGGCTCCATAGGCTGTTGGCGAGGCTGCTGAGGACCGCCCCCGTCGAGTAACTCACGGCAGCGATCAAGAGCAGCAGACGCATCCGCACGCGATCGGCCAGCCACGCCATGACGAACGATCCCGCTCCGAAACAGATCATGTAGATGGCGTAGGCACTCGACACATTGCCGCGCGCGCCGCCGAAATCCAATGCCATGGGCTTGACGAACAGCGAGAACGCCTGGCTGATGCCGGCTGAGGCCAGCATCATCATGAACGCTGCGGTGAGGATCACCCAGCGGTATGTCGTTTCCTCAGCGTCCCTGAGCGGCACGGACGCGGTCGTGGCCATCACCGCAGTCTGTCCGCCCCCATTTGTCCCTATCGCCGTCTCGTGCGTCGCCACAGATGCATACTCCTTCTCCACTGCCAGCGTTCGGTTGACCAGCTAGCCTACGCGAGATACAGCCAAAGATCAAGATAAACCCGAGAGAGGCTTCGCTCTTCCGAGCCGATGTGACAGACGCATCGATGAAGGAACGACGGCAACACCATGACGTTTGATTTTTTCATTGTATTTGCTGAATTTCATCATTTATAGTCAGTATATGGCATCGCTAAAGTTGGTGCTGGACAGTCAGGCTGGCAGCAGCATGCTGTTTCCTGGATACGTTTGCCTTGCGGTATGACGAACAGCCCCGGCGGTGTTCGCGGTACGGCGAATCAGCGATGACGACAGCAGCCAAGTGGCTTCCCCAGTACGGCGCTGCAGGCGTTCTCCTTTGACTGGGCACTCAACACACAGGGTATTCCTGCACCGAGCTTCCGCAGAATCCTGTGTGCCAGGATGTCCCAGAGGGACCCGGCTTATGAACGCTGCATCTCCAAGGCGTACGTACCGACAAGATCTCGTGGCAGCGTTAACTCTGACCATCGCCTGTGCCATCGCCGCATGGTTCAGCCTCTGGCTCGCCATCCCTCCCGGTTATGCCACGCCGACTTGGCTGGCTTCGGGGATCGCACTGGCTGGCGTCCTGATCGCTGGCACGCGGATGTGGCCCGCCATCTGGCTGGGGTCGTTTTTGGCCAATGTCTGGACCGACTTCAGTGCCGTCACGATAGGGGCTGTGCTCACTTCCATCGTCATCCCGACCGGCATCGGCTTCGGGGCCGCCCTTCAGGCATTGGCAGGGGCGTTTTTGATCCGCCACTTAGTGGGCTTCCCAAACGCCCTCATTCGGGCACGCGACGTCATCACCTTCCTGGGGACCGGCGGACCGATCAGTTGCCTGATCAGCGCAACGGTTGGCGTCATGACGCTCTCGATCGGCGGCAAGATCCCATGGGCACTCACCCCCCTCAACTGGGGGGTCTGGTGGGTCGGAGATACGCTCGGCGTCATCATCGTCACCCCGCTGGTACTCTGTTGGTTCGCCGAGCCCCGACATACCTGGCGGCGCCGTCGCCTTACCGTGGCGCTGCCATTGGCGAGCACCTTGATGTTCGCCCTGGCCGTTTTTATGTATGCGAGTGCCCAAGAACGGGAGCGCCAAGCGCTCCGCTTCGAGCGGCAGGCCACCACCCTGAGCCAGACACTACTCAACAACCTCGACAACTACCTGAATGTGCTTTACACCGTCGAGAGTTTCTATGCCAGCGTCCCCGCAGCCAGTCGCCAGGCATTTCACACGTTTGTGCAGCGGTCCCTCGCCCGGCAGGCGGGCCTACAAGCCTTATCGTGGGATCGCCGCGTGCCCGATGCCCAGCGAGATGCGTATGAGGAGGCCATGCGACAGGAAGGGTTTCCCTCCTTCCAGATCGTCGAACACGACGCCCATGGTCAGCTGGTTCGCGCCGCTCGCCGTCCTGAGTACGTCGTCGTCTCCTACATCGAGCCGTATGCGGGCAACGAACAAGCGCTGGGTTTCGATGTCGCATCCACCCCCGACCGACTTGCCGCCTTGCAACAGGCGCGTGACGCGGGCGAACCGAGAGCCACCGGTCGACTGACGTTAGTGCAGGAGCCCGGTTACCCGCTCGGCTGGCTGGTGTTCCTGCCGATCTATGACCCGGCGCTGCCACACTCGACGGTCCAGGAGCGCCGCCAAAGCCTACGAGGGTATATCACCGGCGTGTTCCAGATCGATGCGATGGTCGAGGCCTCCCTCCAGTGGATGCAGTGGGAAGGCATCGTGTTACAGATTGCGGACGAAACGGCCTTAGATGGTCAGGACGTGATCTATGACAGCCGATGGCGCGCCCAGCGAACGGCAGGTCTGTCGCTTGACCAGAAGTCAGGGGACGAATTAGCGGACATATCGTGGGCCACCACCGTCGAAGTCGCCGGTCGCCGCTGGAGGCTGC
>Ga0209172_10003045_pt1 | contig 27027 bp, 20 predicted proteins | sample LarsenN4metaG_FD_184113 | JGI IMG/M metagenome (GOLD analysis project Ga0209172, IMG submission 184113) | Hot spring sediment bacterial and archeal communities from British Columbia, Canada, to study Microbial Dark Matter (Phase II) - Larsen... ... | reverse complement strand
CTTCAGATGATGCCTCCAGCACACGGCGTAAGGTTCCACCGGCGCGCCCCACACGGGGAACCTTCGGTGGCAGGTCTGGTATGGAGGAAACCTCTCGGGCAGCTTCTTCCACCTAGCCCCACTGCGCCGTGTCCAGACAGTCCCGTTTAAGACCGCTCGATTGTCTTTCCATGGCCTCCCCCTGCCGTCCCCTTCGGCGAGGGGAAGGAGGAATCAGAGGTTCGATGATAGCTCATTGCTCATCGGTTAACTCTTCTCGTCGTACCATATCTAATCCTCCCCTACGGGAGATTTTACCATGAGTCATGGTATTTATGAGACTGCTTCTAAGCTCCAGACATTCAACATTGGGCTTAATTTCACATTTTTTTAGTTAGAGTTCATAAGCCTGGTGAAGGGGATGGCAAAAGCATAGATGCCTTTTTTCGTCCCGTAGGGACACACGAAAGTAGCCCAGCGATTTATCGCTGGGGATGCGTGATAAGTTGATCAGAGTCCCGTAGGGACGGCTGAAAAGCAGACCGAAGTTTTAACTTCGACCAGCGCTCTGAGGAGTCTTTCAGACGGCTCGTGCGACGCCCTGAAATGATGAAAATGGGCGCGATGTACAGCCGTGGCGGTCAGGTTGTTGATAGTGCGCGACAGGCAGCAAGCTAAGATGTACAACAACCTGTTAGGTTGTTGATAGGGCGCGACAGGCAGCAACCTAACAGGTCGCTGTACATCTTCTGAGGGGTCTTTCAGACGGCTCGTGCGACGCGAGAGAAATAATGAGAACAGCGCAGTTGGAAGAAGCCTGCCCGCCTGCCTTCTGCCTACTGCCTTCTGTTTTCTGAGGAGTCTTTCAGACGGCTCGCGCGACGCCCTGAAATGATGAAAATGGGCGCGATGTACAGCCGTGGCGGTCAGGTTGTTGATAGTGCGCGACAGGCAGCAAGCTAAGATGTACAACAACCTGTTAGGTTGTTGATAGGGCGCGACAGGCAGCAACCTAACCGCCTCGCTGTACATTTTCTAAGGAGGCAACGCAACTATGAAGAAGGTCTTAATAATTGGCGTTATCTTACTATCCTGCCTGTTGACGGGCAAAGAATGGGCAACTGCAACTGCTCAAGGCCCCCAAAGGATCAAGGTCCATCCCGATGGCGTCAATGTCAATGCCAACGGAGCTACAGTAGTATTTCTCACCTTCGGGCCGTTGACCAATCAGGTTCCGGTCGAAGGCTGCTGGTGCGGCGAACTTATCCCAGCAAATCCTGACATCGGCTTCAAGTGCAATCCGGCGACCCTCTTTGGCTGTCTCCCTGATCGTTTTGATCTATCAAGGCGCAGCCGCGCCGGCGGCTTCACCGATATAATGTCTATTCCTCCCTCTGTAGCCAGGCGCGCCTATCAGGCAGCGCAAGAAGGGGTCACGTCAAGCTTCTTCTACGTGCGTCGCTTCATCAATCCTGCTGGGGGCCCCGATGAGTACGTTCCCGTCACCTGCCGTATGTCAGGCGGCGGCGCTCGCACTCCCTTTGCTCTGACCGATGTCAAGCTCTCTTTCAAAGTCGATAAACCGGTTCTGCTGATCAAATCGGGCGACAGATTGCCTCCGATAAGAGCTGAGATAGCATACAACGGGACGGGGCGATTGAAAGGGCGATGGGAAGTAGTGCTGCCAGGCGAGGAGCCCCCTTCGGAGCGCGACTTTCTGACCGAGGCCACGCTCCCTATCGAAGAGCGGTCGCAGCAGCGCCGCTACACTCAATTGAGCCGCTTCAATGTCTTCTTGCCTGCTACAGGCAAATACGTGCTGCCGGGCCCCGACATCTCTCGTCTGCCTACTACGATTGAAGGCCAGTATCTTGTGCTGTTGCGAATAGAAGCTACTGATGACAAGGAAGGCGATTCCAACCTGGCTGTCACCGGAACTGGCCCCGGAGTTGTTCACAGCGGAGCGGTTGCCGGGTTCCCAATACCGCCTCTGCGCTACGGGGTCGGCAGCGGATCGGATGCCCGGCAAAAAGCATCGGGCCTGGAATTGCTCCTGCCCCTGGCCAGCGCAACAATTCCGGCTGACAGGCCGGTAGATTTCCGCTGGACTGAGACCGATCGGGTAGCATTCTATCGGTTAGAGATAGAGAAGCCGTTTGGAGGAGTGATCTTGCATGCCTTGCTGCTGCCGGGAGCGGGAAGCTACCGGGCGCCATCGTGGTTGAAAGACAAGACCGAAGAAGGGGTGCTGCGCTGGCGGGTGATCGGGCTCGACAAAACCGGCAAACAGATTGTCGAGACCCCCTGGCGAACTCTTCGGTTGGAACCAATATAATGCTTGCGACCCTCCCCCAAAAGTTATACCTGTGGCACACTAGGAAGACGATGATCCTCACTTCACCTTTGCCCGCGTCCGTTACCAATCGGGCAACTGGGATGCCGATCCTGAAATGCCTTCCAATATTCTCAATTCTCTAGTGGAGTACACAAGCATTCGTGTCGATAACAAAGAGCAGGAAGTGGGGCTTGATAGCAATGAGCTACTGGCTTTTCCATTCGCTTATTTGACGGGCAATAAGATGGCGCGTGTTTCTCGTAAGGAGCGCGATAAGCGGTAGAAGTCGATGGGAGGATTGGAATCCTCTACAGCAACCAGGATTATGGATGCGAATGGAATTATGATTATACAAACAAGCGATTTTTCCAGCGTCGATAATATGCGCCTCGGCGTCAATATAGTTGCTTACGCATTGACTCATTAAGCAAGTGACAGGCTCGAGAAGATTTCCGGTCTGTTTTTGACCTAACGCTTCAAGCCCCCGATTCCGAGAAAAAGAGGAAATAGATGGACAAAGGGGGTTTTTAATGAGCAATCAGATCACTGGGATTAACTTTGCTGCTGTTTTACGCCAGATGCTTGCTATCTCGCCGCGAGTTAGCGACTTGATCTTCTCGCCCGGTCGCCCGCCGCAAGTTGAAATTAACGGCAAGCTGGAGCCGGTCGTCATTGATGGATTAGAAGCTTTGACCCCCGGTCAAACAGCAGGCATTGCCAAGGTTCTGCTTGGAAACAACCAGGCAGCGATAAGATCTCTCGAAGAGACTGGCGCAGCCGACCTGCCCTACAGTTTGCCCGGGCTATCGCGCTTTCGTTGCAACATCTTCATGCAGCGCGGCACACAGGCAATAGTCATGCGAGTCATTCCTAATGTGATTCCATCATTCGAATCGCTCCACCTTCCTCGCCAGCTTCAGGATATTATCGAGCTGAAGAATGGAATTGTGCTTGTCACCGGCCCGACGGGCAGCGGTAAATCTTCTACACTGGCCGCAATCATAGATAGAATCAATCAAACGAAGTACTATCATATTGTCACCATTGAGGACCCAATTGAATTCTTACATCCACATAAGAAGTGCACCATTCACCAGCGGGAGCTTCACACCGACACGCCGAGCTTTGCCAGTGCTCTGCGATCTGCTTTGCGCCAGGCCCCCAAGGTAATCCTGGTGGGCGAAATGCGCGACACGGAAACGATGGAGATTGCGCTGGAAGCTGCCGAGACGGGCCACCTGGTGCTCTCTACTCTCCACACTATTGACGCCTCGAAGACAGTCGAGCGTATTATCGGCGCATTTCCCAAAGGCGAAGAGCACTTGATCCGCATGCGACTGGCAGCTTCGTTCCGCTATATAATCTCTCAGCGCCTGATCCCGCGCGCCGATGGCAAAGGGCGAGTCGCCGCTTTCGAGATCCTTAAATCTACCTTGCGAACCAGAGAGTACATTGAAAAGGGCGAGCAGGACGGCAAGACACTGGTAGATGCGATGAACGACGGCAATCTCGAAGGCATGCAGACATTCGATACTGAGATAGAGCGGCTCATCCGCGCCGGCATCATCACCCAGAGAGATGGATTAACCTACTCAACCAACCCCAATAACCTTATGCTCAAACTCTCGGAATTCGGCTCCGGCTCTAATTTGCAAGAGCCGGTCCCGCCGCCATATCAGCCAAAGGAGTCAATGCTCGATATGATTGAGCGATAACAGAAAGAGATCAAATTGATTTCTCCAGGGTTAACCTAGCCACAAAGACTCGGTTTTGATAAACTAGCTTCGCTTTCCAGGCTACATTCAAAGGGAGCTGCGGCAGTCTCGTATGGCTTTAACAGGAATAGCAAAGAAGAGATGGGTTCTCGCCGACTGTGACAGGGCAAAGGTGGCAGCTCTTGCCCGCGATCTCAAGATGTCAGAAACGCTGGCGACCCTGCTGATCAAGCGCGGTTTTGATCAGACTGAGCCTGCTATGAAGTTTCTCAAGCCTTCGATAAAGGATCTACACGATCCTTTTTTAATGAAGGACATGCGACAGGCGGTTGGTCGCATCTTGAGCGCAGTGGCAAAGCAAGAGAAGATCCTGATCTACGGCGACTACGATGTTGATGGCACAACTGCGGTGGTGATCCTCAAATCGGTCCTGGGGATGATAGGGGCCAAAGTCGGCTACTACATACCGCAGCGGCTGGTTGATGGCTATGGCATGAAAGAGACTGCTATAGAGCGCGCCAAAGATGATGGCTACCACCTGATCATTAGCGTCGATTGCGGAATCCGCGCCCACAGGGTTGTCGATCTGGCTACCCAGCTCGGTCTGGATGTCATCATTACCGACCATCATCTGCCTGAAGAGGGTTTGCCTAAAGCAGTAGCGGTGCTCAATCCCAAGCGAACTGATTGCCCTTATCCGGAAAAGAATCTGGCCGGCGTAGGAGTCGCTTTCAAACTTGTTCAAGCTCTGCTCAAAGCCACACGTCTACCCAATTACGAGCGTATAGTTGAATCATTCACCAAAATAGTTGCTATTGGGACTATTGCCGATATAGTCCCCCTTGTGGGAGAGAACCGCATCATCGCCAGTTACGGCCTGGCAGGGCTATGCAAGCCGAACAATCCCGGATTGCAAGCTTTGTTAGAGACGGCCGGCGTCAGCGGTCGCCCGGTCAGTTGTTATGATATTGCGTTTCGAGTTGCGCCGCGCATTAATGCTGTGGGTCGCATGGGCGGCGCGAGCGCGGCAGTTGAGCTATTCTCGGCCAGGACGCTGGAAGAGGCGCGCGCTATTGCTCTGGAGATGAACCAACAGAACTCAGAGCGCCAGAAAGTCGAAGCCGACATCATCGAAGAGATTATGGATATGATCAAGCGCGAACCTCATCTGACGGCAGGCAAAGTCGCAGTGCTTGCCAGGCGGGGGTGGCATCGCGGGGTCATCGGAATTGCGGCATCAAAGATCGTTGAGAAGATACATCGCCCGACAATTATCATCTCGCTGGAAGAGGATGGCTATGGCTATGGCAGCGGGCGCAGCATCAAAGCATTTCATCTGCTGAAGGGGTTGACCAGTTGCCAGGATCTGTTTGAACGCTTCGGCGGGCACTCTCATGCAGCCGGCCTCACAATCAAAGAAGAGAATATTCCTGCGCTTCGCCAGCGACTCAATGCCTATGCTGATACAGTGTTGAAGAAAGGGGACCTGCTGCCTGAGCTTGAGATCGATTGCATGCAGCCGCTATCGAGCATAAACCTCGATCTTGTGCATGAGATAGCTCAGATGGAGCCATTCGGTGAAGGCAATCCCACGCCAGTGTTCGCCTGCCGCGATGCTATAATAGTTGGCGAGCCGCGCATAGTGAAAGAAAAGCATCTTAAGTTCAAACTCATGCATAATGGGAGAGTATTAGATTCTATATGGTGGAGCGGCGCTGCATATATGGAAGAGCTATTCCCCGGTGATCGCGTTCGATTAGCATTCACTATGGGCGAAAATACTTACAATGGCATTACTCAAGTTCAATTGACAGTTAAAGATATGATAGTCGGATGAGGCTGGGCAAGTGATCAAATCCAGAGTTCCTTTATTGATAAAAGCCATCGCATTCTCGCTCTTCCTAGCAGTGGTAGGAGCATTGATGATCTATCTGTTTGTCAAGCCCAAGGCGGTTGCTACCAAACGACCGGCAGTGGATCAAAAGCTCAGCGGGAACCTGGTAACTGTAGTTGAGAACTTCCGCCACCTTCAAACAGAAGGGGGCCGCAACCGATTCCTCCTCTCCGCCGCTAAAGATAAGATATTCGCCGACGGCCATCACGAGCTGGAAAATGTTCAGCTTGAAGCCTACAACGGCAAAGATGGACAAAAGAACTTGATCACTGCCGATAGCTGTATCTATGACCAGTCGAAAGCTCAGGTGCTTTTCAAGAATAACGTTGTCGTAAGAACGGCAGACAATCTGATCGTCAAGACAAATTCCCTCAGCTACGATCAAGCGTCTGAGATCGTGAAAAGTGAAGAACGGGTCGAGTTCCAGCGAGATAACATCTCAGGCACATCAATCGGAGCCGTCTACCAGGAGAAGGCCGGACACCTTGCGCTCATCAAGGATGTCGATATTACCGTTCAACCCAAAGACGCTAACGGCCAGGCTGCATCTGCGCCGGTCAATATTAAGAGCAATACGGCCGATTACCAGAAAGCTGCAAGCATAATCGATTTCATCGGCAATGTAGTAGCAATGCGCAGCAGTGACGAGATGCGGGCCGATAATATGAAAGGTTTCCTCGATCAACAGAACCGCGTCACTCGCGTCGAAGCGCGCGGCAACTCTTACCTTAAATCGAGCGAGGCGGGAAAAGCATTCGATGTTAAATCCAGAGACATGGATCTCTTCTTCGATAGCGAGCAGCGATTGCAGCGAGCCGTCGCTATTGGAGAAGTCTTCGCTCAATCGCTTGCTGAGGGCCCCAAACGCACGATCAAAGCGGAAACTCTGGAGACCATCTTCGTCGCCGCCAGGCAGACGAGCGAGATCAGCCAGATGAAAGCTGACGGCAGGCCGGTGGTCAAATTCGGGGCCCCGGCGCCCGACGCAAGGAACCCTAATCCGGCCGAGCGCGAGCTTGTAGCGGACAACATCAAACTCGATTATTATCCCGGCGGCAAAGATATAAAGACAGCCGAGGCAACAGGCAATGCCGTGCTCACCATAACTCCGACCGTAGTTGATGAAAAGGCTGAGCGCAAGACGCTGCACGCGAAAAGATTCGATCTGATCTTCTACGATAAGGGGAACCTGGCCAGGACATTCACCGCCACCGACGGCGTGCAACTGGATATTGAGCCGATGAAGCCGGTGCGCCCCAAACGTACTACCACGAGCAACAGGCTTGTGGCAAACTTCGCCGAGTCACAAGACATTGTAGATGTCACACAGGAAGGCAACTTCAAGTACGATGAGGACGATAAGCATGCGACTGCTGACCGAGCCATCTACACCGAAGCGGACAAAGTAGTGCGCTTGCGCGGCTCCGCGCCTACGGTCTGGGACTCTTCGGCTCGCACTCAGGCTCAAGAGATAGATATTCATAGCGAGTCGGACGAGAGCTATGGCCGCGCTAAAGTGCGCACCACCTACTACAGCAAAGAGACGACCGGCGGAGCGGTCCCTTTCTCTAACAGCAAGTCGCCTATCTTCATCACTGCTGATGAGGTGAAGGTTCTTCACAAGAAAGGCGTAGCGGTCTATGCCGGCAACGCGCGCGCCTGGCAGGACGAGAACTATGTCAAAGGCGATAGAATTCGCCTGATCAAGCAAGATAAGCAGATGATAGCCATAGACAATGTCTCTTCCGGGCTCTATCGCATTGAGCGCGAGGTGGGGAAGGGAAGAAAAGAGGTAGTGCCGGTATTTGTCACTGCCGATCGCATGACCTACAATGACTCTGAGCGACTGATCCATTACGAAGGCAAAGTCGTTCATGTGCGTCAGGGCACAGAGACGCTGGAAGCGAAGAATGTAGATGTCTTTCTTCAGGAGAAGGGCAACGAGATCGATCGCATGATCGCAACCGATAATGTAGTGCTGACGCAGCCTGGACGCAAGGCTAGCGGCGAACGAATAGAGTACATAGCAGAGACAGATGAGATAATCCTCACAGGAAATCTCGCGCGAGTCGAAGACATGCAGAAGGGGACCACAACTGGCCGTGAATTGACTTTCCTCAGGTCGGATGATAAGATTTTTGTTCAAGACCAACGAGGTACGAGACGCGTCAGATCGACTCATCGTATTGAGCGCGAGAAGAAGAGCTAGGAGTTGTAGAAGTGGCAAACAGTCTTAGGAGTACATCGGTGGTCGGGCCCCCGCAACCACCGGTTGAATCTCCAACGCTCTCTCAAACCGAGAAGTCGATCACCTCACACGAACAGCTCCTGCGAGCAGAGGGCTTGAGCAAGTCATATCGCGGGCGATGTGTGGTCAACAATGTCTCGATTGAAATAAAGCAGGGAGAGGTTGTAGGGCTCCTCGGCCCCAACGGCGCAGGCAAGACGACGACGTTCTACATGATAGTCGGCCTTGAGAAGCCAGATGCCGGGCGCATTAAGCTGGGGGGCAACGACATAACCGACCTGCCTATGTATCTGCGGGCGCGCAACGGCATCAGCTATCTCCCGCAAGAACCATCGATCTTTCGCAAGCTGACGGTCGAGGAGAATATACTGGCAGTGCTCGAAACGCTCGGTCTTTCTCGCAAAGAACGCCACGAAAGACTGGAGCAATTGCTGAAAGAACTCGATATATTAGCTGTGCGGCGCACCAAAGGTTATGCCCTGTCAGGAGGCGAACGGCGACGCACAGAGATTGCCCGATGCTTGACAATTGAGCCCAAATTCATTCTCCTAGATGAGCCATTTGCCGGGATTGATCCGCTAGCAGTCATGGAGATACAGCGCATCATCTCGCAACTGCGCATGCGGGGCATAGGGGTTTTAATCACTGATCACAATGTGCGCGAGACCCTGGCCATTACCGATCGCGCATATATAATAAATGAGGGCTCCATCTTCTGCGCCGGAACCCCCGAAGAACTGACTGAAGATGCAGAAGTGAGACGAGTTTATCTAGGAGAGAATTTCAGAATGTAGGAACGTTCGACGTTCTACGTTCGATGTTCGACGTCAAGAGAGCAGACACGTCGGACGTAGGACATCGGACATTGGACGCAATAGGTAGCTATGTCAGTAAAACCAAACCTTACTACCAGTCTTTCGCAACGGCTTGTGCTGACGCCGCAGATGCGCCAGCGCATCGAGCTGTTAGCCATGACCAAAGTTGAGCTCAGCGATCTGATCGCCACTCAGCTTGTTGAGAACCCTATCCTCGAAGAGATCTCCACTTCTGATGAGGTAGCCGAAACAACCTCCGACTCAGAAGAAGTAACAGGCGCGGAGGGGGCGCTCACGGAGGAAGGTGTTACTGAGATGGCAGCCGTTGGCGAGGAGGGCGCTCTTGCCGATGTAGAATCAGCCGAGCCAATAAATGGCGCGGCTGTGGTTGAGACAGCAACCGAGATCAGCTTCGAGGTTGATCCGGGAATCGCCACCGAGAGTCTTGATGCCGAGACGGAACTCAATCGCGATTCGTTTGAGGAGGTAGACTTCGGCTCAACCTTCGAAGAGTATCTCGATCCTGGTTACCGGACGCGCGAGTCGGAGATCAAAGAGGGCCCCTCTTTCGAGAATATGCTCTCACGGCCGCTATCGCTGGCTGAACACCTCTCTTTCCAATTGCGACTGACCGAAACCGAGCCGGAAGTGCGCGAAGCAGGCGAGGCAATCATCGGCAATCTGGATGAAGACGGATTCCTTGTGGCGACTCTGGAAGAGATCGCCTCAATGGGAGAGTGGCCGGTTGAAGTGGTGGAGCAGGCGCTCTATTATGTGCAGCGGCTCGATCCAATAGGCGTGGCAACGCGCACGCCGCGCGAAAGCTTGCTTGTTCAACTCGACTACAACGGCTACAGCGACCGGCTGGCAATGCGGCTGGTTAATGATTACTTCGATAAACTGCAACAACACCGCATCCCTGAACTGGCCAAGACCCTGGGAGTGACTATTGAAGAGGTGCTGGCAGAACTGGATCTGATCCGAAAACTTGATCCTCATCCGGGAAGAAAATATTCCGGCTCGCAAGCGCAGTATATAGAGCCGGAAGTCTACATTGAAAAGGTAGATAATGAATATGTCATCTATTTCAATGATGACGGGCTGCCGCAACTGAGAATCAATCCGACCTATCGCCGGATGATGGGAGCGGAAGACACCTCCAAAGAGACGCGCGATTATATCAAAGAGCGGTTCCGCTCGGCGGTGGACCTGCTCAAGAACATTGAGCACCGCAAGCAGACTATCTACCGCGTGTGCAAATCGATTGTCGAGCGCCAGCGCGATTTCCTCGATTACGGCATTGAACATCTCAAGCCGATGATGCTCAAAGATATTGCCGAGGATATCGGCATGCACCTTTCAACCGTGAGCCGCGTTGTCAATCGCAAGTACGTTCATACGCCTCAAGGCGTCATTGAGCTGAGGCGGTTCTTCACCGAAGGCATGACCAATGATGATGGCGAAGAGGTTTCGACGCGCGTCTTGAAATTGCAGATCAAGAAGATGATTGAACAAGAGGACCCCAGACACCCGATCACCGATGACCAGATAGCAAAACGGCTGGCCAAAGAGGGAGTGAAGATGTCGCGCCGCACTGTGGCCAAGTATCGCGAACAGATGCGTATTCCCGGATCGCGCGAACGCCGCGCCATTCTATGAAACAGCAGGCTGATCGACGAGCAAGCTGACAGGTAAATGCAACTAACCCTTTCGATTGATTCTGTCAGCTTGCCCGCCCATCAGCCTATATTCTTTTACGGATGGAGGCGCATTTATGGAACTGGAATTTACCGGACGACACACTGATGTTACCCCTGCTGTTAAAAAACATGCGGAGGAGCACCTCAACAAAAGGCTCATCAAGATTCTGGATTCTGCTCCGGCCAAAGCGCATATTATCCTATCGGTAGAGAAGCATCGCCACATAGCAGAGATAGTGCTTAGCTGGCGGGACCACAATTTCACCGGAATAGTGGAAAGCGAGGATATGTTTACGGCGATCACTCGCGCCGCGGAAAAGATCGAGAAACAAGTTTTCAAGCTCAAAGGCAAATTCAATGCCCGCAAACGCTCTGCGGCGAGCGCAAGCCAGGTGGCCCCCCAGCCGGTCAAGCCTCTGGCCCCTGCTCAGCCTGAGCCGCGCATCATCCGCTCGCGCAAATATGTAGTCAAACCGATGACCCAGGAAGAAGCTGCTCAGTTAGTTATGGACTCGCCCGATCAATTCCTCGTCTTTCGAGACGCTGAGACAGATCGCATCGGGGTAATCTATAAGCGAGCAGATGGCAACTTCGGGTTGATAGAACCTTGAATCGTATGCGTAATCCGTAATGATTAGTATTGCGGATTGCGGATGGAATGTTCTAGGTTCTACGTTTTAGGTTCTAGACAGAAGATTGAAGTTGAACGTTGAACGTCGAACGTCAAGGCGGATCGCGTATTGGTTGCATATCACGCATCACGGATTACGCAATATGTCCACTTCTCTCACCCCAACGATCACCGTCCGCGAGATGCAGGAGACGGCTCCGGCAGATCTGGAACTGCGCTTGATCGCAGGCGCCGACGGGCTCTCGCGCAATATTACTGTCCCGCGCATTCAGAAGCTGGGGCTGGCGCTTGCCGGTTTTGCCAATTACATTCATCCAGGCCGCATCCAGATAGTGGGCGGAAGCGAGGTTCAATATCTGGAGCAGCTCTCTCCCGAACGACGGCTTGAGGTTATGAAACAACTGCCTCTAGAAAGTATGGCGTGCGTGCTGATTACAAGGGGCCTCATTCCTCCCGGCGAATTTCTGGAAACGGCTGAAGCAGCCTGCTTGCCCGTCTTCGTGACCCCCCAAGTCAGCTCTCTGGCGATAGTTAAAATGACCGACTTCCTGCAGAAGCGCCTTGCCCCTTCCGTTTCTCTGCACGGCGTGATGATAGATATGTTTGGGCTGGGCGTGTTAATACTGGGCGAGTCGGGGATCGGCAAAAGCGAGTGCGCGCTGGATCTGATTACTCGCGGCCATCGCCTCGTCTCTGATGATGTGGTCGAGCTTCGCCGCAGCGGTTATGATAAGATAATAGGTGCTGCGCCGCTTATTGTGCGCAATCACATGGAGATCCGGGGTCTTGGGATCATAAACATCAAAGACCTGTTCGGCATCTCGGCTATTGCTGTTGAGAAGCAACTGGATCTGGCGATCAAGTTTGAGCGTTGGGCTCCCGATAGAAATTATGATCGGCTGGGGTTGGACGAAAAGCATATCAATATTCTTGAAGTCGATATTCCGCTGATCGAGATACCTGTGACATCGGGGCGCAACCTGGCTACATTGATCGAGGTGGCAGTAAGAAATCATCTGCTCAAAATGAGAGGATTTCATGCTGCGCGCGAGTTCGTGGCCAAGCATACACAGATATTAGATAAAGAAGAGGGGAAGCAGTAGAGTCTTAGCGTCCGATGCCCGGCGCTTGATGCCTATGAAGGCAAATTTGGCAACAGACAGCGGACGGCGGACGGCGGGCGATTGATGGCGATTGAAGTTGTAATTATCACTGGCCTGAGCGGGTCGGGGATGTCTTCGGCGCTTAAAGCCTTTGAGGATCTGGGTTACTTCTGCGTTGATAATCTGCCGATCAAGCTCATCCCAACATTTGTTGAGCTATGCGCGCGCTCATCGGGCGAGATTGAGCGCGCAGCTTTAGTAATAGACATACGGGAAAGACGCTTTCTTGAAGACCTGCCTCAGATTCACCAGGAGCTGCGCAAGGGAGGGGCATCGGTCAAGGTACTGTTCCTTGAGGCCGACACAGAAACACTTCAGCGAAGATACAGCGAGACGCGCCGCCCCCACCCGTTGATGGAGAGCGGTGTGCTTGAGGCAATAGAGGCCGAGCGCGAGTTGCTGGCGCCAATACGCGCCCTGGCGGATGAGGTCATAGATACAACTGGCCACACGCTTCATTCGCTGCGCCGCTATGTGACAGAGCGGTTCAAGAGAGGCAGGGACAACCGAATGTTGATCCGAGTGATCACTTTCGGCTTCAAGCATGGAATCCCGCCCGATGTGGATCTGCTCTTTGATGTTCGCTTCTTGCCCAACCCGTTCTTCGTCCCTGAGCTGAAGAACCTGTCCGGAGAAGACTCCGAGGTAGTGAACTTTTTGCTATCAAAGGCTGAAGTTCAGGAGACAATTTCGCGCTTCAGCGATCTACTGGAGTTTCTGCTGCCAAAGTACCAGCGCGAAGGCAAGAGCTACGTAACGATCGGCGTGGGCTGCACCGGCGGGCGCCATCGTTCTGTGATGGTCGGCAAAGTGTTAGGCGAGCGGTTGAGCACAAACGGGTTTGAAGCAAAGGTGTTCCACCGTGACCTGGATAGAACTTAAGCAGGGGGGATAATGTCACTCGTTGGCGGAGTAGTTGTTACACATGGACAGTTAGCGAATGAACTGGTCAGCGCCGCCGAGATGATTGTCGGCGAAATTCATCATATAACCGCCGTTTCCATAGGCTGGCATGACGATGTAGAGGTCGCGCGAGAAGCAGTAGCTCAAGCAATCAGCCGCGTCAGCAGCGACAAGGGGGTGCTCCTGCTCACCGATATGTTCGGCGGCACTCCTACGAATATAGCAGTGACGTTCCTGGACAATAAAGATATTGGACCGATCGAAGTGGTCACCGGCGTGAATCTGCCTATGATAATCAAGCTCTCAGCTCAGAGCGCAGACGATACCCTGGCCGACGTCGCTCGACGTGTGCGCGATCAAGGGCAAAAGAATATCTACCTTGCGAGCGACCTTCTTTCATCAGGCAAGAATTGAGCAGGGTTTATGTTAGAACGTCGCGTTGTGATTGCCAATCGACTTGGACTGCATGCGCGCGCTGCGGCGCGGCTGGTCCAGCTTGCCAATAACTATCGCAGTGAAGTTCGACTTGCCCGCGCTGGAACCAACCACCCTGTTGATGGCAAGAGCATCCTCGGTGTGCTTCTGCTGGCGGCCGTATGTGGAACTGAGATCGTTGTCACCGTCAGCGGAGATGATGAGCAAGAGGCCATCGAGGCAATCTGTAACCTGATCGGTAATGGATTTGGAGAACGATAATGTCTCTTGATCTAGAACGGAGCCACAACACAAAATTCAAGGGCCTGGGGGTCTCTCCCGGAGTAGCCATCGGCACCGCCTTGCGCCTGGATGAGCGCAATGGGAAACTGCTGCAAAGCGAACTCAAAGACGCGACGCAGATCAAGACGGAGATACGCCGTCTGCACCGCGCCATCGACACGGCGCGCGAGCAACTCCTTGCGATCAAAGAGCGAATAGAACGCGAGCTGGGCGCAGAACATTCATACATACTTGATGCTCACATCCTGATGCTCGAAGACTGCCGCCTTATTGAAGAGATAGAGAGAATAATTCGCAGTGAGCGAGTCAACGCCGAGTGGGCTGTTAAAACAGTGACCGATCGCCTGCTGGCAGTCTACGCCAGCATCAAAGATGATTATCTGCGCGAGCGCGGTTCTGATATTGAAGATGTCGCTGGTCGGCTAATCAGGGTCCTTTCCGGCGAGCGCACCGCCAACCTGAGTAACTTGAAGAATGATGTAATCATTATCGCTGACGAGATACCGCCATCGTATGCCGCAGAGCTTGACTTCAGTCGAGTGCTCGCCTTTGCAACAGATGTTGGTGGCTGGACCTCCCATACAGCCATCATAGCGCGGAGCCTTGGCATCCCGGCAGTGGTTGGACTACATGATATTTCAGCGCGCATCAATACAGGAGATACTGTTGTCATAGACGGAACTGAAGGCATTGTGATATTAGACCCATCGCGAGCTACTGTGCGCCAATACCGCGCCCGACGAGCCCGCCAGCGTCGGCAGCTATCGGAAGTATTGAAGTCACAACTGCCGGCAATAACTACCGATGGGCAGAGCTTCACTCTGCGCGCCAATATCGAATTGCCATCGGAGATCGAGGCTATAGACCGCTTCGGGGCCGAAGGCATAGGGCTGTTCCGATCCGAGTTTCTCTTCCTCAATTCGCTCCCCGATCTGCCACAGGAGGAAGAGCAGTTTGCTTTTTATCGCCGATTGGCGGAGGTGACGGGCGAGGACGGCGCTTGCATACGCACATTCGATTTAGGGGGAGATAAAGCGGGCCTGACCGATTTTGAAGATGAGAAGAATCCGGCGCTTGGCTTGCGCGCTATTCGACTCTCGCTCAAGATGGAAAACATCTTCCGCACTCAACTGCGCGCCATCCTGCGGGCCAGCGCCTACGGGCGATTGCGCATAATGCTCCCGCTCATCTCCTCCATAGCAGAACTTCGCGCAGCCAAAAAGATTGTGGAAGAGGTCAAAGATGAGCTGCGCCGCGAGGGGACGGCCTTTGATGAGAAGATACCCGTCGGAGTTATGATCGAGGTCCCTTCGGCAGTGCTGAGCGCCGATCTGCTGGCGCGCGAAGCCGATTTCTTCAGCATCGGCACAAACGATCTTATTCAATATACGCTGGCTGTAGACCGCACCAATGAACAGGTAGCGCACCTTTTCCAGCCGTTGCACCCTGCCATCCTCGCCAGCCTGCGTATGATAGCCGAATCGGCCAGGAAGGCTGCGATTCCGGTTGAAGTCTGCGGCGAGATGGCCGCCAATCCTATTCATGCAATCGTATTGATGGGCTTCGGCCTGACCTGCCTGAGCATGACCCCTGCCTCTATTCCTTTGATAAAAAATGTAATTCGCGCAGTATCTCTACAGGAAGTGAGCAAGTTAGCCGATGAGATAGTGATGAGATTTGCCACTTCGCAGGAGATCGAGGAATTTCTCTTTAGAGAGCTTCCTCGGCGCTTCCCGCACTTCTTCTCCAACTGGATGCGCTAATGGGCATCCGCTAGGTTTAGCGCGGGGGGTCTCTCCTTGAGAGGTTTTGAGAGATGAGACTGTCACGAATTACTTCTATCTGCCTGGCTGTCGCCCTGTGCTGTGGATTGGTCTGGCCGCCCACTGGTCTATCACAAACCAAGAGGGCCCCGCAAAAGAGCCGGAGGAGCCAAACAGTCCAGAAGGTCAGCCCTGATGAAGAACTGTTCCGTCAGGGCGCCGATGCCTTCAACCAGAACCTGTATGTGGTCGCGCTGGCTATTTTCCAGAAGGTGCTTACTGCTTATCCCAAGAGCAGGTACACCGATCTTTCGCTGGTCTACGCCGGCCGCTGCCTGGTCAAGACGAAGCAATTTACTGAGGCGCACCGTATTCTGGAACGGTTGCAGAAAGAGTTTGCCGATAACCCGCTTACCAGGAGCTTCGCGCTGGATCTGGAAGAGGCCGAGCGCCATGCGCTTAACAGCGCCCCTCCGGTGCCCGTCAACGGCAACAGCGCCAATCCCTTTGCCGATGCCGCTGCCAGCGTACAGGACAACGGCGCTCAAGCTTTCGCCGCTGTGATCAAAGAGTATGCAGATGTGCCCCCGCCCCGTGTAGAGCGCATGCAGCAGGCGGCTCTGAATAACCGACCTGAGCCGCAGAGGGTTGAGGAGCCAATACCACCGCCCAGCGGGCTCTCCTATCCGTCCAGAGATAATCTGGCGCGGGCAAATCCTGTCACTACTCCGGCTCAACCGCAGAGGGCCCCGGAACCCAGTGTGCCGCCTCCGGCTGGGCTCAAGTATCCGCCCAAAGAGTCTCTCTCTTCAGCAAATCCGAAGAAGACCCAGTACGTAGTCATTCAGCAACCTCATCCTGAGCCAGCAGCCGCGCCGAGCGATCCGGCTCAGGCCCCCAATGTTACATCCGCGCCTCAACAGGAGATACAATCGCCTGCTACTCGACCGGCTGCTGGTCAAGAATCATCGAGCAGCCAGCAGAGCCAGTCGCGGCAGTTCTCTCCTCAATGGTCGCCGAATAATACCGAAGCAGAACAACAGAAACCATCAAGACGCTCGCAGCAAACAACCGATCAGAGCGCAGAGTATAAACCCAGGAGCCCCCAACCGGCGGGAAATGCTGCGCCGTCCGCAGGCGCTCAAAATTCAGAATCAAAACCTCAGAGGTCAAAGCCGTATTTGCCTCCGAGCATGCAACCGCCCGCGAATTCAAGCTCGCGAAATGTGCCGCCCCCTACGGGCATGAACTATCCGAGAGCTGAATCCAGACCGGCATCTGGGCCGGTAGCCACTCAACCGGCTCCGGTTCAGCCTGAAGCGTTGCCGCCTGCTGCCGCTGAAATTCGCATACCGCGCGATTCAGTCTCAACAGAGCCGGGCAAGGTGGCAGTCTTTCCTATACTCATTCAGAACAAGAGCCGGATGGACGAAGCATACCGTTTGGGCACAACGCTGCCGGCAGATTACCAGGTGGTATTCGTCCAGGATGATAATCGTGATGGATACCCTCAAACATCTGAACTGACTATTCAGATGACACCTACTGTGCCTCCCAGCGGAGTCACAAGTGTTATCTTGATCATGCGGGTTCCCACAAGCGCAATAGGCCGGCAGCTCTTCCAGGTGACTGCAACCCCTGTGCTGACGCGCGCTGCCGCCGCTACTGCCGATGCGACTGTGGTTACCGGCGGGGCCACGCCGAAGCTAACCGTCAATCTCGACTTTGATCGCTATCAGATGCGACCGGGCAGAGATTTCAAATATACGGTTCGCGTCACCAATCAAGGCGAAACGGTTGCGCATCTGGTCAGGCTCAACTACACGTTCCACGAGGATGTGGAATATGTCTCATCAACTCCTGAGCCGGTCTCTAACGATGCCAGCATTAGAACTGCTGTGTGGGATCTGAAGGAGATTGCGCCCGGCTCGACAGTGACTGTCGCCATCCGGGTGCGATTGAGCAATCGAGCTATTGATGGACAGAGCACCATCGGTTACGGCACCCTGCATGCAGCTTCTATCGCTCCGATTACCATCGGCGGAGCGCCGGTCAATATAGACACCAGGCCGGTAGGCTCCAGCGTTGAAGTAGAGGCTGTCTTCAAAGAGATCACCACTTCGCCGAAGGATTCGGTCTTTATACCATTCATTATCCGCAACGAGGGGGACCGCAGAGATGCTTTCACTCTGAGCGTCAATCCTCTTGGCGGAACCGTCTATGCCGATACAAACCGCGATGGCGTCTATCAGAAAGGTGAGCCGATCATCACCCGCACTCCTGAGATCGAGCCGGGCAAAGATTACTCGGTGCTCGTTCGGGTAGAGGCGCCGGCAAACGTTGGGGGCCCTCAGCGATTGCCCTATCGCCTCATAGCCACATCTATCAGCGATCGGCGCATGGGGGCCGGCAGCGCCGAGAGCCTTGTCACACTGGCTCTGCCGCGCATAAACATCAGCCGGGTAATAAGCGCAGCCAGAGTCAGTGCAGATGGCCTTGCCTACTATACATTGACCATCACCAATGATGGACTGGGCGAAGCGAAGAATGTAGTTCTGACCGAACAGTTGATAGCGGGCAATGAGTTTGTCAACGCCGATGTCAGACCGATTGTCAGCGGCAATGTGCGAAGCGAGGGACAGCGATTGCAATGGAGGATAGACAGCCTTGCTCCGGGCAGCAGCCGGATATTCCGCATCTCGGTGCGGCGAAATTCAAAATCGAATGACAATCCTGAGCGCGCGATCGTTCACTACACCGATTCGGCCGGGAACCCCTACACAGGACAGTAGAGTGAGGGGTAAGAACTCGTTTGCCCCAGATCGACTCGCCTGGATTCGGTGCCGACCATGCGGCGACGAGACCGCGCATATCAGTTTGTATTTCGCCAGCATTGGCTATCGGCAGAGGAGCGCGGAAGCTGGTCCCTGATGGAAATCCCTTGCTCTCGCTGGCCGGCCCAAACCTCAGAGCTATGCCTGCTAGTCGATTCAATTCTGCTGCTGGACTATCAACAAACCCCAGACTGAAAGAGAAACTGTTTCTGGGATGGAAGCAGTTCTCATCACCTTAAGGGAGCAAAGAACACATCCCAGGCGTACCACCCTACGTGAGCGCGATTTGTGCCATATACCTTCGCGCGATGTCGGAACAAGTTGCCATACCGGTCGCGTCGTCTCGATTCTTTATAATCTAGATCCAAAGCTTCAACACCTAGCGACTGTAATGTACGAAGCTCGCCCGACTCAGAGATACCGTTGTGGTTGGCGTCACGCCATAGTCGCAACGACGAGTAGATCGCATCGCGACTATCAATCACACCATCGCCGTTGCCGCCGTTTTCTCGCTTATCGAACTCAGCCAGCGCCAGGAACCCATTAGGATTTGCCGATGCTGGCTGTGGCGAGAAGTTGCCGAATAATTCTCTTCCGTTATCTATGTAACCGTTGCCGTTGCGGTCGAGGGCAAGCCAGGCCGTCTCACTGTTGGCTCTTGTCCACGACAATCGTTCGCGGATACCATCGCCATTGAGGTCGAAATCGACGCCATCGGCCGGGCTGGTCAGTCTTATTTCGCCGGAGAAACCAACTATGATTGGGCTGCCTGTGCACTCTTGAGCATCATCAATCCCATTGCAATTACGATCAGTACCTATAGCTATCTCCTGGCAATTAGATGTAGGGATAGTAACGCCGGGGTTGATTCCAGGATCTGTATCATCGCAGTCGTCGGGAGGTGAGTAACCATCACCATCGTCATCCTGGGATGGCGCATTCACTGTCAGAGTTAAACCGGATATCTCGTCTGGCTTGCCTCTCTCCGCGCCTCCAACGGCGATGAGAGTAACTGTACTTTTAATAGTCCCTCCATTTTGGTTTGTAGGGGAAGTTTTAAATTTGAAGATCGCAGTAGTACTCAACCCTAGGCCTTCTAAAGTTACTGTTTGCAACCGGCCAGGCGAAACTTCATAGTCGACTCCGTTGAAATTCGAACTCTCGGTTACCTCGACGGTTGCTGTTGCACCCTTTGGAACGCTTGTTGTAGTCCTAACAGCAACTTTGAGTTCGGCAACGTCATTTCGACCTGCAATAGTCGTCGGAATGAATGCCGCGTCGCTAAGTGTGACTGTTCCTGCTACCTCCTCAAAAGCAACGGAGCCGCTGACATAATAGCTGCCAAAGGGGGTCTCAGCTTCGAACACCGATTCTACGGTATACCTGCCGTCGTCCTTTTCGATTGGCAGCCCATGCACATTTACAACGGCAACGCTTCCCCCTCCACTGCCTGCTGAATAGCGTATGCCATCCGGGGCGGTAATCGTCGTAGTCACTTCATACCCAATTTCGCCCAGCTTAATGTAGTCTGCTGCTACTGCGCCAACACCGTAGACAGTTGCATTCTCATACCACGAATCAGTGTACAGATAGACACTACTATCTTTATCCTGGGTATCTGTCGGCCCCAAAACAGCCACTCGCCGGATGGCCGCAACTGGTATCTTCTTTATTTTGCGCTTGATCTTATCCCTGATGTATGTTTGCAATTTCATTGTGTCTGCGTCGCCGAGCTTTCTTGGCAAAAAGAGCCCCTTTACCTTAGCAAGGTACAGCTCTCTTTGCTGTTGCAAGTTTCTCAGTCGTGCTTCAACTTGTTGATTGGGTTTAAGCTCGCTGCTATTTCTGCGGATTATCTCCTCAAGCTCTGTGATTATCCCCTCAAACGAACGACCTTCACTGAGCAAAGCGTCAACTTTTTTATCTTCAAGCCCAACTCTTTCCGCCAATTTCCGCGACGAACTCCTGCCAAGAGCCCCCAGAAACAGTTCGTAAGCTATATTATCAGGAATACTGGATGGATTTATGGCTCCATCAATAGTGCCGGGAAGATCAATTTGTACCGATTTCTTCTGGTAACGAACCGGGCGAGTGTCATCTTTGAGCGACGCTGGCGTAATGATAGTCGGAATTAAGCTGATGGTGAGAAGAAGCGTAAGAAGTATACGCATACAACCCTCCAACTAAATTCAAGGTTCAGACACAACTATCAAGCATGAAGAATTAATACTCCACTGCCCCTATACCTTTAATAGAGGCCCTGTATGTCGATGCACAAAAATATTCCTTATGGCTCCAGTCGGTCAACACCATAAGTCACAAAATGGCACTATTTTTTTGTTAAAGGAATATTTTTCTCATCGGCCATAAAGGACTTGCTTCAGCAGGCAACCGCTGCATACGCGATAGGTCTTGCCAGCAACTCTGACAGCATATACTGTCCCTTCTTCAATATAGCGATAGATCGTTCTCCTGCTCACATCGGCAAGTTTAGCTGCCTTCGACACTCTCAATAGTTGACTATATTCATTGCAAAGTGGACACCGGACTTGTTCGCCAACTACTTTGGGACTGACCATCTGCTCCTGCTCGGAAAATGCTCTGGGAGCGCCGCGACGAGAGAGGGTGGCGCTGCCTTGCCTGCTCAGCCTTGCACTACCTAGCAAGGCGGGCCTCTCAAGGAAACCAGTGCCCCCAGGCTTTTCATCATTTCTCTCGCGTCGCGCGAGCCGTCTGAAAGACTCCTCAGAAGATGTACAGCGACCTGTTAGGTTGCTGCCTATCGCGCACTATCAACAACCTGACAGGTTGTTGTACATCGCATTTTCATTATTTCTCTCGCGTCGCACGAGCCGTCTGAAAGACTCCTCTGCGCTTTGAATGCGGTTGAAAGAGGCTGCCCGGTCTCAGTTAACCCTGACAGCTTTTTGCCAACCGCCTTATGGCGCAAACCAAGCAAAGTTGAAAGAGGCTGCCCGGTCTCAGTTAACCCTGACAGCGGATGGCGCACAGCCGTTTATAGCGGTCTGTTGTTCTCCTGTCCAGTCTTTATTCGCGCATAGCTTTACCGTCTTCTTATCACCCCTTGTTATAGGGTTCAAGAAAAAGAGCTTCCGTTTTCTGCCGCCCTTTCAGGGGGCTTGCCGTCAAACGCCACGTCTGTCCAGGGCCGACGGTGGCTGAGCTATTTCTCGACGAGAAGCTTCGCCTCTCTCTACGAGGAAAGACTTTTTCTTAATCTCTATAATGCTATGGCCGTCAGGTAAGCAGCAACCCACAGCCTACCTGTCTAACTATGTGAAGCAGCCGTAGCGCCATAACTTGGGCTGGGCCAAAATGAGTTCGTAACCCGAACTCCAAACGGTATAAGAGCTTACTTGCCCCAGGTTAAGTGGCCGGGTTGGAGCATAGGGCACGCAGCAGACTTTGGATATCACCTGGCTGTATATCCTCTTCTCGTCCTGATGATAGCTTCGGGATTGGAGGGGAGCTTGACGGCGATTCTGCGCCATTTGCCATCCCGCGCCGTATTGGTTGGAGTATAAGCAAGAGTATAGACTGTCCGTAGGTCGGCAATGATAAGCTCGTAGACCGGCTCAAGCTGTTCCAGGCTCTCCGCCTCAAAGAGCCTTCCCGCCGAAGCTTCTGCCAGTTTTTTTAACCGAATATAGGAGACAGCATAGGCTTGCTCTGCGAGGCTGGCTGCCTTATCGTGGGGCATCCCGCTATTTGCCCAGAGTTCGATCTGCTCTGCTTTGGTATCCAGGTAGATAGGATAGATCAATGTATCAAGCTCAGTAGCAAGCTCAAGCAATGGATCGAATGGCAGAACTGAGCCGTAGTAGGAAGGGCGGTTCTGAGCGCCTTGTAGAGTCGAATCCACACCGTCGGTTAATACTACGACTGCATTTCGCTTACCCCGCTCTTTCGCCAACTCTTCTAACAGAACATAAGCAAGCGCATCATAAACGGCGGTGGCTTGATTAGCCGGAGGGTTCAATTGGAAATAGCTGTTCGCAAGGCTTCGCGGTCGCCGGTCAAATGTGAGATCACCTCTACATCGTTAGCAAAACCGATGATCGCAATGCGATCTTCTGGCTTGGCAATATCAATAAACTTCAGAGTCGCTTGTTTGATGAGGTCGGTCTTCAGCATAGTGCTCCCGCTCAGATCAAGCAAGAGCACAAGATTAAATGGCGCTGTTTCGGGAGAGAAGTGAGTTATTTCTTGCAGTACCCCGTCTTCATAGACCTCAAAATCTTTTGCTGTAAGTCCTCCTATTCTTCGCCCCATCCTATCAGTGGCATTGACGGGCAGATTGACCAGCAGTGTTTCTATCTTCACAACGTCCGCGTCTGAACCTTCTGTTACGCTGCTCTGACTTGTCTGGCCTGGCCTGCGCGAAAGGGACGGCGACGGAGCGGCCCCCTTATCAGCCCGATTGCGATTAAGGAGTTTCTCAACTGCGTTCGTTGTATTTTTCACTGGAGGGGGCATAGGTGGGAGTTTGCTTATTATGTCTATCATATTCATAGGAGCAATAGAGATTGCTCCGCCTCGAGTCTTTGCATTTATTGATATGGCCGGCAGGCTCAGATTACCGCTTACTATTACTGTTGGAGGCAGCGTGCCGAGCTTGCCGCTCATTCTGGTAACAGCGATCTTCTTCTTCTGCCCGTTTTCATCTATAACGCGCTCCTCTTTCTTCCTGGTCATCCTTATCTCAGGTGGGCCGCTGTAGCGGGCTTTGCCTCCGATCCATTCGAATTCAATTGTAAGCTCGCTAAGGGGAACCTGAAGAAAAACACTTCCGCTATCGGTCTCAATAGTGAGATCAGATCCCCAGCCTTTTACAAGGACATCGCCAGCAGATGTCTTTATCTTGACTGGCATCCCTATTTTGGCTGTGACATGCAGATTAATCATTTTGGACTGGCTCGGCTGGCAGATGATCCTGTCCGCGTCGTCGGTGCGAGCGATCTGGATTTCTGAAAGGAGCACACTTCCAGCAGGGTTCGTTGCGCGGTAATGTATATCGGGGTTAGAACCCTGAAGCTCTACGATTACACTGCCAAAACGGTTCTCGATCTCAAGGGTAATGGCTCGTTTTACAGCTTGCGCTAGAAATGCATTTGCTGAACCCACCGGATATAAGGAATACAAGAAGAATGTCAGAATCGGGATCAGGCAAAGGAGAATCAAAGAATTAAGAGAATTAGAGAGACAAGGATATGGATAGGATAGGTAGGAGCCTTTCTGCCCTGGATACCTCTGCGCCAAATCCCCGGCGCTCTCATGATACCCATTCTCCATCTCTTCAATCTCCTGGCTCTCTGGGGCCTCCTACGCGTTGCGCTTCGCGCAATTGAGCTTCAATTATACCTAGAATGGCAGTCAGGCGCATGACTTTATGTTTTATCTCGCTGGCCAGGATGAGAGACTTCTTCAAATCTTTTCCGGCCAGGAGAGAAAAAAGCCGGCTGACGCGGTCATCTTGAACACCTGAGATGAGCGAAAAACCGAGATGGGAGTCTTCTCCTGAATAAGCTGAAGTGTTAGCAAAAGGAGGACGCCCGGAAATCCTAATAGACCTGTTCAACTCTAGATCTGGCAGTCGGTTCGCCGTGTTGACTGCTGATCGGAGGAGCTCAAAGGCAGGGTGAGGTTTTAAACTTATAGAGTAGATCTGTCGATTATTTAAGCCTGGATCAAGTTCCAGGTAACCCATTGCTGTCAGTATCTGCGCGTATACCTTTGTATAAGAGTCTGGAGTAGTTGAAGCGCTTTGAGTCGCTCCATCAAGGAATTCTTTGGCCAGATTAACCCTATCTCGAATATAATGCTTACCCATTTGAGATAGCCTCTCTATCTCACTCAGTATGGGCCAAATGGCCGCCTGAGCCATAAGCACTGCACGTAAGTCAGATTGCTTTAGCATCGATAAATGGTTGCGCGCATTACCCCATAGCTGTTCGTGAATTGCCTGATTAGCAGCGTGAAACGCCGCCAGGTCCCCCGGTTCAAGATGAATCAACTCCATGTCGTTCTGCGATGTTCGAGCTGAACCGCTCTGTTGGGAAGTGATTGGTACTTTCTCTGAAGGGTGCTCCTGAGTGCGTTGCCAAATTCGGATCGGTTTCGGATTAGACTGCTCAACTGGCCAGATGTATAAATAGCCGGATTGGACCATGAAATGGTAGTTAGGGTTAAATTGAGGCGGCTTAAGTTCATCTCCAGGGGCGAGCTTGATCCGGCGATAGTTTCTTAGATCATTGCTCGGATCTCGTTTTGCGTGTTCAATCCTTTTTATTGTCTCAGCGCCTACGAGCTGGGCAAGCTTAGCTTTCACTTGTCGCCACTGGAAAAGCATTTGCGGTGCGTATTGCTCAACTTTCCATTCAAGGTCACAGGTAGCCTCATAAGCTATGATTACATCTCGCTCGCTTATGGTTTTGTCTTTGCTTCCAGGATTGTCCCCGATAAATCGCGCAAAAACTATCTGCGCAGTGCTTAAGAATCTGACGATTAACTCCGCATCAACAAAATCTCCTTCAGGCAAATGGAAGACGTATTTAACCCCCCCGATTCCACTTTTGCCGCCAATCTGAATAACCCACTCGCCAAAGGGATAGGCTGAAAGCCACATAAACTGCGCAGGATCTTGAAGCTTTCCTACGGCAAACAGATCAAGCACGATTTTGTAATATTTGTTTGTCTCTCGTCTACTGTTCGCTGCTAGTTGACTTAGATAACTGGGTAGAAAGATAGATGTCCCATTAACCAAGGATTTCTTCATAAATCGATCGTGAAGCTCACTATTCGGGTCTTGAAGCTTGGCGAGTTCAAGCCAGACATAGCTTTTGAGATTTGAGAATCTTGTATCTGGCCAGAAACTGTGTTTTACTGGATGCCTTTCTTGATCCTGGACACATTGATCAACCAGTTCATTGAGCCAATCTGGATCAATTGTTATGACTTGTTTGATAATGCTCAACCGTTCATCCTGTTGGCCCGCATAGCTGCGAGAAGTGACATCCGCAAAAGGCGGCGATTGTAAATAATAATTAGTAGCCGACGCGAAAGCATTTTTGTAATGGGTGCGTGCCTCTCTCTCATTTTTGTAGTAGGACCAGAACAGGTTGGCTATCTTAGCCTGTAAATGAGCTCTCATCTTCAAGTCATTAATACCGTGCGCCTCCTCTGCAACATGCTCCAAAAGCTTTTTCGGACTTCGCGGTAGCTGAGAAGGATTGTTTTGTGCGTAGACAACCGTAGATACTACATATAGCAATAAAGCTACAGCAATTCTTTCTTTCATATTTCCACTTGAGCCTCGCTTTGTTAATACTGACAAGTCTGATCTCTGCCAGTTAGCAAATGAATTGCTCGGTAAGACGCGGCCGAACCACTTAACCGCGCCACTGATGAACTACCATACACTAATATTCTACTGTTCTGAGTTAGGAAAGGTAAGCTCCACCGTTGGTAACTGAGCACCATCAAAGTTGCTAACTCCACAAGCTTTAGATTAGACTCCATCCAAAAATCAGGTGTTACTCGGAAAAAAGAACCAAAAGTTCCTCTGGGTGACGCTTTATTAGATCTGTCAAATTGCCGGGCAGTTGCAGAAGCCCTGATTGCTGGAACTAGGAAAACATCCCATAAAGCATCATTATACGGATGAATTTCTGCCCCATTCTTGCTGTATTTGTACAACTTTGCCCTGAAGCGAAACTCATTGCCGTACTCGTCACGTTTGCGCTGTTCTATATATTTCAGTGACATTTTAGCTATGCCGGACTGTGCAAGTGCATGTAGTTCACTTGATTGGGAGACCCCATCATGATTACTATCACGCCATAGGAGGAGGCGGCGGTAGATCAGATCGCTAGCATCAATAAACCTATCTGCATTGCCACCGTTTTCAGGCAGATCATAGAACTTTAAAGCCTCAAAGCCATTTGAGGCAATCTTACCATCAGGTAATAACGTATGGTCGCCAAAAAGCTCTGCTCCATTGTCGATCATCCCATTGCTATTGCTGTCAAGTGCAAGAAAAGCATCATCTGAACCAGCGATTGTCCAGGCTATCTTAATGGGTATGCCAGTAGCGGCGATATCAAAGTATACGCCATTGTTTGCCGAGGTAAGTGAATAGCCATCGACTTCTACATCTACGATAATAGGCGTACAGGATTCGTAATTTATGGTATATGATCCTAGGGCAAACGCATTTTAAATCTTGAGGATTTTAAGCAGATAGCTCTCATTCAACGCTGCCTTTAGCCGCTTTCTCTTGATGCTTACTTTGGCCGTCTTCTCCTGCTTCA
>Ga0209172_10003043_pt1 | contig 27046 bp, 25 predicted proteins | sample LarsenN4metaG_FD_184113 | JGI IMG/M metagenome (GOLD analysis project Ga0209172, IMG submission 184113) | Hot spring sediment bacterial and archeal communities from British Columbia, Canada, to study Microbial Dark Matter (Phase II) - Larsen... ... | reverse complement strand
GCTTCCCAAGGGCCAGCGCTATGCGGGCCTGGCGATGGGCCTGACGCTGCCGCAGACCTACCGCTACGTGCTGCTGCCGATGGCCTTCCGCATCGTCATCCCGCCGCTGACCAGCGAGTCGATGAACATCATCAAGAACTCGTCGGTGGCCTTCGCGGTGAGCATCGCCGAGCTGACCATGTTCGCGATGCAGGCGCAGGAGGAGACCTCGCGCGGCATCGAGATCTACCTCGCGGTGACGGCGCTGTACTTCGTGTCGGCGTTCGCGGTCAATCGCATCGCGCTGTTCATCGAGAACCGCGTGCAGGTGCCCGGGATGATCGGAGGTGGCAAGTGACCGCCCTCGACTTCAGCTTCCTGAACTGGAACGTCGTCACCGGCTTCGTCCTCAAGGGCCTGGTGTTCTCGGTGCAGCTGACGCTGATCGCGATGGTCGGCGGCATCCTTCTGGGCACGCTGCTCGCGCTGATGCGGCTGTCGGGCACGAAGTGGCTGGTGATCCCGGCGGCGTTCTACGTCAACACGCTGCGCTCCATCCCGCTGGTGATGGTGATCCTGTGGTTCTTCCTGCTCATCCCGCTGGTGATCGGCCGGCCGATGGGCGCCGAGCTGTCGGCCATCATCACCTTCACGGTCTTCGAGGCGGCCTACTACTCGGAGATCATGCGCGCCGGCATCCAGAGCGTGCCCAAGGGCCAGGTCTATGCGGGCTACGCGGTGGGCATGACGTACCGCCAGACCATGCAGCTGGTGGTGCTGCCGCAGGCCTTCCGCAACATGCTGCCGGTGCTGCTGACGCAGACCATCATCCTCTTCCAGGACACCTCGCTGGTCTACGCGATCGGCGCCTACGACCTGCTCAAGGGCTTCGAGGTGGCCGGCAAGAACTTCAACCGCCCGGTCGAAACCTACCTCGTCGCCGCGGTCGTCTACTTCATCATCTGCTTCTCGCTGTCGATGCTGGTGCGCCGGCTGCAGCAGAAGATCCAGATCATCCGCTAGGAGGCTTGAGCCGTGATCGACATCAAGAACGTGAGCAAGTGGTACGGCAGCTTCCAGGTGCTGACCGACTGCACCACCAGCATCCGCAAGGGCGAAGTCGTCGTCGTGTGCGGCCCCTCGGGCTCGGGCAAGAGCACGCTGATCAAGACGGTCAATGCGCTCGAGCCGTTCCAGAAGGGCGACATCGTGGTCGACGGCGTGAGCATCAGCGACCCCAAGACCAACCTGCCCAAGCTGCGCAGCCGCGTCGGCATGGTGTTCCAGCACTTCGAGCTGTTCCCGCACCTGTCGGTGACGGAGAACCTGACGATCGCGCAGATCAAGGTGCTCGGCCGCAGTCCCGACGAGGCCAAGACGCGCGGGCTGAAGATGCTCGACCGGGTCGGCCTGATGGCGCACAAGGACAAGTTCCCCGGCCAGCTCTCCGGCGGCCAGCAGCAGCGCGTGGCGATCGCCCGCGCGCTGAGCATGGATCCGATCGTGATGCTGTTCGACGAGCCCACCTCCGCGCTCGACCCGGAGATGGTCGGCGAGGTGCTGGACGTGATGGTTCAGCTCGCCAACGAGGGCATGACGATGATGTGCGTCACCCACGAGATGGGTTTCGCCAAGAAGGTCAGCCACCGCGTGATCTTCATGGATGCGGGCAAGATCGTCGAGGACTGCAAGAAGGAAGACTTCTTCGGCAACCCCGAGGCGCGCTCCCCGCGCGCCAAGGACTTCCTCTCGAAGATCCTGCAGCACTGAGACGCAAACGGTGGTTGAATCACGGCTTCGCTGACCCCGACGAGCCGTGGATTCACGCAACGCCGCCAGCCCGCTGTACCTGCTCGAGCGCTCCGACGTGGGCGTGGTGCAGCTCGACCGCAACCTCACGGTCGTGGCGATGAACAGCTTCGCGCGCCGCGCGCTGCCTGTGGAGGACAAGCAGCCCTTCGAGAAGATGGTGCTCGCCTTCCACCCCGAGCGCTCGGTGCCGAAGGTGAAGTTCCTGCTCGACCAGGCCGAGTGCCCGGTGAGCAACCCGCCGCCGATGACGATGATCATCAACATCCCCGAGCGGGTGCTGCTGATCAAGGTGACCAAGCTCGCCGACCTGCGCGGCGAGACGGCCGGCTACACGCTGATCTTCTACGACATCACCGACGTGGTCAGCCGCGAGGAGCCCGCGGTGGCCAAGCCGCAGGCCAAGCGGCAGCTGCAGAAGATCCCGACGGTGTCGCAGAACCGCATCGTGCTGGTCGACGCCGACGAGGTCACCTACATCCGCGCCGAGGGGCACTACACCTGGGTGAGCACGGCGCGTGGCTCGAGCTTCTGCAACCTGAACATCAGCGACCTGGCCGAGAGGCTGGACGGCGCGTCCTTCCTGCGCATCCACCGCAGCTACATCGCCAACCTCGACTTCGCCGAGCAGATCCTGCGCGACGACGGCCGCATCAGCCTGCAGCTCAAGGGCGACAACACCGCGCTGCCGGTGGCCCGCACCAGCGTGCCGCGGCTGCTCGAGCGGCTGGGTATCGCCGAATCCGACACGCCGCGCTGACGCGTTTTCCTCGGTAAAAGCCCGCTCCGGGTCAACCCTGACGCGCCCTTGACGCGCTGCGGCTCGTGCGCGGCGGCGTGCATTTCGTGCACGTGCCCGGCCCGTTCGTGAACGGCCCGGCCGCGCCGCGGCAGGGGACTCTTACCGTCTGCTCCGCCAACCGGCACATCGACCGGCACGGCGCCCTGCATCCAGGAGACAGACAGCCATGATCCCACCCGGATTCGACTACCACGCGCCGCGCACCGTGGCCGAGGCCATCGCGCTGCTCGGCAGCCTCGGCGACGCCAAGCTGCTGGCCGGCGGCCACAGCCTGCTGCCGATGATGAAGCTGCGCTTCGCCCAGCCGGCGCACCTGATCGACCTGAACCGCATCGACGCGCTGCGCGGCGTCCGCGAGGAGGGCGGCCAGATCGTGATCGGCGCGATGACGGTCGAGAACGACCTGATCGCCTCGCCGCTGCTGCAGGCCAAGGTGCCGCTGCTGCCCGAGGCCGCGCGACTGATCGCCGACCCGCAGGTGCGCAACCGCGGCACGATCGGCGGCGACATCGCCCACGGCGATCCGGGCAACGACCACCCGGCGATCGCCATCGCGCTGGACGCGAGCTTCACGCTCGAAGGCGCCAAGGGCAAGCGGCAGGTGAAGGCGGAGAACTTCTTCCACGGCACCTACATGACCGACATGGCCGAGGACGAGATCCTCACCGAAATCCGTGTCGCGCCCTTCGCGCCCAAGACCGGCCACGCCTACGAGAAGCTCAAGCGCAAGACGGGCGACTGGGCCACGGCCGCCGCGGCGGTGGTGATGCGCATGGACGGCGGGAAGGTGAGCCAGGTGCGCATTGCGCTGACCAACCTCGCGCCGACGGCGCGGCGCGCCACCGCTGCCGAGGCGGCGCTGCTCGGCCAGCCGCTGACCGACGCGTCGATCGCCGACGCCGCGGCCCAGGCGATGGCGATCTGCGACCCCGCGGAAGACCTGCGCGGCGACCGCGAATACAAGACCGCGATGGCCGGCCAGATGGTGCAGCGCGCCATCCGCCGCGCCGCCGCACGCTGCCAATGACGACGACGGACGGAGACTGAATCCCATGGCCAAGAAACTCGTCACCGTGAAGGTGAACGGCAAGACGGTCGAGAAGGCGGTCGAGCCGCGCCAGCTGCTCGTGCACTTCCTGCGCGAGGAGTGCAACCTCACCGGCGCGCACATCGGCTGCGAGACCAACCACTGCGGCGCCTGCACCGTCGACATCGACGGCCGCTCGGTCAAGAGCTGCACGCACCTCGCGGTGCAGTGCGAGGGCTCGGAGGTGCTGACCGTCGAGGGCCTGGCGCAAGGCGGCGTGCTGCACGCCGTGCAGGAGGGTTTCTACACGCAGCATGGCCTGCAGTGCGGCTTCTGCACGCCGGGCATGCTGATGCGCGCCTACCGCTTCCTGCAGGAGAACCCGAATCCCACCGAGGAGGAGGTGCGCGTGGGCATGAGCGGGAATCTCTGCCGCTGCACCGGCTACCAGAACATCGTGAAGGCGGTGATGTACGCCGCCGCCAAGCTGCAGCAGACCGCCAAGGAGGCCGCATGAGCACACCGAACCGCTTCAAGTGCGAAATCCCCCTCGGGGGGACGGCGCGTAGCGCCAAGGGGGTCCAATGAACGCGCCCACCGATCCGAAGCTGCTCGAACGCAGCGCCGCCCTGCAAGGGCTGGGCGACAGCCGCCTGCGCAAGGAGGATGCGCGCTTCATCCAGGGCAAGGGCAACTACGTCGACGACATCAAGCTGCCCGGCATGCTGCACATGGACATCGTGCGCAGCCCGCTGGCCCACGCCCGCATCAAGAAGATCGACAAGACCGAGGCGCTCAAGGTGCCCGGCGTGGTGGCCGTGCTGACCGCCGAGGACCTCAAGCCGCTCAAGCTGCACTGGATGCCCACGCTGGCCGGCGACGTGGCCGCGGTGCTGGCCGACGGCAAGGTGCACTTCCAGATGCAGGAAGTGGCGGTGGTCATCGCCGAGGACCGCTACGCCGCCGCCGACGGCGTCGAGGCGGTGCAGGTGGAGTACGAGGAACTGCCGGTCGTCATCGACCCCTTCGAGGCGCTCAAGCCCGACGCGCCCGTGCTGCGCGAGGACCTCGCCGGCAAGACCGAGGGCGCGCACGGCAAGCGCGACCACCACAACCACATCTTCACCTGGGAGGCGGGCGACAAGGCCGCGGCGGACGCCGCCTTCGCCAGCGCGCCGGTGACGGTGAAGGAGCGCATCTTCTACCCGCGCGTGCACCCCTGCCCGCTGGAGACCTGCGGCTGCGTGGCGAGCTTCGACCCGGTGCGCGGCGAGCTGACCACCTACCTCACCTCGCAGGCGCCGCACGTGGTGCGCACGGTGGTCTCGCTGCTGTCGGGCATCCCGGAATCCAAGGTGCGCATCGTCAGCCCCGACATCGGCGGCGGCTTCGGCAACAAGGTCGGCGTCTACCCCGGCTACGTGTGCGCGATCGTCGCCTCCATCGTGCTGGGCAGGCCGGTGAAGTGGATCGAGGACCGCACCGAGAACATCTCGACCACCGCCTTCGCCCGCGACTACCACATGGACGGCGAGCTCGCCGCCACGCCAGACGGCAAGATCCTCGGCCTGCGCGTGGACGTGATCGCCGACCACGGCGCCTTCGACGCCTGCGCCGACCCGACCAAGTACCCGGCTGGCCTGTTCCACATCTGCAGCGGCAGCTACGACATCCCGGCCGCCTGGTGCCGCGTCAAGGGCGTCTACACCAACAAGGCGCCGGGCGGCGTGGCCTACCGCTGCTCGTTCCGCGTCACGGAAGCCGTCTACATCATCGAGCGCATGGTGGACATCCTGGCCGACAAGCTCGGCATGGACAAGGCCGAGATCCGCGCCAAGAACTTCATCCGCAAGGAGCAGTTCCCGTACAAGAGCGCCTTCGGCTTCGAGTACGACAGCGGCGACTATCACACCGCGCTGAAGAAGGTGCTGGACGCGGTGGATTACAAAGGCCTGCGTGCCGAGCAGGCGGCCAAGCGCGCCGACCCGAACTGCCCGACGCTGATGGGCATCGGCCTGGTCACCTTCACCGAGGTGGTGGGCGCGGGACCGAGCAAGATGTGCGACATCCTCGGCGTGGGCATGTTCGACAGCTGCGAGATCCGCATCCACCCGACCGGCAGCGCGATCGCCCGCATGGGCACCATCACGCAGGGCCAGGGCCACCAGACCACCTACGCGCAGATCATCGCCACGGAACTGGGCATTCCCAGCGAGGTGATCCAGGTCGAGGAGGGTGACACCAGCACGGCGCCCTACGGCCTGGGCACCTACGGCTCGCGCTCCACCCCGGTGGCCGGTGCGGCGATCGCGCTCGCCGCACGCAAGATCCACGCGAAGGCGCGCAAGATCGCCGCGCACCTGCTGGAGGTGGGCGAGGACGACCTCGACTGGGAGATCGACCGCTTCAAGGTCAAGGGCGACGACAGCCGCTTCAAGACCATGAAGGACATCGCCTGGGCCTCGTACAACAGCCCGCCGCCGGGCCTGGAGCCGGGCCTGGAGGCGGTGCACTACTACGACCCGCCCAACTTCACCTACCCCTTCGGCATCTACCTGTGCGTGGTCGACATCGACCGCGGCACTGGCGAGACCAAGGTGCGGCGCTTCTACGCGCTGGACGACTGCGGCACGCGCATCAACCCGATGATCATCGAGGGCCAGATCCACGGCGGCCTGACCGAAGGCTTCGCGGTGGCGATGGGCCAGCAGATGCCCTTCGACGCGCAGGGCAACCTGCTGGGCAACACGCTGATGGACTATTTCCTGCCCACCGCGGTGGAGACGCCCAAGTGGGAGACCGATCACACCGTGACGCCCAGCCCGCACCACCCGATCGGCGCCAAGGGCGTGGCCGAGTCGCCGCACGTCGGCTCGATCCCGACCTTCACTGCCGCGGTGGTCGATGCCTTCGCGCACCTCGGGGTGAAGCACATGACCATGCCGCACACGGCGTATCGTGTCTGGCAGCAGCTCAAGGCGTCGGGAGTCGCCCTGTAATGGAAGTCAAGCTCGAGAAGCGCTACCCACTCGACGTCGACGCGGCGCGTGCCTGGCAGGTGCTGCGCGACGTGAAGGCCACCGCCGGCTGCATGCCCGGCGCGGAGATCACCGAGCAGGTGGACGACACGCACTACAAGGGCACGGTGAAGGTCAAGGTCGGCCCGGCCAACGCGGCCTTCGGCGGCGACATCGAGGTCAAGGCGCTGGACGAGGCCACGCGCACGCTGCAGCTGCTGGGCAAGGGCTCGGAGCGCGGTGGCTCGACGGCCTCGATGGACCTCACCGCCACCGTCGAGCCGGGCGAGACGCCGACCACGTCGGTGCTGGTCGGCACCGCGGCGGTGGTGGTGAACGGCAAGTTCGCGCAGTTCGGCGGTCGCATGATGGTGCAGGTGTCGGACATGCTGCTCGCGCAGTTCGCCGACAACTTCCGTGCCGCGGCCGCCGCGCTTCCGGCGCCGGAAGGCGTGCCGGCCGGTGCCGAAGCCGCCCCCGCGCCGCCGCCGGCCAGGGAGATCAACGCCCTGGCCATCCTCTGGGGCCTGATCAAGAACTGGCTGGCGGGGCTGTTCGGCAAGCGCCCCGCGGCCTGAGCGATTCATGGACGAGCCCGCGCTGCGCGAGGCGCTGCACCGCGCCGGCTACATCGCCGACGAGGGTCTGGCCACCACGCTGTGGCTGGCCGGCGAGCTGCAGCGGCCGCTGCTGATCGAGGGCGATGCCGGCGTCGGCAAGACCGCGCTGGCCACCGCGCTCGCGCGTGCGCAGGGCCGGCGCCTGGTGCGGCTGCAGTGCCACGAGGGCATCGAGCTGGCGCAGGCCGCCTACGAGTGGAACTACGGCCGCCAGCTGCTCGCCATCCGCCTGCACGAGACCGGCAGCGCGAAGCTGCGCGAGGCCGACCTGTTCTCGCGCGAGTACCTGCTCGAGCGCCCGCTGTTGCAGGCGATCGCGAGCGATGCGCCCTGCGTGCTGCTGATCGACGAGATCGACCGCGCCGACGAGGCCTTCGAGGCCTTCCTGCTGGAGGTGCTGGCCGACTACCAGATCACCGTGCCCGAGCTGGGCACGCTGCGCGCCGCCCATGTGCCGCAGGTGGTGCTGACCAGCAACGGCACGCGCGAACTGTCCGACGCGCTGCGCCGCCGCTGCCTCTACCACTGGCTGGACTACCCGACGCTGGCGCGCGAGATCGCCATCGTGCGTGCCACGCTGCCGCAGGCCGAGGGTGCACTGGTCGAGCAGGCGGTGTCCTTCGTGCAGCGGCTGCGCCGCGAGGACCTCGCCAAGACGCCCGGCATCGCCGAGACGCTGGACTGGGTGCGCGCGCTGCACCGACTTTCGTTCAAGGCGCTGCCCGACGACGCGGCCGCGCTGCACGGCACGCTGGCCTGCCTGCTGAAGACTCGCGAGGACCGTTTCCAGATCGCCGACGACCGCGTGCGCCAGCTGATCGAGGGCCGGCGCAGCGTCGGCGTGGCCGAGAAGGCACCGCAGCCGACATGAACGCCACCGACGCCGCCCGCCCGCTGGAAGGCATCGCCGGCTTCGCCGCGATGCTGCGCGAGCACGGGCTGACGGTGGGCATCGCCGAGCAGCAGGCGATGGTGCAGGCGGCGCTGTGCGTGCCGCTGGAGCGCTGCGCGCTGCTCGACCCGGCCTGGCGCGCGATCGCCTGCCACGACGCGCGCGACTGGCGGCGCTGGCCCGATCTGTTCGCGCGCTACTGGCATCCGCAGCGCGTGAAGGGCTCGACCCGCGTCTCCGGCCAGGCGCGGCCGGGCCGCAGCCTGCCGCAGATCGTGCAGGGCCTGCAGGAGAGCCTCGGCGCCGGCCGGCCGCGCCTCGCGCCGGCCGACACCGCGCTGCAGCCGCCCGCCGGTGAAGGGCAGGACGAGGCCGCCGCGCGCGCGCAGGGCGGCGCGAGCCGCACCGAGGCGCTGCACGAGCGCGAGTTCTCGCAGTGGCTGCCGCAGGACCTGGCGCTGCTCGAACGCCTGGCCGAGCGCATCGCGCAGCGGCTGCGCCGCCGCCTGACGCGCCGCTGGCACGACGCGCCGCGCGGCCGGCGGCTCGACCTGCGCCGCACCTTGCGCGGCAGCCTGGCGCAGGGCGGCCTGCCGCTCAAGCCGGCCTGGCGCACGCCGCGGCGCGAACGGCCGCGCCTCTTCATCCTGGTGGACGTGAGCCGCTCGATGGAGACGCACGCGCAGCTCTTCCTGCGCATCGCGCGCGCCTTCGTGCAGGCGATGGGCGCGCGCGTGTTCGTCTTCCACACGCGGCTGGCCGAGGTGACGCCGCTGCTGCGCAGCGACTCCGCGGCGGTTCAGGAGAAGGTCAACGCGGTGACCGCCGGCTTCGGCGGCGGCACGCGCATCGCCACCAGCCTGGCCGATTTCCACGGCGTGCATGCGCGTGCGCAGCTGTCGCGCCGCGGCCGGGTGTGGATCCTCTCCGACGGCTTCGATGCCGACGAGCCGCAGCGCCTGGCCGAGGAACTGCAGCGCGTGCGCGCACGCGGCGCCCGCGTCACCTGGTTCCACCCGAGCGCGCGCGCGCCGGCCTCGCAGGCCATCGAGGCGGCGCGCCGCGAGGCCGGGCTGATCGACGCCTTCCACCGACTCAACCGACTCGACGACCTGGCCGCACTCGCCGGCCGCCTGCGTTGAAGGAGAACGCCATGAACGGCAACGAACACGTGCTCGCCACCGCGCAGCGCCTGCAGCAGTCCGGCACGCCCTATGCCCTGGTCAGCGTGGTGCGCGCGCTCGCGCCGGCTTCGGCGCGCCCGGGCGACAAGGCGGTGGTCACTGCCGACGGCCAGCTGCACGGCTGGGTGGGCGGGGGCTGCGCGCAGCCGGCGGTGCTGAAGACGGTCAAGCAGGTGCTGGAGGACGGCCGCGCGCGGCTGATCCGCATCGCGCCGTCGGAAGCGGGCGAGGTGCGCGACCTCGGCGACGTGCTCGAGTTCGGCATGGCCTGCCATTCGGGCGGCACGCTGGAGTTGTTCGTCGACCCGGTGCTGCCGAAGGCGCAGCTGGTGGTGATCGGCGCCTCGCCGGTGGCTGCGGGCCTGGCGCAGTTGGCGCCGCGTGTCGGCTTCGCGGTCACGGTGGTGGCGCACGAGGCCGATGCGCAGGCCTTCCCCGATGCGCAGCGGGTGCTCGCGGGCGACGACCCGGCGCTGGTCGTGCCTCAGCTCGCACCCGGCGCCTGGGTGGTGGTGGCCACGCAGGGCCGCCGCGACGTGCAGGCGCTGCGTCTCGCGCTGGCCCTGAACGCGCGCCAGGTGTCGTTCGTCGCCAGCGCGAAGAAGGCGCAGGTGCTGAAGGATTCGCTGGTCGCCGCCGGTGCCGACGCGGCGGCGGTGGCGGCCATCGTCGCGCCGGCCGGCTACCCGATGGCGGCGAGCACGCCGGAGGAGATCGCGCTGTCGGTGCTGGCGGCGGTGGTGTCGAGCCGGCGCGGGGCGGTGCTGCCGGCCGAGGCGCCGGCCGCGGCGCTGCCCTGCATCGAGCCGGCCGCGCCGGCGACGGCCGTCAAGCCGTCGTGCTGCGGAGGCTGACATGGGCTGCATCCTCAAGGGCGGCGGCGGCCTGTACTCGCGCCTCGTGGTCGGCGCGGTGCTGCTCGCGGCGGGTGCGGGCAGCCGGCTCGGCCATCGCCCGAAGTCGCTGCTCGAGCTGGGCGGCGTGCCGCTGATCCGCCGACAGCTGATCGCGCTCTCGGGCGCCGGCGTCGACGAGGTGGTGGTGGTGCTCGGCCATCACGCCGAGGCGATCGAGGCGGCGGTGCGCGACTTCCCCGTGACGATCGCGCGAAACCCCGAGCCGGGCGCGGGCCAGGCCTCGTCGGTGCGCGTCGGCCTGCAGGCGCTGGCCGGCAAGCTCGACGCGGTGATCGTCGCGCTGGCCGACCAGCCGCTGGTCAACGCGCAGGACATCACCGCGCTGATCGGTGCCTTCAAGAAGCGCGGTAACGCCTCGATGGTGGTGCCGCGCGTGGGCGGCGAGCCGGGCAACCCGGTGATCTTCGAGGCTGCGCTGCGCGACGAATGGCTGGCGGGCGAGGCCGACGCCGCCTGCCGCCGCTGGCGCGAGGCGAACCCGGCGCGCGTGCACTGGTTCGACACCGACATCACGCGCTTCCGCGTCGACATCGACACGCCGGACGACCTGCAGCGCTTCCGCGAGCGCACCGGCCACGAGCTGCGCTGGCCGGCCTCGCTCGCCGAAGCATGAACGCGGAGGTCGGCCTGTTCGCGGCGCGCTCGCTCGCCTGGGCGCTGATGCTGGCCGGCTGGATCGCGCTCACGCATCTCGCCGAGCGCTACGCCGGCGGCGCGCTGCAGGCCTTCGCGCTCGTGGCGTTGTGGCTGCTCGCACTCGGCGCGGGGGCATCGGCCGCGGCGCAGTGGGCCGCGTCGAGGAGCGCTCTGCGGGTCGCGTCGCTTGCCGCGGCGGGCGTGGCCGCCTCCGCCCTGCTGGCCGCCACGCAAGGCGCCGGCTTCCACGCGCTGTGGCTGGCCGCGCCGGCCTGGGCGCTGCTGCTGGGGCTGGCCTCGATCACGGTGCGCGCCTGGCGCCATGCGCTGCCGCACCGGCCGGCCGCGCCGCTGTGGCCGGCGGCCACGGGCGCGCTGCTGGCCTGGGGCGTGGCGGGCGACCCGGCGGACAGCGCCGCGCTCGCCTTGCGGCTCGCCGGGCTGCTGGCCGGAGGTGCGCTGCTGCTGGCCTGGCTGCAGCCGCGCGTGCCGCTGCCCGATTCGCGGCGCGGTTGCCGTGCGGGCCTGTTCGACTGCTCGCTGCCCGCCTGGCCGGTGCAGGGCTGGCGCGAGCCGGCCCACACGCCGCTCCTGGTGGCCTCGCTGGCGATGCTGCCGATGATGGGGGCGCTGCCGCAGATGCTGGCGCTGTGCGGCGACGCCGGGCTGGGCGTGGCCGGCCTCGCGCCCCATCTGCTGGCGATGTTCGTGCCGGCCTTGCTGTGGCCGCGGCAGGCGCCGCGTGCCGGGCTGGCGCTGCTGTGCGCCGGCTTGCTGGTCGCCGGCGGGCTCATGCTCGCCCTGCGCGGCAGCGCCGCACTGTCGTGGACGATGCTCGCCCACGCAGTCGCCTGGAGCCTCGCCTGGCGCGCCCAGCTCGGCGATGCCTCGCTGCGCGCCGCGCCGCGTCAGGCGGCCTGGCGAGGTGCGCTCGTGCAGGCCGCGGCCACGCTGCTGCTCGGTGTCGCGGTGGCGCAGGCGGGCGCCCAGGCGCTGCTGGGCGTCCACCTGCTGCTGGCCGGCGCCGGGGCGCTCGCGCTGGCGGCCTGGGTCGTCGCGGCGGGCCTCGGCCGCGTCCCCGGCCTCAGGGCTCGATCGCGCTGCCGGTGATGGGTTCGCCGCCGCCGACCGTGCCGATGAAGGCGGCGCGGCCGCTGGCGAGGTCGATGCGGTACCAGCGCGTGGCCCGCCCCGCCGCGGCGGTAATGCCGGCGTAGGCGGTGTTGGAGACGTCCGAGATGTCGAGGCTGGCGCGCTCGAACGGCCCGGTGCCGAGCAAGCCCACGCTGTAGAGCCGGCCGGTGTTGGGGGAGACGGCGGGTGTCACGCCTTCCTTCGTGCCCTGGTGCACCAGCATGCCGGCCGCGCCGTCGAGCGCGTAGTTGGTGGTGATCTTCTCGTTGTCCTGGCTGTAGGTGTAGCCGGCGGCGACGATGCGCGGCGCGTGGCCGGCCATGCGGTCGGCGCTGTCGTAGGCAAGCCGGCCGTCGAACTGCACGCCCGCCTGCGCGGTATCGGAGTCGACCACCGCGCCGGTATCCGGGTGCAGCCGGAGGTTGAAGCCGGCGTCGCTGACCACGCGGAGGCGGTCCACGGTCGGGTTGAAGTCGAAGCCGAACTCCCGTCCCTCGGGCAGCGCCACCGGGCTGCCGATCGCGGTGGCTGCGGCCGTGGCGGCGTCGATGCGGTAGAGCTGGCCGCTCGCGCCCAGGCCGAACAGCTGCCCCTTGGCGACGCGGTAGTCGATGCCGACGAGGCGATCGCCGGCGCGCAGGCCGGCCAGTGGCCTCTTCGCGAGGATCCTCTGAGGCTGGCCGGCATTGAAGCTCAGCAGCTGCCCGGAGGCAGTGACGGCGTGGATGGTCTCCTTCGCCGGCGGGCCGAGGGTCTCGGGCGGCGTCGTCGCACAGGCGGCGAGCACGAGGGCGAGCGGGGCGAGGCGAAGAACAGGCGGCATGGCGACTTCCGGATGCGAGCGCTCGATGCTGACCCTGCGGCGCGCCGCCCGATCGGCCGAAGCGGACCGGTTTCGCCCGTCTGTTCCGCACGACCCGGGTGCGAGAATCGCGGCCCATGAGCGACACCCTGACGATCACCCGCCCCGACGACTGGCACCTGCACGTGCGCGACGGCGCCGCCCTGGCCGCCGTCGTGCCGGCCACCGCGCGCCAGTTCGGCCGCGCGATCATCATGCCCAACCTCAAGCCGCCGGTGACCACCGCGGCGCAGGCGCTGGCCTACCGCGAGCGCATCCTCGCCGCGGTGCCCAAGGGCGTGAGTTTCGAGCCGCTGATGACGCTGTACCTGACGGACAAGCTCCCGCCCGACGAGATCCGCCGCGCGAAGGAGGCCGGCGTGGTGGCCGTGAAGCTGTACCCGGCCGGCGCCACCACCAACAGCGATGCCGGCGTCACCGACCTGCGCAAGACCTACGCGACGCTCGAGGCGATGCAGCGCGAGGGCCTGCTGCTGCTGGTGCACGGCGAGGTGACCGATCCGGAGATCGACCTGTTCGACCGCGAGAAGGCCTTCATCGACCAGAAGCTGATGCCGCTGCGCGCGGACTTCCCCGCGCTGAAGATCGTCTTCGAGCACATCACCACGCGCGAGGCGGTGCAGTACGTGGGCGAGGCGGGGCCGAACACCGCGGCGACGATCACCGCCCACCACCTGCTGTACAACCGCAACGCCATCTTCCTCGGCGGCGTGCGGCCGCACTACTACTGCCTGCCGGTGCTCAAGCGCGAGGAGCACCGCCGTGCGCTGGTCAACGCCGCCACCTCGGGCAGCGCGAAGTTCTTCCTCGGCACCGACAGCGCGCCGCATCCGGCGCACCTGAAGGAACACGCCACCGGCTGCGCTGGCTGCTACACGGCGCTGTCGGCGCTGGAGCTGTACGCCGAGGCCTTCGACGCCGCCGGTGCGCTCGACCAGCTGGAGGGCTTCGCCAGCTTCCACGGCCCGGCCTTCTACGGCCTGCCGCGCAACACCGGCACGGTGACGCTGCAGCGCAAGCCCTGGACGCTGCCCGAGTCCGTGCCCTTCGGCGACGCGCAGCTCAAGCCGCTGCGCGGCGGCGAGACGCTCGCCTGGCAGCAGGTGTGAGGACGACGCCATGATCGAGAAACAACCGCGCATCGCGCTGCTCATCGATGCCGACAACTCGCCGGCCGCCAAGATCGACGTGATCCTCGCCGAGCTGGCCAAGCTCGGCGTGGTCAACGTGCGCCGCGCCTACGGCAACTGGAAGAAGTCGGGCCTCAAGGGCTGGGAAGACGTGCTGCACGAGTACGCCATCCGCCCCATCCAGCAGTTCGACTACACCAAGGGCAAGAACGCCACCGACATGGGCCTGGTGATCGACGCGCTGGACCTGCTCTACACCGACGGCCCCGACGCCTTCGGCATCGTCTCGTCGGACAGCGACTTCACGCCGCTGGTGATGCACCTGCGCGCCAAGGGCGCCCAGGTGTTCGGCTTCGGCGCCAAGAAGACGCCGATGCCCTTCGTCAACGCCTGCTCGCGCTTCCTGTTCCTCGAGAACCTCGGGCGTGCCGCAGAGCCGGTGGCGGAGGAAGGCGAGAAGAAGCCCGCCAAGGCGACGCGCAAGGGTGGCGGCCGCGGCAAGGCCAAGGCCGAGGAGGTCGCGCCGGCCGCCGCGACGGCCGACTCCGCGGACAGCGCCGAGTCTGCGCCGGTGCGGCTGGACACGCCGGCCCTCAAGCGCGACGCCCGCCTGGTGTCGCTGCTGCGCAATGCGGTGGAGTCGGCCGCCGGCGAGGACGGCTGGTCGCCGCTCGGTTCGGTGGGCCAGCAGATCGGCAACCAGGCCTCGTTCGACCCGCGCAACTACGGCTACCGCAAGTTGATCGACCTGATCGAGGCGACGCAGCTGTTCGAGCTCGACCGCCGCGGCTCGCAGTTCGTGCTGCGCGACAAGCGCCAGGGCAAGGCTGCCAAGGGCTGATGTTCTGGCGCACGCTCGACTGGCGCGCCCCCTGGCTCGTGCCCTACGCCGAGCTGGCGCGACCCGTGGTGGATCGGCTGGAGGCGGGCGCCGGTGTCGCGCAGGCCCTCGGCCACCCGCGCTTCGTGCCGCAGCGCGAGCTGCACGGGGGCGAAGCCTACGAGGCGTTCATCGGCCGCACCGGCCGCGTGCCCACGCGCGACAACCTGCACGACCTGCTCAACGGGCTGGTGTGGCTGCGCTTTCCCGCGCTCAAGCAGCGGCTCAACGAACTGCACGCGGCGCAGCTGGCGATCGAGGGCGTGCAGCCGCAGCGCGGCCCGCTGCGCGACGCGCTGACGCTGTTCGACGAGAACGGCGCCTGGTGGCAGGCGCCCGCGCCGCTGGCCGAGGCGCTGCGCCGGCGTGACTGGCAGGCACTGTTCGTCGTGCATCGCGGCCTCTGGGCGCAGGCGACGCCGCCGGTGCTGGTCGGCCATGCGCTGCTGGAGAAGCTGGCCGTGCCGCGCAAGGCGATCACCGCGCATGTCTGGCTCGGCGCCGGGCCGCCGGAGATGCCCCGGGGCCTGGACGCGCAGGCCTGGTCCCGCAAGCCCTTCCTGCCGCTGCCCGTGCTCGGCGTGCCGGGCTGGTGGCCCGCCAACGAGGAGGCGGACTTCTACGACGACGCCAGCGTGTTCCGGCCGCCGCGGGGATAATCACGCCCGTGAAGCGGGCCAGACCGCCGCCGGTGCGATCTCCGAAAGGAGGCACGGGAGGAAGGTCCGGACTGCACAGGGCGGCGTAGCAGCCAACGGCTGTCCGGCGTGAGCCGAGGATCAGAGCAACAGAGACGAGTCGGGCCGCCTTCGAAAGAGGGCGGTTCCGGGTGAAACGGGCAATCTCTACGCGCAGCAACACCGAATAGGCCGGCGATGATGTGGTCCCGCGGAGCCGGCGGGTAGGTGGCACCGAGCCGTCGCAGCGATGCACGGCCCAGAGGAATGGCGGTCACGGCGGCGCCTTCGCGAGAAGTCGCCGACGCACAGAATCCGGCCTATCGGCCCGCTTCACACTTTTCGACGGAGGAATCGGCTCAGCGCCGCCCCACTTCGGCCAGCACGCGCTCCAGCGTCGACACCATCGGTGCGACCTGCTCGGCCGCGAGGCCGCCATGGCGCTGCAGGTCATCCCGCACCGGGCGACCGCTGGCACGGCCGACGAGCACGCCGTCGCGCATCTCGAGGGACTTGCGCGCGAACTCGGCTGCGTTGCCATGGCAGCCCGCGCACTTCTCCTTGAACACCGGCGAGGTGGTCGCCTGCGCCTGCAGCATCTGCATCACCGGCTCGACGAGGTCGTCGGCGAGGTAGTGCTGGCGCAGGAAGGTCGCGAGCGCGTCGCCGTGGTGACGGCCCAGCAGGCGGCCGCCTTCGACGCGCAGCGTGCTGCGCGCGAAGGGCCCGGCATCGCCGTGGCATGGCCTGCAGCGGGTGTCCCAGTGGTCGTGCAGGTCGGTCGCCGCCGCGGCGGGCACCAGCATCGCCGCGGCCCAGGCCGCCAGCAGGGAGTTCAGGCTTCGCATCGGTCCTCGCGCTCGCCATTCTGCGCCCGGGACGCTGCGCCGCTACACTCGGCCCCCTTCCCATGAACCCCGACGCACACACCCTCTGGCGCGCACCGCGCTGGGCCCTGGCCCTGCTGCTCGCCTGCCTGGGCATGCTGGGGCCCTTCTCGGTCGACACCTACCTGCCGGCCTTCACCGGCATCGCGCAGTCGATCGGCGCCACGCCGACCGAGATGCAGCAGACGCTGTCGGCCTACCTGTTCGGCTTCGCGGTGATGAACCTCTTCCACGGCGCGCTGTCCGACAGCTTCGGCCGCCGCCCCGTGGTGCTGTGGGGTGTGGCCGCCTTCACCATCGCCTCGGCCGGCTGCGCGCTCGCGCAGCACATCGGCACGCTGGTGTTCTGGCGCGCGGTGCAGGGCATGTCGGCCGGCGCGGGCATCGTCGTCTCGCGGGCGGTGATCCGCGACATGTTCCCGCCGGCCGACGCGCAGCGCGTGATGTCGCAGGTGACGATCTACTTCGGCGTGGCGCCCGCCGTGGCGCCGATGGTCGGCGGCTTCCTCTTCATCCACGCCGACTGGCACTCGATCTTCTGGTTCCTCACCGCGGTGGGCGTGCTGCTGTGGATCGCCAACTGGCGGCTGCTGCCCGAGACGCTGCACGCCACGCACAAGCAGCCGTTCAACGTGCGTCACCTGATGCGCGGCTACTGGCAGCTCGGCAGCAACCCGCACTTCTTCATGCTCGCGCTGGCCAGCGGCATCCCCTTCAACGGCATGTTCCTCTACGTGCTGTCCGCGCCGGTGTTCCTCGGCGAGCACCTGAAGCTCGGGCCCGGAGAGTTCTTCTGGTTCTTCACGCTCACCATCGCCGGCATCATGGGCGGCTCCTTCCTGTCGGGACGGCTGGCCGGTCGCGTCAAGCCCAAGCACCAGATCCGCCACGGCTTCGTGATCATGCTGCTGGTCTCGCTGGCCAACGTGGCGCTCAACCTGTTGTTCGCGCCGCAGGCGTGGTGGGCGCTGTGGCCGATCGCGATCTTCGCCTTCGGCTGGGCGCTGATGGTGCCGGTGGTCACGCTGATGGTGCTGGACCTCGCCCCCGACCGCCGCGGCATGGCCAGCTCGCTGCAGGCCTGCGTGGGCAGCATCGCCAACGGCTTCGTGGCCGGCGTGATCGCGCCGCTGGTGATGCACTCCACCGTGGCGCTGTCGCTGGCCTCGCTGCTGATGATGAGCATCGGCATCGTGGCCTGGGTGTGGGTCAAGCCGCGCGTGAGCTGAAGCGCTCAAGACAGCGCAGCGGGCGCCGATATGACGACGGATGAGCGCATCTTCCCGGCGCTCACGGAGTCCGTCGTCATGCCTGCCGTTCGTGCCGTTCCGACCGTTCTTGCGCTGGCCTGCGTCCTTGCGGCGTCGGCCGCCCGTGCCGCCGACGCTCAGGGCGAGCCAGCCAAGACGGCCGCCGCGCAGGCCAGACCCGCGCCGCGTCCGGCCGTGCGTGCCGAGGCGCAGGACCCGATGGACCGCCTGCGCGAGCGCCTCGCCGAGAAGCTCGGGGCCACGCGCACGGCCGGCTCCGACCCTAACCTTCTGCGCGTGGCCACGCGCCCCGAGGCCGACGCCGGACACGTGACGAGCGCTGCGGCGGCCAAGGCCGCGGGGCGGCGCCCGCCCAAGGCGAGCGCCGCCGCGGGCCACGTCTCGCACTGGAGCTACGAAGGTGCCGGCGGGCCCGAGCACTGGGGCCGCATGAAGCCCGAGTTCGCGAAGTGTTCCAGCGGCACGCGCCAGAGCCCCATCGACATCCGCGACGGCATTCGCGTGCAGCTCGACCCGGTGCAGTTCGACTACAAGCCCAGCGGCTTCCGCGTCGTCGACAACGGCCACACCATCCAGGTGAACGTGGCTGCAGGCAACGCCATCGAGGTGATCGGGCGGCGCTACGAGCTGGTGCAGTTCCACTTCCACCGGCCTTCCGAGGAGCGCATCGACGGCCGCCAGTTCGACATGGTGGCCCACCTCGTGCACAAGGACCTGGAAGGGCGGCTCGCCGTGGTGGCGGTGCTGCTCGAGCGCGGCAGCGCGCAACCGCTGGTGCAGACCATCTGGAACAACCTGCCGCTCGAGAAGGGCGAGGAGGTCCCGGCGCGCGGCTCGATCGACCTGAACGCGCTGCTGCCGCCGGACCGCAGCTACTTCACCTACATGGGCTCGCTGACCACGCCGCCGTGCAGCGAGGGCGTGCTGTGGATGGTGATGAAGCAGCCGGTGCCCATCTCGCCGGATCAGATCGCGATCTTCGCGCGCCTGTATCCGATGAACGCCCGGCCGATCCAGTCGGCCGCGGGGCGATTGATCAAGGAATCCAACTAGGGCCTAGACTCGCGCGCATCCCGGCTCACGGATGCGTGCGATGACCTTGCTGATTCTCGGACTGCTGATCTTTCTCGGCGTCCACTCGATCTCCATCGTCGCGCCGCGGTGGCGCGATGCGCAGGCCGCGCGGCTCGGCGAGAACGCCTGGAAGGGCCTGTACACCCTGCTGTCCCTGGCCGGCTTCGCCTTGCTCGTCTACGGCTACGGCCAGGCGCGCCAGGCGCCGCTGGTGCTGTACGCGCCGCCCGTGGCGCTGCGGCACGTGGCCTTGCTGCTGATGCTGCCGGTGTTCGTGCTGCTGCTGGCGGCCTACCTGCCCGGCCGCATCCGGGCCGCGGCGAAGCACCCCATGCTGGTGGCCACCAAGCTCTGGGCGCTGGCGCACCTGCTGGCCAACGGCAACCTCGCCGACGTGCTGCTGTTCGGCGGCTTCCTCGCGTGGGCGGTGGCCGACCGCATCTCGCTGAAGCGGCGCACGCCGCGCGCCGTGCCGGCCGCGCCGGCGGGGCGCTTCAACGACGCGATCGCGCTCGCCGGCGGCCTGGCGCTGTACGGTGCGTTCGTGAAAGTCGGCCACGCCTGGCTGATCGGGGTGGCCCTGGTTTGACGCAGCGCAAAGGTGATGACGGCTGAGCGACCATCCGTGACGGACCGCACGACGCCGGGGCATTACCCTGCGGGCGCAATGGCCGATCAGCACCTCAGGAAGGCAATCACGTCCTGGAGTACAGCATGCGAAACAACGGCCCCGTCACGCAGCGCGAGTTCGTTCTCGACGACGGCGCGACCCTCGTCTCCACCACCGATCTGAAGAGCCGCATCACCTACTGCAACCCGGCCTTCATCGCCGTCAGCGGCTACAGCCGCGACGAGCTGGTCGGCCAGCCGCACAACCTCATCCGGCATCCCGACATGCCGGCCGAGGCCTTCCGCGACATGTGGGCCACGCTCGAGTCGGGATTGCCCTGGACGGCGCTGGTGAAGAACCGGCGCAAGAACGGCGACCACTACTGGGTGCGGGCGAACGTCACGCCGGTGATCGAGAACGGGCGCATCACGGGCTACATGTCGGTGCGCACCAAGCCCGCGCGCGACGAGGTGGCGGCCGCCGAGGCGCTTTATGCGCGCATGCGCGGCGAAGCCGCTGCGGGGCGGCTGGTGACGACGCTGCGCGCCGGCGAACTGGTCGTGGCCACGCCCGCCGGGCGCTTTGCGCGCTGGCTGCGCCAGGGCATCGGCGCGAAGGTCGGCGCGTGCGCCGCACTCGCGCCGCTTGCCGTCGCGGCGTGCGGGGCGGCTGCCGGCGCGTCGCCGTGGCTCATGCTGGGCGCGGGCCTGGCCGCTGCCGTGGCGGCGACGCCGTGGCAGCGCTCGATGGCACTGGCGCCGCTGCGCGAGGCCACCACCATCGCCAACCGGCTCGCGGCCGGGGACCTGTCGCAGCGAGCCATCGGCGCGCAGCGCCACGACGAAGCGGGCCGGCTGCTGAGGGGGCTGGCGCAGCTGAACGTGAACCTTCAGGCGGTGGTCGGCGACGTGCGCCGCGAGGTCGAGGGGGTGCATGCGGCCGCGCGCGAGATCTCCGGCGGCAACCACGACCTCAGTGCGCGCACGGAGTCGCAGGCCGGCAACCTGCAGCAGACGGCGGCCGCGCTGGAGCAGATCACCGCCACCATCCGGCAGAACGCCGAGGCGGCCCGCACGGCCGCCGGGCTCGCGCTCGAGGCCACCGAGGTTGCGCGCCGTGGCGGTGCGGCGGCGCAGGACGCCACCCGCCGCATGGACGAGATCCGTGCGTCGTCCGGCCGCATCGGCGAGATCATCGGCGTCATCGACGGCATCTCGTTCCAGACGAACATCCTGGCGCTGAACGCGGCGGTGGAGGCCGCGCGCGCCGGCGAAGCCGGGCGCGGATTCGCCGTGGTGGCCGCCGAGGTGCGCCAGCTGGCGCAGCGCACCAGCGCCGCGGCGCGCGAGATCAAGCAGCTGATCGAGGATTCGGCAGGCAAGGTCGAGTCCGGCTCGCGGCTGGTGGCGGACACCGGCGCGACGGTGCAGCGCACGCTCGAGGCGGTGCAGCGCCTCAGCCAGCTGGTGGGGGACATCAGCATGGCCTCCGAGCAGCAGTCCACCGGCGTGGTGCAGGTCAACGCGGCCGTCTCCAACCTCGACGCCCTGACGCAGCAGAACGCCGCCATGGTCGAGGAACTGGCGGCCACTTCCAGTGCGCTGAGTCAGCAGGCGGAGGTGGTGAGCGAGACCGTCCGGAGATTCAGGACCGCGTCGCCGGCGACCGCCTGACACCGGCATCCCCGCGAACGAAGGGCCGCCTCGGGCGGCCCTTCTTCTTGCGTCCAACCTCAGTGTTCACTTTCAGTGGGCACTGCAGGTCATTGTTTTTGAAAGAGAACTTTCCAGGCGCTGCCTCAATTTAAAGCGCTAAGTGATTGATTTCACTGATTTTTCTTTACATCTTGATTGACCCCGCGCAGCGCCATCCGCTAAAGTGGCACAAAGTGCACTTTAGTGGTTTTTTGTGGCGAATCTCGGCTTTCAGGGGCCCGCGGAGCTCACCCTCGACGTCAAGGGGCGCATGGCCATGCCGGCGCGCCACCGCGACCTCCTGGCCGCGCAGGGCGCCACGAAGCTGACGATCACCAAGAGCCAGCACGGCTGCCTGCTCGTCTTCCCGCCGGCGGCGTGGGAGGCGTTCGCGGCGCGCGTGCTGGAGCTGCCGATGGACGCCATCGGCTGGCGGCGCCTGTACCTGGGCAACGCGACCGAGGTCGAGATCGACGGCAGCGGGCGCGTGCTGATCGCCCCGGCGCTGCGCGAGTACGCAGGCCTGACGCGCGATGTGTTCATGCTCGGCATGGGCAGTTGCCTCGAGGTGTGGGACAAGCAGCGCTATCAGGCCCAGGAAGCCAAGACCTGCGCCGAGCCGGCGCCGGCCTCGTTGAACGGTCTCCAGTACTGATGCACAGCAGCGGCGAATGGCAACACACCACCGTCCTGCTGGCCGAAGCGATCGAATCGCTGCTGACCACCCCGGACGGAGTCTACGTCGACGGCACCTTCGGCCGCGGCGGGCACTCGCGCGCGCTGCTCGAGCGGCTGTCGCCTCGGGGCCGGCTGATCGCCTTCGACCGCGATCCCGAGGCGGTGGCGGCGGCGCGCGCATCGATCGCGGACGAACGCTTCTCCATCCAGCACGCCCGATTCGGCACGCTGAAGCCGACGCTCGCCGCGCTCGGCGTGGCGAGCATCGCCGGGCTGCTGCTCGACCTCGGCGTCAGCTCGCCGCAGATCGACAACCCGGCGCGCGGCTTCAGCTTCCGCCACGACGCGCCGCTGGACATGCGCATGGATCCGACGCGCGGCGAGAGCGCCGCCGATTTCCTGGCCCGCGCCGATGAGCGCCACATCGCAGAGGTGATCCGTGATCATGGGGAAGAACGGTTTGCTGTACCGATTGCAAAGGCGCTTGTTGCTCGGCGCGAAAGCGGGAACCCTGTTCGAACCACAAGGGAGCTTTCCGAAGTCGTGGCTCGTGCGGTCAAGACCCGCGAACCGGGCCAGGACCCTGCAACGCGCACATTTCAAGGCCTTCGGATTCACGTCAACGCCGAGCTTGAGGAGCTCGAACAGGGCCTGAACGCCGGGGTCGAACTGCTGCAACCTTCGGGACGCCTGGTCGTGATCAGCTTCCACTCGCTGGAAGACCGCATCGTCAAGGGCTTCATCGCGCGCGAGAGCCGCAGCGAGGTGGACCGGCGCGCGCCGTTCGCGCCCGAGAAGCCGCACCGGCTGCGCGCGCTCGGGCGCATCCGGCCGTCGCAGGCCGAGGTGCGCGCCAACCCGCGCGCGCGCTCCGCGGTGATGCGCGTGGCCGAGCGCACGGAGGTGGCGGCCGCGAGCCCGCCTCCGGGCCGCCCCGAGGCGGGCGAGGTTCCCTCGGGGGGGCGCGCGTCGCACGCGAGGCGCGGGGGGCAGCCATGAGCCGGCTGAACATCGTGCTGTTCGTGATGCTGCTGGCCAGCAGCGTCTACCTCGTCGACGTCTCCTACGACGCGCGCCGGCTCTACGCCGAGCTGGACGCGGCGCGCAACGAAGAGAAGGAACTCGCCACCGAGTTCGAGCGCCTGCAGGCGGAGCGCCAGGCGCAGGCGACGCCGCTGAAGGTCGAGCGCATCGCGCGCGACCGCCTGGCGATGCGCAACGCCACGCCGGCGGTCACGCAGTACGTGAGCTACATGGCGCCGGCCTCGGCGCCTGCCGCGGGAGGCGCCCGATGAGGCTCGGCGGCCTGTTGCGCAACCGCGCCCGCGGTGCCGCGCGCCCGCGCGGCGGCGCCGTGCCGGCGCGCAGCGTGGCCTATTCCAGCAGCCCGCTGCTGGCCTCGAAGACGCCCCCGTGGCGCTCCAAGTTCGTCGTCGGCATGCTCGCGCTGAGCTTCGTGGTGCTGCTCGGCCGCGCGCTGTACATCCAGGTGCTGGGCAACGACTTCTTCCAGAAGCAGGGCGAGATCCGCTTCGCGCGCAACCTCGACCTGCCCGCCAGCCGCGGCCGCATCCTCGACCGTCACGGGCAGATCCTCGCGGTGAGCGTGCCGGCGCCGTCGATCTGGGCCATTCCGAAGGACTTCGAGGCCGACCGCGCGCAGCGCCGCCAGCTGGCGAAGGCGCTGGGCATGACGCCGGCCGAGCTCGACGAGCGGCTGAAGCGGCACCCGAGCTTCGTGTGGCTGCGCCGCCAGGTGGACGAGCAGGTCGGCCAACAGGTCGCGGCGCTGGGCCTCAAGGGCGTGCACCAGGTGCGCGAGTACAAGCGCAAGTATCCCGAGGGCGAGGCCGCGGCGCACGTGGTCGGCTCGACCAACGCCGACGAGCGCGGCCAGGAGGGCGTCGAGTTCGCGCACGAGCGAGAGCTCGCCGGTGCCGACGGCAAGCGCCGCGTCATCAAGGACAGGCTCGGCCGCGTGGTCGAGGACATCGGCGAGAGCTCGCAGCCCGTGGACGGCCGCGACCTGCGCCTGACGATCGACTCGAAGGTGCAGTTCTTCGCCTACCAGAAGGTGCGCGACGCGGTGGCCGAGCACCGCGCCAACAGCGGCAGCGTGGTGGTGCTGGACGTGCACAGCGGCGGCGTGCTGGCGATGGCCAACTACCCGAGCTTCGTGCCCGGGCAGCGCACCGGCGTGCCGCCCGGGGCGCGGCGCAACCTCGCGCTGGTCGACACCGCCGAGCCCGGCTCGACGATGAAGCCGTTCGTCGCCGCGCTGGCGCTGGAGTCGGGGCGCTTCCGTGCCACCGAGGTGCTCAGCACCCCCGGGCAGCTCTTCATCACCGGGCTGCCGATCACCGACGAGCACTCGCAGCCCATGATGACGGTCGAGCAGATCGTGCAGAAGTCGAGCAACGTCGGCACCGCGAAGATGGCGATGACCATGCCGGCGCGCGAGATCTGGGACTTCTACACCCGCGTCGGCTTCGGCCAGAAGCCGCAGATCGACTTCCCCGGCCGCGAGACCGGCCGGCTGCGCGCCTGGCAGTCGTGGCGCCCGATCGACCAGGCGACCATCGGCTTCGGCTACGGCGTGTCCGTCTCGCTGATGCAGCTGGCGCAGGCCTACACCATCTTCGCGCGCGACGGCGACATGGTGCCGATCTCGCTGGTGCTGCCGCCCGACGGCGACCCGGTCGAGCCCCAGGTGCGCCAGCAGGTGGTGTCGCCCGAGACGGCGCGCGCCGTGCGCAAGATGCTCGCGATGGTCACGCAGCCCGGCGGCACGGCGCTGAAGGCGCAGGTGCCCGGCTATTCGGTGGCCGGCAAGACCGGCACCTCGCGCAAGTGGCTCAAGCACGAGAAGCGCTACGCGCAGGACCGGCACCGTGGCTGGTTCGTCGGCATGGCGCCGGCCGACAAGCCGCGCATCGTGGTGGCGGTGATGATCGACGAGCCCAAGGCGGGCAAGTTCTTCGGCGGCGACGTGGCCGCGCCGGTGTTCAGCCAGGTCGTGCAGCAGACCCTGCGCTCGATGGGCGTGCAGCCCGACCTGGACGTGAAGACGCAGATCGTGGCCAAGGACCTGCCCGCCGTGCAGGAGAGCTACTGATGGGCGGCGTGATGCACCTCGCCGACACGCGCAGCGCCTGCGACTGGCTGGCGGGCCGCGGCGTGCGCGCGCTGTGCACGGACAGCCGGCGCGTGCAGCCTGGCGATGCGTTCATCGCCTGGCCCGGCCACGCGCTCGACGGCCGCCAGTACGTGAAGGCGGCGCTGGCCGCCGGCGCCCGGGCCTGCCTGGTGGAGGCCGACGGCGTGCAGGCCTTCGACTTCGGTGCGGACGCGCCGGTGGCGGCGCTGGCCGGCCTGAAGGCGCGCACCGGTGAGATCGCCGACGCCTTCTACGGCGCGCCCAGCGCGTCGCTGCAGGTGGTGGCCACCACCGGCACCAACGGCAAGACCTCCACCGCCTGGTGGACGGCGCAGGCGCTGCGCCATCTCGGCCGGCGCTGCGGGGTGATCGGCACGCTGGGCATCGGCGAGCCGCCGGACGGCCTGCAGTTCACCGGCCTGACCACGCCCGACCCCGTGACCTTGCAGCGCGCGCTGCGACGCTTCCTCGACGAGGGCTACGGGGCCTGCGCGATCGAGGCCTCGTCCATCGGGATCGTCGAGCAGCGACTGGCCGGCACGCGCATCGCGGTGGCGCTGTTCACCAATTTCACGCAGGACCACCTGGACTTCCACGGCAGCATGGAGGCCTACTGGGCGGCCAAGAGCGCGCTGTTCGACTGGCCGGGGCTGAAGGCCGCGGTGGTCAACCTCGACGATCCGAAAGGCGACGACCTGATGGTGCGCCTGCGCGTCCCCGAGGCCTGGAGCTACTCGCTGCACCGCGCGGCACGGCTGCGTGCCGAGCACATCGGCTACCACGAGGGCGGCCTCGCGTTCGAGGTGGTCGAGGGCGGGCAGCGCGCGCCGGTGCGTTGCGCGCTGATCGGCGAGTACAACGTCTCCAACCTGCTGGCGGTGATCGGCGCCCTGCGCGCGCTGGGCACGCCGCTGGCCGACGCGGCCGCGGCCTGCGCCGTGCTGAGCTCGGTGCCGGGCCGCATGCAGCGCGTCGCGGCGTCGCGGCCGGGCCCGGTGGTGGTGGTCGATTACGCCCACTCGCCCGACGCGCTGGAGAAGGCGCTGCTGGCGCTGCGCCCGATGGCCGCGCAGCGTGGTGGCCGGCTGTGGGCCGTGTTCGGCTGCGGCGGCAACCGCGACACCGCGAAACGGCCGCTGATGGGTGCGATCGCGCAGCGTCTCGCCGACTGCGTGGTGCTCACCAGCGACAACCCGCGCCACGAGGCGCCCGCGTCCATCCTCGCGCAGATCCGCGCCGGCCTGCGCGGCGACGCGCGCAGCGTGCGCGTGATCGAGGACCGCCGCGCGGCGATCGCGGCGGCGGTGCGCGAGGCCGAGCCGGCAGACCTGATCCTGCTGGCCGGCAAGGGCCACGAGGACTACCAGGAGATGGCGGGCGTGAAGCAGCCCTTCTCCGACATCGAAGAGGCGCGTTTCGCGCTGGAGGCCCGCTGATGGCGATGACCAGCCTGGCCCGCCTCTATGCGCTGCTGCCCGACGCGCGGCTCGTCGGCGATCCGTCGATCGTGGTCGAGCGTGTGCACAGCGACACCCGCACGCTGCGGCCGGGCGACTTCTTCGTCGCGCTGCGCGGCGAGCGCTTCGACGCGCACGATTTCCTGCCGCAGGCCAGGGCGGCCGGTGCGGTGGCGGCCCTGGCCGAGCGCGGCCTGGAGGCGGCCGGCCTGGCCGGCCTGGAGGTGGCCGACAGCGGCGCCGCGCTGCTGGCGCTCGGCGGCGGCTGGCGCGCGCGGCTGCCGCTGCCGCTCATCGCGGTGACCGGCAGCAACGGCAAGACCACGGTCACGCAGATGATCGCCGCGATCCTGCGCGCCTGGCTGGGCGACGCGGCGCTGGCCACCGAGGGCAACTTCAACAACCACATCGGCGTGCCGCTGACGCTGCTGCGACTGCGCGACTCGCACCGCGCCGCGGTGGTGGAGCTCGGCATGAACCACCCGGGCGAGATCGCGCAGCTCGCCGCGGTGGCCGCCCCCACCGTGGCGCTGGTCAACAACGCGCAGCGCGAGCACCAGGAGTTCATGGCCAGCGTGGAGGCGGTGGCGCGCGAGAACGGCAGCGTCATCGCCGCGCTGCCGCCGGCCGGCACCGCGGTGTTCCCCGCCGA
>Ga0209172_10003041_pt1 | contig 27063 bp, 22 predicted proteins | sample LarsenN4metaG_FD_184113 | JGI IMG/M metagenome (GOLD analysis project Ga0209172, IMG submission 184113) | Hot spring sediment bacterial and archeal communities from British Columbia, Canada, to study Microbial Dark Matter (Phase II) - Larsen... ... | reverse complement strand
GCCGCTCGTGCGCGCTGGCGTGCGCTTCATCGACGGCGCGCAGGAGACACCGAAGACCGCTGTTGGAGAGGCGAAGGAGAACGCCGCCTAACTCACGCGGCCGATCCACAACATTTGACAATTTCTCAGCAGAACGCCGAGGCCCACCTCCCTCTCTGAAGACACACCATTTGACGCTGCGATCGAGCCGAGACCGGCGCCGGCAGTTAGATAAAAGCCAGAGCTCACCGCGGGATAGAAGCGTATGCGTGTGTCAAAGGTTCCTCCGTTGACGGAAACGCCATCGATGGTCTTATACCATCCCGACGTACCAACTCCGAGGAGCACGCGATCACTGATCGTCCCGCCGAGCGAGAGACCGCCGCTCGCGCCAACCTCACGTCCGACACAGCCAACGCACCCCGCGACGCCCACTCCCATGCCGCCACTGAACCAGAAGCCCTCGCGTGACTGGGGAAAGCGCACTGGCATGATTTCCTGCGGTCCCGGCTGTGACACCTGAGTCAGTGCGGTGGAGCGAATCGCTGGCGTTTCCTGCACTTGCACTTGCGTTGTGCCCTGCTTGGCGGACAAAGCCTGCTCGATCCGCGTCAGTCGTTCGTCCAGGCTGCTGGCCGCCGGCGGCGGCGGAGCCTGCACCGACGTTTCAGCAGCCGAGGGCGCTGCCGGCGGAAGCGGCTTCAGTGCGCTGCGATCGATTGCGTTGAGCGGGATGGCAACATTGACCCAGCCGCCTCTGCGTGAGCCATCGGGCGATGTTTCGACCACCCAATAGTAGTCCCCTTGCCGCGTGCCAATCTCCAGTTTCGGCGCACCCGTCTGGGCCAAGGCCGAGGGCGCGCTGATGATCGTGCTGGCGAACGTCGCCAGGAGAACAAAGCGAATTGAGCGCATTCGAACTTCTCCTTCCAGTTCTGGTATCGGTATGCGCTCACGAAGCTGTTGCCTCAGTCATAAGAATGCGTGTCAAGGTGCGCAGTGTGTGAAGACAGGACCTGAACAAGGCTGGAGCGCTGTTCTTAGATGGCCGATATTCGAGCCTAGAGATCAGAAAGAGGAGGACTTAGATGATGACAGTTCCTCACCCGGTGCGTCGGGTGACCGCTGCGGCGCTGTTGCTGGTCTTCACTATGTCGATTCCGCTCGCGGCCGTGGATAGCGACAAAGCTGCCTATGTCGGCGGCACCCACGCGGCTTACGCAAATGCGAAGGACCCGATCGAAGGCAATCTGAACACTCGCCTCGACGACTCGCTCGTGCTGTCCCCGCTCGAACGCGACTACTCAGGCCAGGAGCTTCGCATTCCTTACCGAAGCATCATCGATCTCGAGTATGGCCAGAAAGCCGGTCGCCGCGTAGGGACTGCGGTTGCGACATCCGTCCTGCTTGGACCGATCGGCCTGGTGTCGCTCTTCTCGAAAAAGCGCAAGCACTACCTCACGATCGGCTATCGAGACGACGCCGGCAAGGATCAGGTGGCCGTCATCGAACTTGGTAAGGACATCGTGCGCACCACGTTAGCCATCGTTGAAACGCGATCCGGCAAGAAGATCGAGTATCAAGACGAAGAGGCGCGTAAGTCCAGCCGGTAGGCGGCTATCGGATTCATTCTCGAGGACCGGGGACATCGCATGCGCAGCCGCGTCGGGATGCGAGATGGCTTTTCACACCATAGAGCCCGAGTGCAACGTCGCTCACGGGCAGTTGGCGGGCTCGATCTCGAGTCAACTGAGCGGGAAGGAAACTGCCCGCGATAAGGCAGTATCACAGCCTCACGAGGCAGTAAGGCAAATTGGCGGGTAGACGGAACGGCCGACATTAGGCCGGCCGTTCCCGATACCTACCGGACTCACCCCATCTGTTCAACGAGATGTGCCGTCTGAGCGGAGGCTGTCTCCTCAGCCGCGAAGGCGGACATCCCTCCGCTGTCCCACACTCCAGGAGCTTCGCCGGGCACCCGGCGCTCGCTCAGAATCGATAATTCAGGTCCGCCCCCCAGCGCCGCGGCAGCGCCTTGAAGACGAAGTTGTTGGAGTAGCCCGGATTCGGGAAGAACATCGGCCCGGGCGACCACTCCGCGTTGTACTGCTTGTCCGTGAGGTTCTTCGACCAGATGCTCACCGACCAGGACGTGCCGTCGATGCCGCCGCGCAGGTTCAGCAGCCCGACCGTATCGCGCTTCGTGAAGTTGTCGGGATAGAACCACGTCGGGCCGATCACCTCGATGTCCGAGCGCACGAACCCGCTCAACCCGGTGCGCAGGACATGGCGGTATTGCAGGCCGATGTTGGCCGTGTAGCGCGACACCAGGGGCGCCTCGTTGCCGACGTCGTTCGGGTCGCGCCGCGACTCCTTGATGTCGCTGTTCGTGAAGCCGAGGCCGAGATAGCCGTTGAAGCCATCGAGGATACGTCCCTGCACCTCGATCTCGGCGCCCGTGTAGTCGACCTTGTCGAGATTCCCCAGGTTCTGCGTGCTCGTATTCGGGTCGAACACGAAGAAGTACGTGCCCTTGGCCCGCGTGCGGTAGACGCTGACGTTCGTGCCGACGCGCTTGTCGAGGAATTCGGCCTTCACGCCCCCTTCGATGGTGTCCGCCGTCTCGGCGTCGAACAGGTCGGTCACGCCGGCAATGCCCGCGGCGCCGACGCCGGTCTGATTGAAGCCGCCGCTGCGGAAACCGCGGCTGTACCCGATGTAGAGCGTCGAATCAGCCGTCGGCTTGTGCCGCAGCGTCACTCGCGGCTGCACATCGTCCCAGGTGTGCTCGCGCACCTGCCCGGGGAAGGCGATGCCCTGGAGCGGCGCCGGGATGAATTCCGCCGGCGTCTCGGTGATGTTCCTGCGATGGTCGCGGTCGTAGCGCAGCGCCGTCGACAGCTCCAGCTTGCTGGTGAGATCGACGTCGACGTTGCCGAACAGCGCCCAGGCGAAGTTGTCCTGCGTGTCGGCCAGGTAGGTGAACTGCGGATTGAAGAGCGGCAGGGGCTGCCGCTTGACCTCCGGCACCTCGCCGGTGCCGAGGTCGAAGACATTGCCCGTGGAAATGAAGCGATCGGTCCCGATCGCATACCCGCCCACGATCCAGCGCACGCGCCTCGCGGCAGGCGATGTGAAATGTACCTCCTCGCTCACGGCGCCCACGTCGAGGAACTGATGCTGCGCCTGATCGGCGCCGAAGAACCGGAACAGCACGGACTCAGGAATCGGCAGGAAGTCGAACTGATCGCCGGTCAGGAGCTCGTTGAACCAGTCGTAGGCGGTGATGGACGTCAGCGTGCCCAGACGCGTGGTCCAATCGAGCTTGAGCGACGTGCCGAACATGTTGCGCTCGTTCACGCCGGGATTGTTCACGCGCACCGGCAGGCTCGTGTCGTTCACGTCCTCCGTGATGTTGAAGTACAGCGCCTGCGTGCGAACGCCCGAGCCATACACCCGCACGTCCGCGCTCAGCGCGTTCGACGGCTCCCACAGCAGTCGCAGGCGCCCGGACAGGTCGCGAAACGGGTCGGCGTCCTCGTTCAGGAAGGTGTTCCTGATGTAGCCGTTGGTATCGAAGAAGGAGCCCGTCACCCGGTATTTCAGCGTGTCCGAGATCGGGCCGCTCACGCCGCCGCGAACCCTGACGCCGGGCCCGGAGTCGGTCCCCAGCGTGACATTGCCTTCGAACACGTCGCTCGGCTGCCTGGTGTTGATGATGATCGCGCCGCCGATGGCGTTTCGTCCGTAGACCGCCCCCTGCGGCCCCTTCAGCACCTGGATGGACTCGATGTCGAAGAGCTCCTGGTTGAACTGCGAGGGATTCGCCATCTGCACGCCGTCGATGAGCACGGCCACCGACGGCTCGCTGTTGCGCGCCTGCGAGATGCCTCGGACGGTCACGAACGAGGTGCCCTGGTTCTGGGTCTGCACGAGGCTCACGTTGGGCGTGAGCGCGATGAAGTCCTGCGGCCGATCGATGCCGGCGGCCTGGATGACGTCCGCGGTAAAGGTATTGACCGCCACCGGTACGTCGAGCGACAGCTCGTCGCGCCGCCGGGCCGTGACCGTGACCGTTTCCGCCACGGAGACCGTCAGCGCCACGTCGACGGTGACCGTGTCGGAACCGCCGACCATGGCCTCCCGCTTCACGGGGACGAACCCCGTCAGCGAGAACGTGAGGGTGTAGCTGCCCGGCGGGAGCGCCTCGATGCGGTAGCGCCCGCTGCCGTCGGTGACCGCGGTGCGGACCTTTCCGGCCAGCGCAGGGCCGGCGGCCTCGACGGTCACACCCGGCAGCACCGCGCCGGTCGTGTCCCTGACCTCGCCCGCGAGCGTGGCTTGCGCCGCGGCAACGCTGGGAGCGAGCACAAGAAGTCCGATCAACAGAAACAGTCTGGTGATTGTGCGCATGGTGAGCTCTCGAAGTTGGTGGCCTCTATTCGCCCCGCCAACCACAGGATATCGGCGACGGTCACGACGCCTGTCAAGGTTCCTGACCAGGTCGTCGTGATGACTTTAGAGGATAGTCGGTATTGGCCGCGGGAAGATAGTCAACCGCACGCGATGTTCCAGCGACTCCGGATCAACGTTTTCGCCAGGCGAATAATTCTCCGTGGCTGCTCGAAACTCAGCCTCGATCGGCACAGGGCTTCTGCTCGAAGGAGACATCCGAACCGGCCTCGCCCACAGTCCTGGTGTTGGCGACATGGGTCGTATTCGGAAGCGAATCTGGCGAGCGCTCGCGGCAGCCGTGCAAGCTCCCGTCACCGTGATCGACAGGATTGAGATTCACGACGCGCGAGGCCACGGCGCGGCGGATGTACCCGAGGCTCGTGGAAGGCAGTCTCGTTGCGACTGCCCCTGTTCGGGCACTCCGCTGCGCGCAGCACCCTATCGCGCGCGTTCGGACCGCTGTGACTCGCCCCGCAGCAGCGATATGTCCATCATCCACTGATACCCGCACGGACAGCGATACGCCGCCAGGGCCAGTGTGCGGCTCACGCGCAGCGTCGCGCTCGAGCCGCCGCACTTCACACAGGGCTGGAGTCTGATTCGGGGTTCTGGATTGCCGGCGACACGCGGCGCCACGACGGCACTATGCCGCAGACGGCCGTCAGCGTCTATTAGGTCCTTCCCGTACGGATCGCCGTTGATCCCCGTAGAGCGTCGCATTCGCACGGGCGACAAGTTCGTGCGACTCCTCGATGAGGGCACGTGACCGGATGGCCAGATCGACGAAGCAGGCGGCGGTCCTTATCTGACGTGCGACGAGAAGCCGCACCTCCTCGGTGAGATCCGCAAGCGTGGGCGATGAGTCATTCGCGAGCGTCGCCATGGGGGCCTCCAATCCATCGGGGGCTGGAACCGCCCTGGGTGAGGAACCCGCGAGCGCGGGAGGCTCAGGAAGGGGTGACGAAAAACTTATCACCGGCGGCACCACGCGCCAAGCGCTATCCGCACTCTCGCGCGCGCGATTTGCACCAATCAAGCGGTGCGAAAAGATTCACGGACAAGAGGCAGGAATCAGGGATCAGGAATCAGGAATCAGGAATCAGGAATCAGGAATCAGGGTCGGCGCGGCCCGTAGGCGCCTCGCGGCCGGAGGCTGGTACAATCAACGGAGTCTCGCCTGTCGTGATCCCGTATTCGATCCGGTTCAATCCCTGAGCATGACTTTTTCCTACGAAAACGCCGGCGGCACCCGCGATCTGCTTCTGCCCGAAATCGCCCGCCGCCGGACGTTCGCGATCATTTCCCATCCGGACGCCGGCAAGACGACCTTGACGGAGAAGCTCCTCCTCTACGCGGGCGCGATCGAGCTCGCCGGCGCGGTGCGCGGCAGCCGCACGCAGCGGCACGCGGTGTCCGACTGGATGGAGATCGAGCAGCAGCGCGGCATCTCGATCAGCGCCGCCGCGCTCGAGTTCGAGCTGGACGGCCATCACGTCACGCTGCTCGATACGCCGGGCCACCAGGACTTCAGCGAGGACACCTACCGCACGCTGCTCGCCGTCGACAGCGTCGTCATGGTGCTCGACGCCGCCAAGGGCGTGGAGCCGCAGACGCTCGAGCTCTTCGAGGTCTGCCGCGCGCACGGCCTGCCGGTCCTGACCTTCATCAACAAGCTGGATCAGCCGGCGCGCGACCCGTTCGAGCTGCTCGACGAGATCGAACGCGTGCTCGGGCTCTCGGCCGCGCCGATGAACTGGCCGCTCGGCGACGGCCCCGACTTCCGCGGCGTCTACGACCTCGAGGCCGACGCGGTGCTGTTCTACGAGCGGCAGCAGCGCGGACGGCGCACGGCGCCGGTCGCCGTTGCGGCGCCGTCGGATCCGCTCGTCGCGGAGCTGGTCGGAGAGCATCGCCAGGCGCAGCTGATCGAGGCGGTCGAGATCATCACGGGCGCCGGCACGCGCTTCGATCCCGACGCCTACCGGCAGGCCCGGCAGACCCCGGTCTTCTTCGGAAGCGCGCTGAACGACTTCGGCGTGCAGCCGTTCCTCCACGCGCTGCTGACGCTGGCCCCGCCGCCGGGACCGCGCACGAGCAGCGCGGGCGTCGTCCGGCCGGAGGACCCCGACTTCTCCGGCTTCGTCTTCAAGATCCAGGCGAACATGAACCCGCGCCACCGCGACCGCGTGGCGTTCGTGCGCGTCTGTTCGGGCCGGCTGGCGAAGGACATGCTCGTCACCAACACCCGGCTCGGCACCGAGCTGCGGCTGTCGCGCGTCTACCGGTTCTTCGGACGCGATCGCGAGATCGTGCCCGAGGCGTTCCCGGGCGACGTCATCGGCGTCGTCAACCCCGGCCGGATCGCGATCGGCGACACGTTGTATGCGGGCCGGCAGGTGGAGTTTCCGCGGATTCCGCGATTCCCCGCCGAGCAGTTCGCCGTCCTGCAGCCCTCGGACATCCGTCACAAGAAGTTCGACGAGGCCGTGGCGCAGCTCGCCGAAGAAGGGCTCATGCAGGTGTTCATGCCGACCTCGGGAGCGCGGCATCCCATCATCGGCGTGATCGGACCGCTGCAGCTCGACGTGGTGCAGGCGCGCATGATGTCCGAGTACGGGATCCCGTGCACGCTGGACCGGCTCCCCCACATCGCCGCGCGCTGGCCGATTCAGAAGACCGACAAGCCGCTGGTGCTGCCTACCTCCGGCGTGCGGCAGGCGGTCGATCAGCAGCAGCGCGAGGTCCTGGTGTTCGAGGCGGAGTGGGTGCTGCAATACACGCTCGAAAAGAACCCGCACATCGAGTTCCGCGAAACGATGTGAGGGACTTCGGGTTCATCGAGCCGCGGTCCCGGCCGATGCGCGCGCCCGCAGAATCGCCTCCAGGCTGCGCTCCACATCCTCGTCCGTCGTCGCCCACGACGACACGCTGATCCGCATGGCCGTGTGTCCCTGCCACACGGTGCCGCCGGCCCAGCACGTGCCGTCCTCCTGCACCGCGGCGATCACCTGGCGTGTCCTTTCGGCGTCGCCGAACGACACCAGCACCTGATTGATCACGACGTCGTTCAGCACGGTGCAGCCGGCGCGGCGCAGCCCGTCGGCAAAACGCGAGGCGTGGCGGCAGGAGCGCTCGACCAGATCCGCGAGCCCCTCGCGGCCGAGCGAGCGCAGCGCCGCCCAAGTCTCCACACCTCTCGCGCGCCGCGACAGCTCGGGCGTGAAGTCGAACGGATCGCGCTGTTCGCCCCGGACGAGATACGCGGCCGACGTACTCATCGCACCGGCCAGATGGTCCGGTTCGCGGACCAGCACGATGCCGCTGTCGTAGGGCACGTTGAGCCACTTGTGCGCGTCGGTGGCCCACGAGTCGGCCTCGCCGAACCCGGCCAGCAGATGCGCCCGCGCCGGAGCCGCTGCCGCCCACAGGCCGAACGCCCCGTCGACATGCACCCACGCGCCGGCGTCTCTCGCTTGACCCACGATTGCCTGAGCCGGATCGAACGCGCCGGTGTTCACGTTGCCGGCCTGGATGCAGACGATCGTGTGATCGTCGAGCGGCGGCAGCGCATCGGCTCGCATCCGGCCCTGATCGTCGACCGGAACCCGAACCACGCGTTCGCGTCCAAGGCCGAGCAGACCAAGCGCCTTCAGCACGCTGACGTGCACTTCGTCGCCGACGACGACCGCGACCGGAGGGGCCCCGAAGAGCCCGTGCCGTTCGACATCCCATCCCTTGCGCGCAAGAAGCGCGTGCCGCGCCGCCGCAAGCCCGGCGAAATTCGCCATCGTCGCACCGGTGACGAATCCGGCGGCACAGCCGGCGGGCAGCCGGAGCACGTCGAGCAGCCACTTCGCCGCGATCTCTTCCAGACGGGCCATTGCCGGCGACTGCATGTAGCCGCCCGCGTTCTGATCCCAGGCCCCGGCCAGCCAGTTCGCCGCCAGAGCGGCCGGCACCGAGCTTCCGGTCACGAAGCCGAAGTAGCGCCCGCCGGCCGTCGCGACCGTCGCCGGCGACACGCTGTCATCGAGACGCGCGAGCACGGACATGCCGTCCTCGCCCTTTGCGGGCAGTGCGTCATCGAGGCCGGCGAGCGCCTCGAGCGCTTCGGCCGCGGGCCACACCGATCGATTCGCGAGGTCGCGCCGATAACGAATCGCACGCGCAGCCGCGTCTCCGAGCAACTGGTCCATGCTCAATTCTGTCCCACCCGCAGCAGCGAGGGCGTGTCACCATTCGGGTAGACTCACGGCCAGATGAGATTCGGGAACCTTCTTTCGACACTGTCGTGCGCGTCGATCGCCGGCACCGTGCTCGCGGTGCTGCCAGCCGCCGCGCAGGATGCGAAGCCAATCGCCGCCGACATGTCGTTCTTCGTTACCAGCACGGGCCGCGGCCTCGGGGGCAATCTCGGCGGTCTTTCCGGCGCGGACGCGATCTGCCGGCTGCGTGCCGCGTCGGTCGGCCGCGGCGATCGACTCTGGCGCGCGTATCTCAGCGCACCCGCGACGGCTGCTGTACCCGCCGTACACGCGCGAGACCGGATCGGACGCGGGCCATGGATCAACGCGCACGGCGTTCAGATCGCGGCATCGATCGACGACCTCCACAGCGACAACGTCAACATCACGCGCGAGACGGCGTTGACGGAGGCCGGCGCCTACGTCGCGCCGACCAGGCACGACATCCTGACCGGCAGCAATCCCGACGGGACATTGGCCGCCGGCGATACCACGTGTCGTGGATGGACCAGCCATGGCGAAGGACGAGCCATGGTCGGCCACCACAATCGCAGCGGCGGCGGGCGCGGCGATTCATGGAACGCCGCCCACCTGTCGCGAGGCTGCTCGCAGGCCGCGTTGCGCGCCTCGCTCGGCGACGGGCTCTTCTACTGCTTCGCGGCGGACTGACTGGCGGTTGAATCAGCGCTTCCGTCCGCGGGTACACTCAGGGTGAAACTGGCAGGATGCGCAAGGGATTCACGAGAAAGCCGATCGACACCGACGCGCCGCGAGGGCCGGCTGCCGCGGTCAAGAACTACATCACGCCGGCAGGACTCCAGCGCCTGAGGGACGAGCATCGCTTTCTGCTCACCCGGGAGCGGCCCGCGGTGACGCAGGTGGTCGCATGGGCGGCCGGCAACGGCGACCGGAGCGAGAACGCAGACTATCAGTACGGCAAACGGCGATTGCGTCAGATCGATCGCCGCATCCGCTACCTGACGAAACGCATCGACGCGGCGGAGGTCGTCGACCCGGCAGCGCCGCGAAGCGGACGCGCGGCCACGCACGTTTTCTTCGGCGCGACGGTGCGCTATGCCACCGCCGCCGGCGCCGAACGCGTGGTCCGCATCGTCGGCGTCGACGAGGTCGACCTGAAGCGCAGCTGCATCAGCTGGATGTCGCCGCTGGCGCGCGCGCTGATGAAGTCGGGGCCCGGCGATCGCGTGACGCTGCACGCCCCGGGCGGAACCGAACAGCTCGAGATCCTCGACGTGCGCTACGAACCGATCGAGATCGAGCCGTTCAGCGAGCCGCCAGGGGCCGAGAGCGCGGTGGTGCCGAAGACGACGTCCCCGCGATAGGCCGCGCGCCTACTTCTGCGTGTTCGGCGGCGCGCCGGCACCTCGTCCGCCGCGGCCTGCACCGCCGCCGCGGAAATTCGCCTGCAGCAGATGCGTCAGCGTGTGCACGTAGCGCAGCTTGCCGTTCTCGACGCGGAACAGGTGCGTGTCAGGGGCACCGCTCCCTCCGCCCGGCGAGCCGGCGCCGAACGTGCAGAACACCACCACGGATCCGATCGTCTCGTCGACGATGAAGCGGCGGTTGGCGATGTTGACGCCGCTGGGAACGCCGACGTCACAGCTGTCCATGGGCGACCCGTTTCCGGTGTGCATGCCGCCTTCGGTGCGATTGCACGGATATCCCCACGGCACCAGATCCTTCCTGCCTTCGAGGAACGCATCCAGATAGGCGTTGGCCGCGGCGACCAGCGTGGCACGCGAGTCGCGCTTCTCGGCGGGAATCGGGTCCCAGTTCTCCGTCGAGGACCATTTCAGATACGAGTCGGCATTGAACAGCCAGTAGCCGGTCGTCGTCCAGAGAATCTCGATCTCGGCGATCTTGTCGCGATTGACGCGCAGGCGCGTGCCGAGAACGTACGGCTTTTCCTTGTTCGTGACGATGACCTCGGTGAAGGTCTGGCACGTCGCGGTGTCGAGGAGGCTGCGATGATGATCGATCTTCATCGGCGTCTTGATGAGCCCCTCGTCGATCCGGTGAACCGCGTTGTTCTCGAAGTAGCCGAGGCCGGCGGCCAGCGGCAGGTTCGAGATATCGCCTGACGTCTGGGCCGCGACGTAGAGCGCTGCCGCGCGCGCCAGCCCCTCGCGCGAGCATGAGATCTGGGCGTTGGCCCGGTCCGGGGCAGCCGCCAGCACCGCGAGGGCTGCCGCCACGAGCGTGGAACGTGTCATCGAACTCCTCCGCGCGGCAGGGTACCTCACCTGCGGGCCTGTTCGGTCAGCTTCGTGGCAGATGCGGGATCAGGTTCGAGGTCAGGCAGGGTCAGGTTCGGGTCAGGCCCGGGTTCGGCCGAACCGGGGCGGGCTGGGGGTGGTATGAAGGCTGCAGGGTCCTGGACTACCCTCATGCCAATTCGCCAGCCTATCGCTCACCCGGCGCCCGATCCGGGCGCAAACACGACGTCTTCGTCGGCTGCTCGGCGCGTGCTGGTCGTCGACGACAACCAGGACTCCGCGGACTCGCTGACACTGCTGCTCGAGTTCGAAGGCTATGTCGCCCGCGCGGCGTACTCGGCAAAGGACGCCATCGAACAGGTCGATGCCTTCGTGCCGGACATCATCCTGCTCGACATCGGGATGCCCGGCATGAACGGCTACGACCTGGCGCAGCACATCAAGGCGAAGCCGGCGCCGCCTCGTCTGATCGCCGTCAGCGCTACAGCCAACCCGAGGACAAGGCGCGATCGGCCGCGGCGGGATTCAGCGCGCACCTTGTCAAGCCGGTCGATATCGACGCGCTGAGGAAGGTGCTCACCCAATTCTGAGGCCCGTGCCGGCATGGATGGTGCACCGCCGTCCCCATGCCACGCACACCCACCCCTGACGTCGAAGACACGCCAGCCCCGGAGCCCGAGGTGAAGAAGCCGGGCAAACCTGAGCCCGAGCTGAAGCGTCCGCAAAAACCCGAACCCGAGATGGAGCCGCCAGCGACGCCGGACACGCCGGACGTCGGCGACCGTCGCGACGATCGGGGTGGCAACGGTCCCGGACGCGGCAACCCGATCACAGGCAACACGGCCGATCGCGAAGACGCCCACATCGGCGCCACGGAAGGTCAGGTATCGGACACGACGGCGCCGGCGGGCGACGCCTTCAAGGACGAGCCGCGGCAGGGCTGACCCGCCGGCAGGAGGTACGACATGCCGAACACACCCGAACGAGTCGAACGCGGCGGCGAAGCGCGCCCGGATACGCCGGACAAAGGCTCGGACGCCGATACCAGACGGCAGGTGCAGGGCATTCCCGACGACACACCGCAGCAGCCTCGCAAAGGCGATCGCGGCCACGACCGCACGTCTCCCGCGACGCCTGGCAAAGCTGAAGGCAGCGCGGAAACCAAATAGCGGCGGTCGCTCCTCCCCACGAGCGAGCGTGCAATACTCGCCCGCGGAGGCGAGTACTGCGCCGCCTGGACCAGCAGCCGAAGCCGACGTTGCCGCGCCCGAGTCGCTGCGGCTCCGACTTGCGTCCGGAAGCCCGAGCACACCTGAGCGCCGCGTGTCACTGCCGGAAACCGGCCTCTGTGCCGCCTACCTGCTGCTGCCGCCTTCGCCGTCCGAGCCCTTGCCCGCGCGGGCAGCTTCACGCTCCGCGGCACGGGCCGCACTGAGGATCCCGCGCAGTCCCTCGTTCCCCTCGTGGCACGCGTATTCGAAGACCTGGCTGTCGTCGGCCCGCGTCAGCCGCATGCCGAAGGTCCACGGCCGGACCCACGTCGTGTCGTCTTCGAACGTGATCGACCACTCGATCGTCTTGTCCGACGTGGGACGGAACCGCTCGATCATCCGGAGCTTGCTGGAGGCGCCGCCGTAGGCGGATTTCTCGAGCACGTTGCGCGTTTCGACGACGAGCGTGTCGCCTTCCCAGCGACCGCGGGCATCACCCATGTACGACAGCATCGACGGCGGGAGGTGCGGGCGCCCATCGAGCGGGATCACGCGCGTCTCGTGCACCATCTCGTAGCGAATCGCCACCCAGCCCGGCCCCTGCGTGATGTCGTAGGTGTTGCCGTAGATCGCGGGCATCATCGAACCGGGCACCCCCCGCGTGATGCAGCGGACGTACAGCGTCAGATCCTCCGGGCCGTCGAACGGGCCGGTGTTGTAGCCGTCGCCGCCGCGGCGCGCGCGCCGCACCGCCTCAGCCCGCTTCTTCGCTTCCTCTGTGAGCGCCGGAATCTTCCCGTCCTCGGGATCGGAGATCAGCCACGCACGGCTGTTCGAGGCGTTGTAGTTCTCGTACCAGTGCGGAGGACCGGCGCCGGTGTCGTTGTCGGCCGAGCCGCCGATCGTCTGCGCGACCTTGAGCTGCCGCTCGCGGCGGGCCTTGATCAATGCGGCGAGCTGCTCGGGCGTCACCTCATCGAGGCGCTTCCCGGCGAACTCGTCCGGCTTCTCCATCGGGATGCCGCTTTCGTCGCTGTTGGTGTAGGTGCCCTGCAGATCCGGATCGCCCCACGGCGTGCGCGGAGCTTTGTACGACTGTCCCGTCACGGTGAGGGTCGCGGCGAAGAACAACGCCGGGCCTGCGGCCAGCGCTGCAAATCGATGCTTGGTCGTGTTCATTGTGGATTCCATGTCGCAGACAAAGCACCAGGTGGTGCCGACGCGATAAATCATACGGCCGGTCGCTTCTGGCCGGCCAGCCGTCTCGGATAGCCGGCCGCACCGCCCCGCGCCGCGCAAATCGAAAGCAGCGTTGTGCACTCGAGTGCGGGCTGACGCCGGGAGTCCTCGGACTGCTGAGGTAACATTCCGCTGTTGTTCAGCCGCCACGAAACCGCCCCCAGCCGGACTCGCGTGCCTTGTCCGGGATCCCTTCTGCTGCTCGCCGCGTGCGCGCTGGCATCCGCATGCGAGGCGTCGCCGCCCACAGCGCCGGCGGCAACGCTGGACCGAATCGTCGTTCTGTACTCCGGCCCGACCCGTCCCGGGGAGATATTCTCGGCGCGTGCGTATGCCGTCGACTCCGACGGCGCATACACCGACGTCTCGAGTCAGTCGCAGTGGACCTCGTCAAATCCCCTCATCGTCACGGTCGACCCCACCGCCTTCGCCGGAGCAACGGCGAGGCCGATGGGGGCTGGAACTGCGATCATCACAGCCACCTATCAAGGCGTCTCCGGACACCTCCCAGTGCGCGTCCCCGCTCGTCCGGATCCACCGTTCGGTCCGCTCTCGCTTTCGATCGAGATCAAAATCCTGAGCGGGCCCGGACAGGAGCTGCGCCTGACGGCCGTGTTTTCTCCATCCATGGACGTGACGTCGGCAGCCGACTGGACTTCTTCCGAACCGTCAGTGGCCACGGTCAACCAGGGTCTGGTGAGGTCGCAGCGGATCGGCAACACGGAAATCACTGCCACGTACGGAGGAAGCTCCGCCTCGTACCTCATTCCGGTCCACCCGGGGCTGCTGCGTCCATGACCCCACCGCCCGCAGTCCGCGTGGTTCTGCTCGCAGCCGTGCTCTGCAGCCTCTCGGCGTCGGCGAGCGCGCAGGCTTCGAGCGCACAGGTCGAGCCGTCGATTACGGCTCTCCGTGGCAACGTGTATCTGGCACGGGTGGACTGGCGCACCACGGTGTTCCTCGTCACTCCCGAGGGGATCGTCGTCGGTGATCCGATCAGCGAGGAAGGCGCCAGGTGGCTGCGCGGCGAGCTGGCCGCGCGATTCCCCGGGCTGCCCGTCCGGTACGTGCTTCAGAGCCATCACCACTTCGATCGGGCCCGCGGCGCCTCGGTTTTCGAAGGCGCCGAGACGGTCGGCCACCGGCTGTTCAACACCGAGCTTCGACGGGTGCGAGGATCCGTCGACTATCGCGATGTCGCGCCAGTGAAGCGGGGGTTCGACGCGCGCGAAGCCGTGGTTCTCGGCGGCCGCCGCGTGGAGATGATCCATACCGGACCGGCCCATGCCCCGGACATGTCGGCGCTGTATTTCCCGGAGGAGCGGGTGCTGTTCGACGTCGCGCCTCCCCCGGTCGACGTGGTGCCCTTCGCGTTCGGGGCATACGCCTCACCGCAGGACATCGCTCGATGGCTCGCGGTCGTGGGCTCGCTCGACATCGATACGATCGTCGCCGGCGACGGCCGCACGATCGACGCGGCGGCCGTCCGGCAGCTCCAGCCGTATCTCGACGATCTCATCGCCAGCGTCGTGAGCGGCGTCCTCGACGGACGTTCGGTGCAGCAGCTTCGGGCGTCCATTCAGCTGCCGGCGCACACGGCCAACCCGCACTACGCCGGCCGTGCCGCCCACATCGAACGCGTCTACCGGAGCCTCTCGCTTCGTCAATGGAGCGTCCAGGCAGCCGCGGGTCTGAGCCAGGCGAGCGACTCGGCCTCGTACTGTCCCGGCTACGACACATGCGATCCACTTGGAGGGCTTCTGCCCAGCGGCTCGCTCGGACTGGGCTACTCGTTCGGCCGCATCGGCTTCGTCGCGGAAGCGGATTTCGGCCGCGACCTGTTCGCCTCGCGATCCCGCCAGTTCTACGACGACGTCATCGCCAACCGCCGCACCAGGGTTTCAGCCCTCGTGCGCTATCGGCTCGGACGCACAGCGGGAGTCGGGCTCGACCTGCTCGGCGGTGCCACGAGGATTTCGAGCGATACCCAGGGCCTCGAGCGAATCAAGGAAGCGCGGGTTCCGGTCGGCGGCCGGCACGAAATCGCCAGCCGGGTCTCCACGTTCGGGTTCACCGCTGGAGCCGAGATCGAGGTGCCGGCCGGCAGGCGTTGGAGCGTGCGGACACCCGTGCGCTTCACGGTCGCGGAGGAAGGCGAACTGCACCCGGGGAGGCTCGATCTCCGCATCGGAGTCGGGCTCGCCTATCGGCTTGCACCACGAGTCGCCGTGCAGCCTGGAAGGCCTGAACCTGTCGTGATACGGAGCACGCCCTGAGTCTGCCGGCGATGCTGCGGCTCGGTGCGGCGTTGACGATGGCGGCGCTCCAGCTCGTGATTGCGGCCTGCGGGAAGGCGCCTGCAGGATTCCCCGATCAGACCGCGCCAACGCCCATCAGCCAGCCGTTCAGCGTCGACATCGAACCACGGGCGGTGATCGGCGGTACCGGCGCTACCGGGACAATCACCCTCTCCGCCCCCGCTCCCACCGGAGGACAGCAGGTCTCGCTGTCCAGCAGCCATCAGGCTGTCGTGGTACCGCAGACGGTCGTCGTGCCGGCGGGTGCGTTCGCCGCGGACTTCACGCTCGTCACTCAGTCGGTTCCAGCGGACACCGAGGTTTCCGTCCAGGCCTCCGCAGCCGGCCGGTCGGTCACCGGCATTGTGACGCTCTGGTCAGTGCTGCCCCAGTTCTTCTCCTGGACCAGTGGACCGACGACGCTTCCACCGAGCCAGATTGGCCGGCTGACGGATGCAAACGCGGTGTTCACCGCCACCTGCGACGAGAGCAGCGTTCGCGTCGACGTTCGCGATCAAACCCGGAATTGGGCTGTCATTATGGGAGCGCCGGCCGGACAGCCGCTGCGCGCCGGCGTGTACGAGAATGCGAGCTCGAATGCACACACCGCGCCTCGCCTCGACGTCGGCGTCGGCCTGAACGTGTTCTGCTCGACCACCACGACCGGCCGATTCACCGTGCACGATATCGACGTCACGCGCACGGGAAACGTCCTTCGGTTCCGGGCGAGCTTCGAGACCAGATGCGGCGGAACGACGTTGGTGCGCGGCGACGTGCGCGTCGCGAACGCGCCCCAGCCGGATCCGTCCGCCGAGTGCACGCGCTGAGTCTTCGCCCGTTCATCTGCTCAGCCACGCGGTAATCCGCCCGATCCGATCGTACGGCCGGCTGATGTGCATGCCGCCGGTCACCGCGTCCGGACCGCCGGTGCCGTTCAGATCGCCGATGGCCAGCGTCAGCAGGTGCGTCGGAGCGGTGGCGATCCCGTGCAGCGTGAACCGCATCTTCCCGTCGTTCTCCAGCCACACCAGGCTCGGCGACGTCGGATCGTCCCAGTCGCTGTTCGACGCGACGAACATGATGTCGAGATCGCCGTCGCCGTCGAGGTCGGCGGCCTCCGGCGCCGTGCCGCCCTGGAAGTCCACGATCCGATGGAGCTCGAACATCAGATTGCCGCGATTCTCGAGCCACTGAATCCCCTGCCACGGCCGGCTGTTGGGCGGCGCATATTCGAACGCGTCGCCGTTGGCGTAGAGCAGATCGGCATCGCCGTCGCGATCGAGATCGGCGAGCGACAGCCAGCTCGATCCGAAATCGGGATTGGTCGAGCCCCACAGCATGCGCGGCGCGAACCCGCCCTTCCCGTCGTTGATGAACCCCCAGATCTCCTCCCACTCCTGGCTGATCAGCGCGACGATATCGAGGCGTCCGTCGGCATTCAGGTCCACCGGGAGCGCGTTGATCGCCCCTGACAGCCGCTGCAGGACGTGCTGCTCGAACTTCCACTGCCCCATGTTCTCCAGCCAGCTGGTCTCGCCATCGTCGTAGCCGAAGCCGGCGACCGCGACGTCGAGGTCGCCGTCGCCGTCGAAATCCGCGGCGCGTGCGTCGGCGACACGGGCGACGCGGTCGGCGATGTAGTGGGACCGGAACTTCTGGTTGCCGTCGTTCTCGAGCACGATGACCGAGCCGACGCGGTTGTTGTTGGGAAACAGGAAGCCGAGCGCGGCAACCAGCAGGTCGAGATCGCCGTCCTTGTCGAAGTCGATGACCTCGGCGTGCGCCGGCGCGGCGACGCCGGCAATCGTCTGCTCGGTGAACGTTCCGCGCGGCGCCTGGCGGATCCAGCTCACGATGCCGCGGAGCGCGTCGCAGACGATGACGTCGTTCACCCCGTCTCGATCGAGATCGGCAATCGCCACGTGCGCGATCTGCGGCCGCTCCTCGCCTTTCGGCGGCAGCCCGATCGGCCGCGCCGTGAGCAGCGCGGCCGGCGCAGACCCCGCCGCGGGTGCCGCCGACGAGTCCGTCGCGGCGGGCGGCTGCTCTCCGCCGCGGCACGCGGCAAGGCTCGCTGCAATTACGACGGTGGCGATCAGGACGAGACGAGGCACTTACCGGGGGTTCGCCGACGGCCGAGGGGGCGCCTGGGCTATGAGCTGCTCGAGCAGCGCGGCCGTGCTCTCGCGGACGACGCCGCCGCGGCCGCCGCGGCCGCCCCGCCCCCTCGCCAGATCGAGCGGGGTGAAGCCGGCCTTGTTCCTGAAGGTGAGCGTCGCGCCGCGTTCGGCGAGGAACTTCACCACCGCGTCCCCGCGTGCGACCGCACCGTGCAGCGCCGTGTTGCCGGCGTTGTTGAAGGCGTCGACGTCCATGCCGCGATCGAGCAGCAGCCGGCACGCTTCGACCGCGCCTTCCGGTGTCGGGACGACGATGCGTACGCCTTCGCCGCGCAGGCCTCCGGCGCCGAGGCCGGCGGCGATCATCAACGTGTTGGTGCGATCCGGCAGCGTGAGAAACGGATCGGCGCCGTGGTCGAGCAGGAGCCGCATCGCCGCCACGTCGTTGGTCCGCGCGGCGCGCATCAGCGGCGTGGCGCCCTGTCCGAAGCCCAGCGTCGTGCCGGCGTCGTGATGCCGCTTGAGCGGCGCCCGCTCGAGGCGTGCATTCGGATCGGCGCCGCGCTCGAGCAGGAGCTTCACGATGTCGATCGCGTCGAGCTTGTCGGTGAGAATCGGCGCCGGCCGGCCCTGCACCCACTGCAGGGTGTTCATGTCGACCGCCGCGTAGAGCGCCCCCATGCCGGCGATGTCGACGATGTTGGGATCGGCGCCCTTGTCGAGGAGGAGCGCGGCGAGGTCGTAGTGCGAGTTGATGATCGCCAGCACGAGAGCGGTCGTCCCGATGCCCTGCTCGGCGGTCTTGAACTCCTCGGGCTCGAGCGGAATGTCGGTTTGCGGCAGGGCGGCGGCGTCGAGGTCGGCACCGAGCTCGGCGAGCGTGCGCGCCGCATCGATGGCGCCTTCGCGGGCCGCGAACATCAACGCCGTCCATCCGCCGCGCGGGAACGGCGAGTTCGGTCCGCCGCTGCGCGGGAACTCCAGCACCGGGGCGTCGATCACGGTGCTCCGGGCGTTGATGTCGGCCCCGGCTTCGGCCAGCACCCGGATGGCGTCGGCGTGGTTCTCGGCGGCGGCCCACATGACGGCCGTCTCGCCGAACCACTTCTCGCGCGCGTTGACGTCGGCGCCCTTGCTGATGAGGAGCTCGAGAGCCGCCGGATTGCCGGTACGGGCCGCGGTCATGACGACCGGCTCGCCCCCGGCGCTCATCGTGTTGGCGCTGGCGCCGGCCTGGAGGAGCGCGTCGATGGCCTCGACGCTCCCGTTGGTGGCGGCCAGCGTGATCGGGAGGACGCCGTAGCGGTTGGCAGCGGACGCATTGGCGCCGGCGCGGAGCAGCTCGCGCACCAGCTCCACGTCGTTGGCGCGCACCGCCCAGTGCAGGGCGGTGGTGCCGTCGGGCTGCGCGGCGTTCACGTCCGCCCTGGCGCGCAGCAGCGTACGCACCGCTTCCCGATCGCCGCGCATGACGGCATCGATCAGCGGCGTCGACGATTGCGCGCTGCCCGAGATGCCGAGACAGACCAGCAGGACGAGGAGTCCTGCGGCAGAGTCGCGCGCGACGCGGACCCGCAGCGGACTCCTGTTCATACTCTCACTCCGCGGCTCCCTGCGCGAGTGAAGAGGGCTCTCACAATGCGAACGCTCCGGTGCTGACGCCGAACCGATCGATCTCGGCGCCGTACTTCTGCGCGACGGTGAGCATTACGTTGGCGAGCTGCGTGCCTTTCGGCGCGGCGATGTGGCGGTTGCCGGTAAAGGCGCCGGCGCCCTTGCCCACCATCGAATACGGAACGTCGAGCGGCGAATGCGTGTTGCTGTCGCTCATGCCGCTGCCCCAGAGCAGCACCGAGTGATCGAGCAGGTTGCCGTCGCCGTCCGGCGTCGACTGCAGCTTCCCGACGAACTTCGAGAACAGCTCGACCTGCCAGGTGTTCAGCTTGACCAGCAGCGCCAGCTTCTCCGGCTCGTTGCCGTGATGCGACACGTGATGCCACGGCTCGTTGAACCCGAGCTCGGGGAACACCAGCTGGCTGGCTTCGCGATTGAGCATGAAGGTGAAGACGCGCGTCAGGTCGGCCTCGAAGGCCAGCGCCATCAGATCGAACATCACCGTCGCATGCTCCTCCCACGAGTCGGGGATGCCGACCGGCGCCCTCGGTGCGACCAGCTCGGTGGTGCTCTGCCGCTCCGCACGCTGAATGCGGCCTTCGATCTCGCGCAGGTGCTCCAAATACTCGTCGAGGCGCACCTTGTCGCGCGCGCCGAGCCCGCGCTCGAGCGAGGAGACGTCGCCGCGCACCGAGTCGAGAATGCTGCGGTTCTGGCGCAGGCGGGTCAACCGCTCCTCCGGCGAGCCGGGACGTCCGAACATCCGCTCGAACACCACCCGCGGGTTGGTCTCCATCGGCATCGGGGTGGTCGGCGTCTTCCACGCGATGGTGTTCATGTAGGCGCAGCTGTAGCCGACGTCGCAGGCTCCGACGTAGCCCGTGAGATCCTCGGTCGCGATCTCGAGCGACGGGAACACGGTGTCCTGAGCGATCACGGGGGCAATGATCTGATCGAGCGAGGTATTGGCGATGAAGTCCTCGGCCTCGGTCCGCTTCGGCGCGGCGCCGGTCAGCCAGGTGCCGGTGCTCACCGCATGCGTGCCCTGCAGCGGCCGATCGAGGTTGGTGACGACAGTCACGTAATCGCGGAAGGGTTCGAGCGGCTCGAGGATCGGGCTGAACTCGAAGCCGACGCCGGTGGTCGTGGGGGTCCAGTGGCTCGGCCGCTCGCCCATGGGCACGAAGATGGCGCCGAAGCGCCGCGTCGGCGCCGCCGCGGTCCGCACCGTCGGCGTCAGCGCGGGCACCATCGCATCGAGCAGCGGCAGCGCGAGCGTGGCCCCGAGGCCGCGAAGAACCGTCCGGCGTGGCAGCGCGTGTTTCGTGATGAACATACGATGCTCCCTTCGGTCACTCTTCCCGGCGCGCCACGTTCGCGGCCTCGCCGCTCGACGACGCGCGCGGCGCGGCCGAGCGTGTCGCAGGGTGGCCCGCCGCGCCTTTGATGCGCATCTGGAATGGTACGCTCCGTACGATGCCGAGCACAACGGCGGAGAACCGGTAGTTCCCGCGCCGCGCCTCGCGGGCAATAGTGCGCACCGCGGGCATGTCGGCGGCCGTCAATCCGCGGCCGATCGCGTAGGTCAGCAGCCGCTCGGTCAGCGTCTGCACGAACACGTTCGGATCGCGCACCAGCGCCGCCCGCAGCTCGTTGACGCCGTTGATGGGCGTGCCGTCCACGAGCTGCCCCGACGCGTCGATCGGCGTGCCGCGCGTGCCGCCGTCGCGCGTCCGCCACGCGCCGACCGCGTCGAAGTTCTCGAGCGCCAGACCGGCGGGATCGATCATGCGATGACAGCTCGCGCACGCCGGATTGCGGCGGTGGCTCTCCATCCGCTCGCGCACCGAACGGGGCCTGGCCGCTTCCGTGTTCTCCTCGAACGGCGGCACGACGTCGGGCGGGGGCGGCGGCGGCGCACCGAGCACGTTCTCGAGAATCCACTTGCCGCGCAGCACCGGCGAGGTCCGATGCGGGTGCGAGGTCACCATGAGCAGGGCCCCTTTCCCGAGCAGACCGCGCCGCGCCTCGTCCTGCAGCGTCACGCGCCGGAAGTGCGTGCCGTAGACGTGGGGGATGCCATAGTGCCTCGCCAGACGTTCGTTGACGAACGTGTAGTCGGCGGTCAGCAGGTCCATCACGCTGCGGTCCTCGCGCATGATCGAGGAGAAGAACATCTCCACCTCGGTCCGCAGCGCGGTGCGCAGGTTGTCGTCGAAGTCGGGGAACTCGTGTGAATTCGGCTGCCTCGAGGCGAGATTGCGCAGCTGCAGCCACTGCCCCACGAAGTTGTCGACCAGCGCCCGCGACTTCGCGTCGGCGAGCATGCGCCGCACCTGACGCTCGAGCGTCGCGGGATCGGCGAGCCGGCCGCTCTCGGCCAGCGCGAGCAGCTCCTCGTCCGGCAGCGTGCTCCACAGGAAGAACGACAGGCGCGCGGCAAGGGCCGGCCCGCCCAGACGATAGACGCCGCCCTCGGGAACGTCCGCCGGATCGCGCTCGACGCGGAAGATGAACTTCGGGCTGGTCAGCAGCCGCCGCAGCGCGAGATCGATCCCGGCCTCGAAGCCGCCGCCGTCGGCGCGGCCCTGCCTGAAGAAGGCGAGCAGCGCCTGCAGATCCTCGCGCGTCACGTCGCCGCGATACGCGCGGCGAGCGAGCCCGCCGAGGATCTTCCGCGCGCACTCGTCTTCGCTCGCGGCCGTCGATCCGGGTCTGCAAACGAGGATGCGCCGCCGGCTCGGCGTGTCGCCCGGACCGGCGGGATTGAACGGCCCGGTGAGGATCACTTCGTCGATGTGAGGACTGCCCGAGAAATCGATCGTGTCCGACGAGCTGCGCTCGTAGTTCTCCAGCCGCCGCGTGTTCAGCGCGTGCGTCTTCTCGAGGAACGCGACGGTGATCGTCCGCGGGCCGGCCTTCAGCGGCACCCGCGCCGTGAACCGCTCGTCGACGGCATCGCCGGTCGTCGTCGGATTCTCGCTCGACGCCGCAATCTCGTCGTCGCCGCCGAACGAGGCCAGATGCACGCGCTCGCCGTCGACGGCGATCTCGAGCTGATGCGGATACTCCAGCCCGCGCGTCGTCCCGAGGTTGGTGCGGAACAGCCGGACCTGGAATCGATACTCGCCGTCGAGCGGCAGCGTCGTCCGGATCTTGATCCCGCCGATGGTGCCGAGCGGCATACCTTCGATGTGGCGATCCTGGGACTCGTCCTGCCGCACGCGGTACAGCTCGCCGATCGCCGGCGTCTTCGGATCGCCCAGCGCCAGCGCGCTGATCCGCTCCGCGGCGGTCAGATAGCTCTCGAGGAGCACCGGCGACACGCCGAGCACGTCGGCGTTGTTGTCGAACCCGGCGCTCGAATCGTCCGGCGGCAGCATCGAGGTGACGTCGACGTCGAGCGCGAGCAGGTCGCGGATGGCGTTGGCGTACTCGGTGCGATTCAGCCGGTGCACGAGCGGACGGCCCGGATTGGGACGCGCGCGAGCGGCTTCGTCGAGCGTGGCCTCGAGGGCCGCCACCAGCGCGCCGCGCGATGCCGCATCCGGCCGCGGCGAGCCGGCGGGCGGCATCATCCCCGCGCGCACCTTGCGGATGACTTTCTCCCAGACGTCGGCGTGCGCGGCAACGTCCGACAGCTCGGGCGCGTCGAGCGCCAGATTGCCTGTCTCGAGCCGCTGGTTGTGACAGGTGACGCAGTACTTGTCGACCGTCGCGCGGACGCCGGCGCGCGCGTCGGCGGCGGGAGCGTCAGGCGCTGCAGGTGTGGCCTGACCGGCCGTCAGCCCCGTCCAGCCACAGACCAGCAGCACGAGGGCGGCCAGGACGAGCCTGGTCCCCGTGGAGCTCAGCGCCGGCGGGCGACGGACGTGGGCTCGCCGCACGAGGCCCATTCTAAAGTGGAAAAGTGGAAAAGTGGAAAAGTGGAGAAGTGGAGAAGTGGAAGAAGTAAGTTCCGAAGTGGCCCCGGGCCACTTTTCAACTTACTTTTTCCACTTTTCCACTTCTCCACTTCTCTACTTCTCTACCCTACTTCTCTACGTCAGACGAGCTGTCCCCTGACCCACTCCAGCTCCCGCGTGACGTACTCGACGATGTCGCCCGTCTTGAGGTGGTCGGGGAGCACGTCCCACGTGTAGGTCTCGATCTCGAGGTGGGTCGACAGCGGCGTCTTCTTGTGGAAGGCAAGCGCCTGCTCGAGGGCGAAGCGGGTGGTGCCGAATGCCCCGCCGAGGTCGTTGAGGAACACCGGCACGTGGAAGTGCGTGCGCCACTCGCGCGGGCCGGGATCCTTCTGGAAGGCCTCGAAGGCGTCCTCGAGGTTGAGGAACCAGGTGCGCTTGCCGTCCTTCAACTGGCAGGTCTGCGAAAGGTAGATCGTCCTGGCGAACGACTGCAGCGCGTCGACGGTCTTCTGCTGGACGTCGGGGATGTGCATCGACGCGGCTTCCTGGAGCTTCACGATCTGCACGCCGTTGTCGACCAGCTTCTGCAGCGAGGCCGGAATGTCCTCGTAGCCCACCGACTGGTGGCCGATGTCGAACACCACGCCCGTGTACTCGCGCATCGCCTGGTGGGCGTCGGCTTCGTTGAGGCCCGTCTTCTGCGCCAGCTTCTTCGCGGTCTCACCGGAGAACAGGTAGTTCCTGAAGTACGCGACCGTCTCGTCGGTCGACTCGAGGTAGCAGCGCGGCTCCGGCTCGAGGCCGAGCGTCACGGTCTTCCCCGTCTTCTTCTTCAGCTCGACCAGGTGCGCGACGACGTCGATGACGTTGCTGGTGTATTCGTCGACGACGTGGTCGCCGGTGACCTTCGGCTTGAAGCCGAGCGGCGCGCTCTGGATCGACGGGTTCACGCCCTCGGGCGCGAGCTCGGCGAGGAGGTTGGCCACCTTCTTCGTGTACTCGCGGCGCTCGGGGGTCTGCCAGTCAGGCTCGTAGACGTCTTCCTTGATCACCTGCTTCTTGAAGACGCCGTAGACGAACGCGTTCGCCGTGTAGAGATAGAGGTCGTTGTCGGCGAAGAACTTCTTGAGGTCGGCGCGCTTGCCCGGATCCTGCGACAGCATCTCCGCCGACGGCGCCGACGTGCGCAGACAGACGCCGAACTTCTGCGTCGGCGCGACGCGCGCCTTCACCGCGGGGAGATACGTGTTGACGCTCTTCCACAACTGCTCCCAGTTGTCGGTGGGGTGAACCAGCGTGGAATACGTGAGGTGACCGAGCCCTTTACCCAGATCCATTAATCTGCCTCTCTATCAGGAATCAGGAATCAGGAATCAGGAATCAGAAAGAGGATTCAGGAAACAGGAGTCCCCTGATTCCTGATTCCTGATTCCTGATTCCTGATACCTGTTTCCTGATTCCTGATACCTGATCTGATTCCTGATACCTGTTTCCTGATTCCTTCGTTATGCGTTATGCGACCGTTTCGACCTTGCCGGAGGCGGCGGACTTGACGACCGCCTCGGTGACGGCGGCGCCGTGAATCATCTCGCTCGTCGGGATGAGGAACGGCGGCCCGCCCGACGCCGCCGTGGCAAACGCCTCCAGGCACGCCCGCGTCACGTCCAGCCGCGCCGCTTCCCACGTCTCCGCCGGCCCCTTGATCGGCTGCCACTTCGCCGTGCTGAACAGCCGCGTCCGCCGCTCCTCCGACGAGGCCCCCGCCACGTGCGTCATCCCTTCCAGCCGCAGCGACCCCTTCGACCCGAACACCTGGAAGCTGAAGCCCGGCCCCGTCGCCGTAATCGTTCCCAGATACCCCGACGCCCCGCTCTTCAGCCGGAACAGCATCGACGTCGTGTCGTCGCTGTCCACCGGCACCACCCGCCGGACGCTCTGACAGAACACCGACGCAATCTCCCCGCCCAGGTCGATCATCCCGTCGATGGCGTGCACCCCCATCGGCGTCAGCCCCCCCGCACGGCGTCTCCTCCCGGTGCGCGCGCCACGCCTCCGGCTTCAGAAACAGCGCATTCGGGAACGTCATCGTGGCCTCGAAGTGCAGCACCGTCCCGATCGCGCCCGCCCGGATCTTCTCCCGCAGCGCCGTCATCTCCGGGTGGAAGCGCCGGTTGTAGCCCAGCCCCAGCGTCACGCCCGCCTGCTGCGTCGCCGCCACCGCCGCCTCCGCGTCGGCTTTTGTCAGCGCAAACGGCTTCTCGCAGAAGACGTGCTTGCCCGCCCGCGCCGCCGCGATCACCTGCTGGGTGTGCTGACTGTGCGGCGTCGCCAGCACCACGGCGTCGATACTCCTGTCGGCGAGCACGGCCTGGAAGTCCTTCGCCAGCGTCAGCCGCTGCGCCGCGGCAAACGCCGTCACCTCCGGCGACACCGTCCGCGTCGCGCCCGCCACGAAGCGCATCACCGCGCTGTCCTGGACCGACTCCACCAGCGTCCGTCCCCACCAGCCCATGCCCACGATCGCTGCTCGAATCACTGTCGCTCCCTGTCCGCCGGGGGAGCAGAGGGCGCAGAGGCATTTGAAACGCAGGGGGCGCGGGGGCCGCAGCGGGGGGGCAGCCCGGTGCGCATTCGAGTGAGGCCGGCCCATCGGGCCGGCCGCCCGCCGCGCCTGGCGCGGCTCACTCGAATGCCAGAATTGCCCCCCGCGGTCCCTGCGATCCCCGCGTTGAAAAGACTCTGCGCCCTCCGCCCCCTCCGCGCCCTACGCCTTCTTCTCCCGAATCAGCGAGAACTTGGGGTCCGCCCCCAGGCTCTCCGCCACCGGCAGCCCGAGCTCCTTCCGCACGAGGTTCGCCCCCTGCACCAGCGCCACCATCTTGTAGAACGCGTGCCGCCGGCTCATCCCCTCGCGCCCCATCCCGCAGTCCGAGCTCAGCACCAGCCGCTCCGCCGGGATCACCTTCAGCGCCTGCCGGATCAGGTCCGCCACTTCCGTCGGCGACTCCACCTGCAGCGTGTGGTGGTCGATCGCCCCGATGCACACCTTCATGTGCGTGATCGCCGTCCCCACCGCCTCCAGGTCCTGCGCGTTCGAGCTCTTCATCTCGAACGTGATCACGTCGGCATCCACCTGATTGAGCAGGTCGAGCGCCGGCTTGTAGCTCTGGACGCTCCCGAACATCCGCTGCTGCGACGGGTTCCCCCAGCACGTGTGGCACCACACTTCCGTCTTCGCCCGCAGCCCCTTCACCGTGTTGTTGAACACCTGCAGCATGAACTCGGGGTTGATGACCTTGTCCACGTAGTTGCGCGCGGCGAGCAGGTGGATCTGCGGCTCCTCCATCTGGATCACCGGGCAGCCGGCATCGGCCAGGTCGTGCAGCTCCTCGTTGAACGCCTCGCTCAGCGCCCAGATCCGGTCCGGCAGGCTCTTGTAGTGCTCGTCCTGCACCGCAAACGCCACCAGCTCCGGCGTCACCGTCCCGAACTTCACCGGCTTGGTCGTCAGCCGCTGCGCCGCCTTGTACAGCTCCGCATACTGCATCTCCCCACGGCCCACCGGCCCCACGATCTTCGGCATCACCCGCGCTTCCAGGTAGTCGTGCAGGATGTGCCCGCGCGGAAACGCAATCCCCCCGGCCCCCACCGCCGCCAGCTGCGGATGCCGCGTCTCGAACCCGCTCATGTGGTGCGGCGGGTAGCTCGTCCAGCTCTGGCCCCCCACATCCTGATCGAACCGGCAGTCGCCGTCCGTCA
>Ga0209172_10003040_pt1 | contig 27066 bp, 24 predicted proteins | sample LarsenN4metaG_FD_184113 | JGI IMG/M metagenome (GOLD analysis project Ga0209172, IMG submission 184113) | Hot spring sediment bacterial and archeal communities from British Columbia, Canada, to study Microbial Dark Matter (Phase II) - Larsen... ... | reverse complement strand
GCTTCCCATGCTGCTGCCGCCGCCGCAGCCCGCAAGCCCGAGCGCGACGACCACGACCGCGGCCGGCGGCACCAGTCGACCGAAATGACCCATGACATGCCCTCCCCTGACCAAAGGACCGGCGGCGTGGAGGCGATACACGGCGCCCGCCGGCATTAACCCTTCCAATGCCTTACAGTATCACGGTTAACAGGTCGGCAACCGCTGGGGTGCGCCAGGCCCCCGGCAGCCCCCGGACACCGAGGCTACGGTCCGGCCAAGGCGGATGTGGGGCGGGACCGTCCCGAAGATTGACGCGCCCGCCCGGGCCGCGGATGCGGGCCGCTTCTCCCGGCTATGCCTTCGCCTTCGGCGTCCGGGCGAGCTTGCGCGGGTCCTTGAGTGGCGGATCGACCTTGATGTTGAGGCGGCGCGCCGCCTGCGCATCGAAATCGCAATCGGCGCGGTAGCCGCCGGCGTGGATGCCGTCGATAGCACAGAGGTCGTCGACCTCGTTGACGTCGCCGGTGACGCCGAGCGCACCAATGATCTCGCCGGACGGATCGCGGATCAGTTGCCCGCCGCCCTCCATGAACAGCGGCCCGTCGGCAAGGTGGTGCAGGTCGCTCATGAAGTACGGCTTCTCGCGGAATTTCTGGAGCACCTGCCGCGAGGAGCGGTTGAGCGACAGCGCGCCGAACGCCTTGCCGTAGGCGATCTCGAAGCGCATCAGCGAGGCGCCGTCCTGCTTCTGGAACGCCTTCACGCGTCCGCCGGCGTCGAGCACGATGGCAGCCAGCGCATAGGCCTTGCGTTTGCGGGCGGACCTGAAGGTGCCCTCGATGATCCGGTTGGCTTCGGCGAGACTGAGCGCGCGCATGGTGGTGTCGGTCCTTGCGATGGCGGTCGTGGCGGGCAGCCAGTCTATTCCGGCTTGGCGCCCCCGCGCACGCCCTTGGCGGCCTCCGCCGCCTTGATCTGAACGGCCTGCCGCACCCGGTCAATCACCGCCGGCGGCGCACCCAGCATGTCGGCAACGATTGTCTCGAGCGCCGCGCCGCTCATGGCGCCGATTTCCAGGCCTTGCTGCGCGGCATCTTTCAGGAAGGCGGGGTCGGCCAGCGTCGCATCGAAGGCGCGGCGGAGCGCCGCGAGCCGCTCCGGCGGCACCCCGGCGGTGGTCACGATCGGCCGCGAAATCGCGACCGCCTTGGAGACGAAATCGTAGATTCTGCGCTGATCGTCGGTGCTGGCGAGTTCCAGCAGCAGCGGAATGCTCTCGTAGCCCGGAAACTTCCGGACCCCGGTCTGGATCAGGAAGTTGTAGCGCGCCATGATCTCGGCCGCGCTGGTGCCGGGACTGGCCAGCGCCTGCGGGTTCGAGGTGCTGCGGCCTTCGACCTCGCCGCGCTCCATGGCAAGACTCATGGCCGGTCCGCTCGGATAGCCGTAGATCACCTTGAACCGCGTGCCGAGCGTATTGTTATAGACGGCCGCCAGCTGCGTCATGATCGACCCGAGGCCGGTGGCGGCCACCACGGTCTCGCGTACGCGCGCATCCGCAAGCGTGCGCGTCGGCGACTCCTTGGCGGTGAAGAAGTACATGTTGCTGTCGCTCATGTTGCCGATCCAGCCGAGCGTCCGCAGGTCGACCTGGAGGTTCCGCTGGAGGCCGAGCGCCTGGTCCATCGGGAACGATTGCGTAATCATGGTGAGCGTGGTGCCGTCCCTGGGCGCCACATTGGCCACGTAGTTCAGCGCCACGATGCCGCCGCCGCCCGGCATGTTGATGGGCAGCACGCTCGGATTGCCCGGGATATGCCGGGTGATATGGCGGCCGAGCACGCGCGAATAGATGTCGTAATTGCCGCCGGCGGCGGCGCGGATGTAGATGCGGATCTGCTTGCCGGTATAGAACTCCGCGACCGGGTCGGCCGGGACCTGTGTCGCGCCGAGAAGCACGGCCAGCGCAGTCGTGAACGGATAGGCCAGTGCCCGCATTGCAGTCTCCCGGTTGCGGGACTATGCCGCGTCCGGCCGCACCCATTGGTCAACATCGACTTCCCAGCCCCGCTGCGACAGATCGCAGCCGTTGCCCTCCGGATCGCGCATGCGGATTTCGGACTGGGTGCGGCGCGCCGGCCGTGGCGTGACACTCGCGCCGTCCCGCTGCACCGCCTCGGCCGCCGCCTTCGAATCCGGCACCAGGAAGCCGATATGGGCGATGCCGAAACGCGGCTCGAAGCCCTCCTCCTCGTTGTAGAAGGCCTGGATGGCGACGTTGCTGTGCCCGTCGCCCACATGGCGGTTGCGGTAGCCGGCTTCCTGTCGGCGCGCGGCATGCGCCGCCAGGAGCTCGCGGAACCCGAACACCTGCGCGTAGAAATCGAAGATCAGGCTGGTGTCGAGCGCGTTGAGCGCGATATGCGCGATGCGTGGGACGCGGTCGGCCGGCGCCGGGAGTCCGAAATTGCGCTGCGACAGGCTGACCGGATTGGATTCAGGATCGTGGATGCGGACCTCGCCGTGCTGGAGGCCGCCGCGCTCGGCAACGATCACGCCGCGCGGGTTGAAGGCGCGGTAGCGCGCAAGGGTCGCTTCGATGCTCTCGACCGCGATGCCGAGATGGTGAAGCCCGTTTTCCTGGTGCGGTTCGCGCAGCTGCGGCCGATTGCGGAGCAACGTGAGGTTGAAGCTGCCGTCGGTGAGGGTCACGTCGCCGGCGTCGTTGCCGCCGACCGGGTCGAGTCCCAGTTGCCTGGTATAGAATCCGGCCAGCGCGGCCGGCTGCGCGCACAACACCGCGAGATAGGCGATCCGGGCCATCGCAGTGCACCCTGCCGGTTTCGCCTCAGCCGTTGAGGGTGCGGTCGCGCGTCAGCATGGCCTTGCTCGGAATGAGCGGCTCCGCCCACTCCTGCGGCAGAACGCCCTCGGTCAGTCCCTTGCGGACGTAGTAGTTCCAGAGCTTCTTGATGTGCCAGTCGCGCATTTCCATCTTCTCGATCTGCTCGATCTCGGCATCGGTCAACGGCAGCGGCCTGGCGCCGGCCTGCAACGCCTGCATCTGCGCGGTGGCGTTCTCCTTGAAATGCACCGCGTCGATGAACAGCGCCTGCGCCGATTCCGCCACCAGCGTCAATCCGTGCGCCCGCATCAGCACCGCATGATGCGGCCCGAGCGTCTTGGCGAGCGCCCGGCCCTGCTCGGTGGTCTTGATGTGGCTCGGATCAGGATCGGTCGGGATGCCGCTCTTCCAGCGCGAGGCGCGCGCCCGCATCGGCACGAGCTGCACACCCTCCATCATCGTGAAGGCGATGGCGAGCTCCATGTGGGAATGCAGCACCGCCTGCACGTCGGGGCGCGCCTTCAGAATCTCGATGTGGATCGGAATTTCGCTCGGCGGCTGGCCGTCGCCCTCCAGCACCCGGCCCTCGAAATCGACGACCAGCATGGAGGCCGGGTCGACCTCGGCACGCGAGTGCGAGCCGATCTGGATGACGAAGGCATCCTGACCCGGAATCCGGATCGAGACATGACCCGAGTAGTCGAGGATGCGTTCCTCGACCAGCAGCCGCGTGGCGGCCGCGGCTTCGAGCGCGCGCGTGTCGTTGATCTGCGGTGCGACCGTCCGCGTCCGTGTGGTCTCGGTGACGCTCATTCCCATGCTCCGACTGTGCGGCGGCGACGCCGCGCAAATGATTGCCGTTCCAGCATGAATTGGGCGGCTTGGAAAGCGCTCCGGCAGCGCTGGTGGCGGGGCTTCGCCTTGACTTGCCGCACCGAAAAACCTATGTCCGCGCCAGCGGTTGGCACTCGCCGTCGTCGAGTGCTAACAGCTTCCGAAATCAATCTGGAATATCAACGGCTTAAAGCCGAAGTAACCGCCGCGAGGAGCACCATGGCCAAGACCAAGTTTCGCCCGCTGCACGACCGCGTGGTCGTGCGCCGCATCAACGCCGAAGAGAAGACCAGGGGCGGAATCATCATCCCGGACACCGCCCAGGAGAAGCCCTCGCAAGGCGAGATCATCGCCGTCGGTCCGGGCGGCCGCGACGAGAACGGCAAGCTCATCCCCATCGACCTCAAGGTCAACGACAAGGTGCTGTTCGGCAAGTGGTCGGGCACCGAGGTCAAGATCGACGGCGAGGAACTCCTGATCATGAAGGAGTCCGACATCATGGGCGTCATCGCCTGATTGCCTCACTCCTCATCCTGAGGAGCGGCCGAAGGCCGCGCCTCGAAGGATGAGGCCCCCGAAAATCCAGGCCTCGTCCTGCGAGACGGCGCTGCGCGCCTCCCCGGGACGAGGATCAAGAACGGAGCAAACCTAGATGGCTGCAAAAGACGTGAAATTCTCCACCGACGCCCGCGACCGCATGCTGCGCGGCGTCGAAACCCTCGCCAATGCCGTGCGCGTGACGCTCGGCCCGAAGGGCCGCAACGTCGTGCTCGACAAGTCGTTCGGCGCGCCCCGCATCACCAAGGACGGCGTCACCGTCGCCAAGGAGATCGAGCTCGAGGACAAGTTCGAGAACATGGGCGCGCAGATGGTGCGCGAGGTGGCGAGCAAGACCAACGACACCGCCGGCGACGGTACCACCACGGCGACCGTGCTGGCGCATGCCATCGTGCGCGAAGGCGCCAAGGCGGTCGCCGCCGGCATGAACCCGATGGACCTCAAGCGCGGCATCGACCTCGCAGTCGACGCGGTGGTGAAGGACATCGAGAAGCGCGCCAAGAAGGTCGGCTCCTCGGCCGAGGTCGCGCAGGTCGGCACCATCTCGTCGAACGGCGACGCCAAGATCGGCAAGATGATCGCGGAGGCCATGCAGAAGGTCGGCAATGAGGGCGTCATCACCGTCGAAGAGGCCAAGGCGCTCGAGACCGAGGTCGAGATCGTCGAGGGCATGCAGTTCGACCGCGGCTACCTCTCGCCCTATTTCATCACCAACGCCGAGAAGATGGTGGCGGAGCTCGAGGACGCCTACATCCTGCTGCACGAGAAGAAGCTGTCCGGACTCCAGGCGATGCTGCCGGTGCTTGAGGCGGTGGTGCAGACCGGCAAGCCGCTGGTCATCGTCGCCGAGGATATCGAAGGCGAGGCGCTCGCCACGCTCGTCGTCAACAAGCTGCGCGGCGGCCTGAAGGTCGCGGCGGTGAAGGCGCCGGGCTTCGGCGATCGCCGCAAGGCCATGCTCGAGGACATCGCCATTCTCACCAACGGCCAGCTCATCTCCGAGGACCTCGGCATCAAGCTCGAGAACGTGACGCTCACCATGCTCGGGCGCGCCAAGAAGGTGATCATGGAGAAGGAGAAGACCACGATCGTCGACGGCGCCGGCAAGAAGAAGGACATCGAGGCCCGGGTCAACCAGATCAAGCAGCAGATCGAGGAGACCACCTCCGACTACGACAAGGAGAAGCTCCAGGAGCGGCTCGCCAAGCTCGCGGGCGGCGTCGCGGTAATCCGCGTCGGCGGCGCGACCGAAGTCGAGGTGAAGGAGAAGAAGGACCGCGTCGAGGACGCGCTCAACGCCACCCGCGCGGCGGTCGAAGAAGGCATCGTGCCGGGCGGCGGCGTGGCGCTCCTGCGCGCCAAGAAGTCGGTCGGCCGGCTCTCGAACGACAATGCCGACGTCCAGGCCGGTATCAACATCGTGCTCAAGGCGCTGGAATCGCCGATCCGCCAGATCGCGGAGAACTCCGGCGTCGAGGGCTCGATCGTGGTCGGCAAGATCGTCGAGAACAAGTCGGAGACCTTCGGTTTCGATGCGCAGACCGAAGAGTATGTCGACATGGTCGCCAAGGGCATCATCGACCCGGCCAAGGTCGTGCGCACGGCGCTCCAGGACGCGGCGTCGGTGGCCGGCCTGCTGGTGACCACCGAGGCCATGGTCGCGGAAGCGCCGAAGAAGCAGGCGCCGGCGCCGGCCATGCCCGGCGGCGGCGGCATGGGCGGAATGGATTTCTGATCCCGCCTTCCGTCGACACCGATCACCGAGATACCGAACGGGCCGCAGTGCGGCCCGTTTGCGTTTGCGGTGTGGTCACTGACGGCAATCGCAGGGGCCGGACGGGGGTGCTATCATCCGGCCTCGTGGGAGGTCATCATGAGAAGGCTGACAACCGTCGTTGCCGCCGCGCTGGCCGTGGCGATCGCCGGGACCGCCGCCATCGCCGAGCCGAAGGGGCCCAAGGGCAAGGGCGGCGCGCAGACGCGCTATTTCGATCTGTCGTCGGGCATCTTCAGCGAATTGGGCTCGGAGGCGATCCTCAAGGAAGTGCGCCAGGGTACGGCGCTGGTGTCTGCCGAGCTTGACGTCTGCCATCTCGCCTCCCCGACTTCCAACCGCATGGACCGGTTCGTGGTGCCGCTGAAGATCGAGGGCACGCGGCTCATCGGCACCGGTCAAAGCCAGGAGGCCAAGCAGTCGGTCTCGGTCAATCTGGTACGCCGGGCGCTGGCCAACGGCAGCTACACGTTCGAGGGCACGGTCAGCAGCGGCAGCATCACCGAGAAGGTCCGCACCACCGACAACACCGACGTGTCGGACGACGAGATCGCCGAGCAGTTCCTGGCCGAGACCGCGATCGAGGAGGCGCCCGCGGACTTTGCGTCGGTCTGGCCGCAGTCGCTGGTGGCGCGCGTGAACCGCGCCGGGCTCACCGCATTCCTGGAGGCGATCCGCGGCCTGAATGTGCGGGTGGTGTTCAACGGGCTCGTCACCTCATGCGCGGTGCTGCGGTCCGGGCGCCACACCGTACAACTCGACGTCGAGGCCGAGCGTGCGGTCGCGGTGCTCGCCAAGCTGAAGGCGGTGCCGGGCGTCGCGGCGGCCGGCTTCGTGGCGAATCCGCCGAACATGCAGCGCGCCGTCCGCTTCCCGTCCGCCGGCTGGCGCGATGCCGACGGCGCGCTCGACCGCGAGAAGTTCGGCGCCGCCGTCGCGGCCGCCATGGCCAAGGCCATGGCGGCAACCGTCAGCGCGACATCGTGGGACAACACGATGGGCGAACTCATGATCACGCTGAAGCGCCCGGACGAGACGGTTGCCGGCCTCACGCTGACCCAGACGATCAGCATCACGGCGGTGGTCGCGCCGGAATCGCCGGGCTCGCGTCAACGCTCCATCCTGTGGATCGAGGGCGTTACGGCACGCATTCTGGACGACCGCCCGGCACCGCGCCTGGAGTTCTCCCAGCCCGCGTCCGACGAAGGCGAGGAAGGCGGGTCGAACGAGCCGGCCGGCAGCGACGAATTGCCGGATGCGGTGGCAGCCGCACTGAAGGGCGTGACCTGGGATTCCGACAAGGAGCGGTGGGCGCAGTAGCGCAAGGGCGCGCCGTCACCAGCCGATCGCCCTCGGCAGCCAGGTGGCAATGCCCGGGAAGAAGAATACCAGCACCAGCGCAATCACCTGCATCACCACGAACGGCATAATGCCGCGATAGATGTCGGAGGTCTTGACCTCCGGCGGAGCCACCCCGCGCAGGAAGAACAGCGACCATCCGAACGGCGGCGTCAGGAACGAGGTCTGCAAATTCACGCAGATCAGCGTGGCGAGCCACACCATGTCGACATTCGCCTGCATGAACACCGGCAGGAACAGCGGCACCGCGATGTAGGAAATCTCGATCCATTCGATGAAGAAGCCGAGCACGAAGATGATGAACATCAGGAACCAGATGTCGGCCACGACGCCGCCCGGCAGGAATGCAAACAGGTCCTGAACGAGCCGTTCGCCCTGCAGGCCGCGGAATGCCAGCGCGAACACCTGCGCGCAGACCAGGATGAACATCACCATAGCCGTGATCTTGGTGGTCGACTGCACGGTCTCGCGCAACACCTGCCAGCTCAGGCGGCGGCCGATCGCCGCCACCAGGATCGAGCCGAGCGCGCCCATCGAGGCGGCCTCCGACGGCGCGGCGATGCCGGCAATGATCGAGCCGAGCACGGCGGCGACCAGCCCGACCGGCGGGGCCACGACGCGGAGCACCTTGACGGTCAGCTCGCGCCGGGAAATCAGCGCCCGCTCCTCCTTGGGGATCGGCGGCACCATGTCGGGACGCACGAAGCCGAGTAGGAGCACGTATAAGATATACAGCCCCGCCAGCAGCAGGCCGGGCATCAGCGCCGCGGCGAACAGCGTGCCGACGGACGTGTTCATGATGTCCGCGAGCAGAATGAGGATGAGGCTCGGCGGAATGATCTGGCCGAGCGTGCCGGACGCGCAGATGACGCCGCAGGCCAAGCCCTTGTCGTAACCGCGCCGCAGCATGCCCGGCAGCGTGAGCAAGCCGAGCGTCACCACGGTCGCGCCGACGATACCCGTCGTCGCGCCCATCAGCACACCGACCACGATGATGCCGATGCCGAGCCCGCCGCGCAGCGAGCCCGCCACGTAGCCGATCACGTCCATCAGCTCCTCGGCGAGACGGGATTTCTCCAGCATCACGCCCATGAACACGAACAGCGGGATGGCGAGCAGCGTCGAATTCGTAACCACGCCGAAGATGCGGTGCGGGAGCAGGTTGAACAGCAGCGTCCCGAAGCCGAGATAGCCGAACACGAAGCCGGTGGTCACCAGCGTCAGCCCGACCGGAATCCCCGCCATCAGCAGGACGAAGAACGTCACCAGCATCAGGATGGCGAGGATCTCGGTCGCGGGCATCTATTCGCTCCGGAATGCGATGGTGCTGCGAATGAGCTGCGACAGCGACTGGACCAGCAGCAGCGCGAACCCGATCGGGATCAGCGATTTGACGATATAGCGGTGATCGATGCCGCCCGGATTGGGCGAGGCCTCGTTCGCGCTCCAGGCCTGGGCGACATAATGGATCGACAGCCAGATCACGATCACGGAAAACGCCATCGCCAGGAGCGCGGAAACGATGTCGATGGCGACCTTGGCGCGCGGGCTGAAGCGGGCGAACAGCACGTCGACACGGACGTGCTCGCCGTGCCGCAGCGCATAGGACATGCCGAACAAGACGATGGGGACGAGCAGGTGCCACTCCAGCTCCTGGGCCCAGATGCGGCCGATCGAGAAGCCGTAGCGCAGGAGGACGTTCGCGCCCATAACCAGCGCCAGACCGAGCGCCAGCCATGACGTAGCACGGCCGACGAGATCGGTGAACGCGTCGATCCCGTCGGCCAGTCGCTGCGCAGCCTTCACGTCATCCCCTGCGGATCTTGGTATGGTAGACAGTCTCGCTCAGATCGGCCCAGGCGTCGTATTTGGCCTTGTAGGCCATGTAGGACGCGTGCACCCTCTTGGTGACGGGGTCCTTGGCGACGGCTTCCGCCAGGATGCGGTCGGTCGCCGCCCGCAACGCCTTCACCACGTCGTCGGGCAGCGGTTGCGCGATGATGCCGTGGTTCTTGACCAGGTCCTCCATCGCCTCGGCGTTGTTCTTCTGGCACCAGGCCTCGCTGATGACGTTGCAGGCGGCGCAGGCGTTCTCGACGATCGCCTTGAGATCGGCGGGGAGCTTGTTCCACGCCGCCTTGTTGACGATCAGCTCGCTCGCCGTCGCCATCTCGTGCCAGCCGGTGGTGTAGTAGTATTTGGCGACCCGGTGCAGCCCAAGCTGGCGATCGAGGAACGGCCCGACGAATTCGGCGGCGTCGATGACGCCGCGCTCGAGATTGGGGAAGATCTCGCCCGGCGCAATCAGGCGGGCGTCGACGCCGAGCTCGCGATAGACGCGCCCGGCGAGCCCCGGGATGCGCATCTTGATGCCCTTGAAATCGTCGACGGTCTTGATCTCCTTGCGGAACCAGCCGGTCATCTGCACGCCGGTGTTGCCGCAGAGGATCGGCACCAGGTTGAAGCGGTCGTAGACCTCGCGCCAGAGCTGGGCGCCGCCGCCGTCGTAGTACCAGCCGTTGAAGCCCTGGAAATTGAGCCCGAACGGCACCGCCGTGAAGTACTGGGCGGCGAAGCTCTTGCCGGTCCAGAAATAGGAGTTGGCGTAGTTCATCTCGACCGTGCCGGAGGAGACGGCGTCGAAGCCTTCCGCCGCCGGGATCAGCTCGCCGGCGCCGTAGAACTGGATGCGGATGCGCCCGCCCGACATTGCCTCGATGCGGCTGATCAAGTCCTTGGCGCTGCCCGGGCCGGTCGAATAGAAGGCGGCATTCGGGCCGTAGAAGCTGGTCATCTTCCAGCTGAACTTGGTTTGCGCGCGCGCCACCGCGGGCGCGGCGATGGCCCCGGCCACACCGGCCGCGGCCAATTTCGCGAATTCCCGTCGTCGCATGATCACACTCCCTGTGTCTGGTCAGCCCGCCTCGGGCAAGCAATCCATGGGCCAGTGCAACCGCAACAATGCCGGGCGTTGTCACGCCAATGCAATGCGATTCATCGCCGATTGCCCATTTTTCCGGCGCGCCGCCGGCCAATTGATCAAAGAGCCAGCGCAATCAATGCGTTGAGAGGCGGAAGCGGAAGGGCGTCGGTCCGACCAGCGTCACGATGTCGTTCTGTCGGCGCCAGTGGGTAACTTCCAAGAGCGCCTTGGCCATGGCCTGGTCGCGCTCGATCCGCTCCGGCGTGCAGTTCTCCGGCTTGGCCGCGGTGAAGGTGAATTTCAGCTCGTTCCCGGAAACCGCCACCTCCGCCGTCGCACTATGGCACCACATGTCGAGGGTCGCCCGGCCGTTGGCGTGGACCTCGAGAATGGGCACGCGCCGCGATCCCGGCAGCGGCTTCGCCTCCAGCAGCATCTCCTGATCGAACGGAAACTGTTGCGCGTGGGCGTTCGACGCCGCGCCGACAATGAGCGCAGCGGCGCAGAGACATTCAGCCAAAGACCTTGCTTTCACTCGCACTGAGATCCCCTTCCTGTTGCTCGCCGCCGTCATTGCGTCAGCTCGCGCACGGCGCGCGCGGCCTGGTCGATGGCGAGATGCGCATAGGCATCGCCGCCGGCATCGGAGTTGGCGATCGCCACCCGGCCGGCCTTTTGTCGCGCGCGCTCGATGGTCTTGCCATAGTCCTCGCCGTCGAACAGCGAATTCTCCACATAGCCGTAGCCGTGCGGCCAGCGGTTGACGGTGATTGCGGCAATGTCGCGCATGCTGGAAAACCCGCCGGCGCCGAGCATGCGGTCGAGCTCGTCGCGGATTCGCCCCTCGAATTCCGAGAACGGCATTTGCAGGAGCTTCGCCTGCCCGGCCCGGAACTGCTGGCGCGCGGTCAAGCCCTGATTGGGCGCGCCGGCCACGTGCACGAGATGCAGGCACATCGGCTCGCCGGGATCGCGCGGATGCCGGTAGCCGCCGAGGCTGACCGGGAAGTCGAGCGCAACCCGGCTGTGAAACGACATCGGCGCGGAAATGTCGCTGACCTTCAACTCGACCCACGGCCGCCAGTTGCGCACCAGCACATTGGTGTAGACGATCGGCGTCTTGACATTCTGCGCCAGCGCTTCGCGCTGGTCCGCGGGAAGGTCCGGCATCAGGTGCGGGATCATCATGTGGAAGCAGGCCAGCACGGCATGGTTTGCGGCGACGCGATGCAGCGTACCGTCGCGGACATATCCCGCCAGTACGCGGCCGCCGTCGTCGCGCACGTCGATGCAGGTCGCATCGAGGCGGATGCGGACCCGCGCATCCGGGTCGTCAAGCCGCGCATAATTGAACGGCGCGAGCACGATGTCGTCCATGGTGCTGCCCGGCGCGACGCCCGGGATGAGCGCGCGCACCAGCAGGCGCGCGAGCGAAGCATTGCCGTCGGGGAAGTGGTAGATATAGGGCTCGCTGCGGCCCGTGCCGCGCTCCGACGGCAGGCCGAGGCCGCGAAAGCCCGGATAGCCGTGGTCGCGCGCATCGGACGCCGGCACCGCATCGATGCCCAGACCGAAGAAGCCGTGCGTGCGGCCCTGGAAACAGTTGGCCACCTCCTCGCTGCAGCCGCGAATCTTGATGAGATAGTCGCGATAGCTCGTGGTCTTGAGGATGCGCCGCTTCTCGTCGGCGGTGTTGCCGGCGAGCGGATCGCGTGCGCCGCCATACAGCGCCAGCAACTGCCGCTTGCTCTGCTCGGAGATCGGAAAGCCGGCGACAAATTCGCCCAGGGGCTTGGCATTCGACAGCCGCCGCGCGATCGCATTGCCCGACACGATCAGCGAATCGCCGGTCACCAGCGCGTCGCGCCCGAACGCCTCGCGCGCAAAGAACACACCGCGCGACAGGCCGAGCGAGGAGTAGAGATCGCGCTCGAACGCGGTCTCGAACCGCTTCACGTCCACCCCGAGATCCCGCAGCAGCCCCCTGGCGGTTTCGCTCCACCAGGAATTCGGCGAATCGATCGACTGGCTGCCGCCGTAGCCGATCACCAGGCGGCCGTCGATCATGAATTCGTTGCGCTTGGCGTGGCCGCCGAAGTCGTCGTGATTGTCGAGGATCAGGATGCGCGCCGACGGGTGGACACGCCGGTAGAACCACGCCGCAGCGAGCCCCGAGATGCCGCCACCGACCACGAGGAGATCGTAGTGGTCCTCGGGTTGCAGCCCGCCCACCGCGAAGCGATCGCGGTCGCGCACGAAGGCGTGCGCGGCCTCGAACGATCCCGCATGCTGACCGCGCAGGCCCCGCAGCAGCGGCGGATAGCGGGACGGCTGTGCGGCAATTTGCGCAGCCGGGGTGAGCCCCGCCGCAATGCCGAGCGCAGCGCCGTTGATGAAATCGCGTCGGGAAATCGTGGCCATGCGCCGCCTTGATCACACCCTTGTCATGGGGAATATACAGGGTCCCGATTGTGTTAAGTTAGGCGTCAACCCCGGGAGGAACTGCATGGACCAGAAAATCTACGATCTATACGACGACTTTATTCACGGCGGGATGAACCGCCGCGATTTCCTCGAGCGCCTGACCGTCATGGTCGGCTCGACGGCCGCCGCGACCGCGACGCTCTCGTTGTTGCAGAGCGACTTTGCGCTGGCGCAGATGGTTCCGGCCAACGACGCCCGGCTTGCCATTGAGCGCGTGACCTTCGATTCCCCGAAGGGCAAGATCAACGCCTATCTGGCGCGGCCGAAGTCCAGGGGCAAGCGCCCGGCCATCATCGTCGTCCACGAGAACCGCGGTCTGCATCCGCACATCCAGGACGTTGCGCGCAGGCTTGCCGTGGAGGGATTCGTCGTGCCCGCCCCGGATCTGCTCTCGCTCGTCGGCGGCACGCCGGCCAGCGAAGATGAGGCGCTCGCAACCCACAAGAAGCTGAACCAGGACGACGCCGTGGTCGCGCTGGTGTCGGCAGTCTCGTTCATGAAGAAGCACGACGAGTCCACAGGCAAGGTCGGCGCCGTCGGCTTCTGCTTCGGCGGCCTGATGGTCAACCGTCTCGCGGTGGCGAGCCGCGAACTCGACGCCGGCGTCCCCTATTACGGGCGGCAGCCCGCCGACGCGGACGTGCCCAAGATCACGGCGCCGCTGCTGATCCATTACGCGGAGAACGACAAGGGCGTGAACGCCGGCATCGAGGCCTTTGAGAAGGCGCTCAAGGCCAACAAGAAGCGCTATACGATCCACATCTATCCGGGCACCCAGCACGCCTTCAACAACGACACCGGCAAGGCGCGCTACAACAAGGCCGCCGCCGAACTGGCCTGGAGCCGCACGCTTGCGTTCTTCAAGCAGACGCTCGGCGCACCGCCCAGCGGAGCGTAATCGACGGCAAATCACCTAACGGCGAGGCCGCCCGCCATGGCGGCCTCGATCTTTTTCCGGCGGGGGTGATATAGTTCGCTTGCCTGTCTCGGCGGGAGGATCGGATGCTTCTGATGTTGACCGGTCTCGGCGTCATCGTCCTGACCGCGGTCGTGTTCATTACGCTGCTGCCGCGCGGCGGCAAGACCTATCGCCTGGCCGGCACCGAATACGAGCCTTATGTTGGCGTCGCCTTCACGGCGGCAGTCGCGCTCGGCTGCACCATGGCGCTGTCGGGCGCCATCAACGTCTTCGGCCAATAGCCCGTTTCGTCAGCGGTACAGCACGCTCGGCAGCCACAGCCCGATCTGCGGGAAGGTGTAGAGCATGACCATGCAGACGATCACGATCAGCAGGTACGGCATCACGCCGCGGAAGATGTCGTTGATGTTCACCCAGTCCGGCGCCACGCCCTTCAGATAGAACGGCGCCATCGCCACCGGCGGCGACAGGAACGAGGTCTGGATGTTGAGCGCCACCAGCAGGCCGAAGAACAAGGGATCGACGTCGAAGGTCTTCAGCAATGGCAGGAAGATCGGCATGAAGATCACGATGATCTCGGTCCACTCCAGCGGCCAGCCGAGGATGAAGATGATCACCTGTGCCAGGATCATGAATCCGGTCGGCGACAGGTTCATGCTCAACACGAATTTCTCGATCGGTTCGTGGCCGCCGAGATAGGCGAACACCGCCGAGAACGTGAACGAGCCGATGAACAGCCAGCACACCATCGCGGTGGTGCGCGCGGTCAGGAACACCGATTCCTTGAGCTGGCCGAAGGAAAACCGGGTGATCGGAATGAGCGCAACGCCGACGAACAGGGTCGCGAACAGCGCCGCCGCGACAACCCGCCGGTCGACGGTGGCGGCGGTGAACCCGCAGACGATCAGGTAGACAAGGAACGCCGCCGCCAGCACGCCGTAGATTTGGATCAGGATCTTCGCCCAGCGTTTCGAATAGTCCGCGCCATAGCTGATCGCCAGCAATAGCGCGCCGAGCGAGCCCATGGCGGCCGCTTCCGACGGGGTCGCCAGCCCGAACACGATCGAGCCGAGCGCAGCGGCGATCAGCGCCGCCAGCGGCAGGAACGACGTGATCAGCGCCCAGATCACGGTAAGGAACGAGACATTGCGCTCTTCCGGCGGCAGCTGCGGCGCCAGCTTCGGATTGAGCAGCGTGATGAGGACCGTATAGAGCATGTACAGGGCGGCGAGCATCACCCCGGGAAAGAATGCCCCGGCATAGAGCTTCACCACCGAGACGCCGGCGGTGGCGCCGTAGAGGATCAGCATGACGCTCGGCGGAATGAGGATGCCGAGACAACCGCCGGCGCAGATGACACCGGAGGCGACCTTGACGTCGTAGCCCGCGCGCAGCATCGCCGGGAACGCCAGCAGGCCCATCAGCGTGACAACGGCACCGACGATGCCGGTCGCGGTCGCAAAGATCGCGCAGGTAGCAAGCGTCGCGAGCGCCAGCGAGGCCGGGACCGGCCCGGCCGCGAGCTGCAACGACCGGAACAGGCGGTCCAGGATGTTGGCGCGCTCGATGATGTAGCCCATGAAGACGAACAATGGGATCGAGATTAGAACGTCGCTCGTCATCACCGAATATGAGCGCTGCACCAGCAGGGGGAACACGAAATCGCCCATCGCGAAATAGCCGAAGAACACGCCGAGTGCCATCAGTGTGAAGGCGATGGGAAAGCCGAACATGATGAAGACGACGAACAGCGCGAGCATCAGCACGCCGAGCTCGGGATTGGTCAGGCCGAACATCAGACGCTTCCCCGCTGAACTCCGGTTGCCTCGGCCTGCGTGATCTCAACCTGCTTCTTCCGCTCGGCCTCCTCCAGGATGACCTTCTCCAACTCCTCGACGTCGTGCAGCCGCTTCGGCCATTCGCCGTCACGCAGGCAGATCACGCAGCGCAAGACCTCGACGAGGCCCTGGATCACCATGAGAACGCCGACCACCACGATCAGCCACTTGAACGGCCACACGATCGGGCCGTTCGGGCTGGCTGCGGAGTGCTCGTTCATCCTCCGCGACAGTTCGGCAAAGCCGTACCCGGCGTAGACGAACGCGATCATCCCGGGGAAGTAGAAGAGAAAATAGAGCACGAGGTCCAGGCCCGCCTGCCGCCGCGGCTGCCAGGACCGGTAGAGGAAGTCGCCGCGCACATGCGCATTGCGCGACAGCGCATAGGCGCCGGCCATCATGAACAGCGTACCGTACAGCATGTAGCTGGCGTCGAACGCCCACTCGGTCGGCGCCAGGAACAGGTAGCGCATGAACACTTCATAGCTGGTGGTGAAGGTCAGGATCAGGATGCACCAGGCGTAGGTCTTGCCGACCGCTGCGCTCCATCCATCGACGACGTGCAGCGCCTGTTCGAGCAAGGAGTCGTCGGACGTCCGGCCGACCACGGCCCGGATTTCATTCCAGGCCGCCCAGAACAGCATCGGAATCGGTATGAGATAGAGATAGATCGGCAGCTGCCGCGGGCCCCCGATCAGATCAAGGAGGGGATTGAAGATCGTTTCGACCATGTTGGAAAGCATGAGATCGGGGCCCCGCCAGCCCGAACGATCGAATGGATTGGCCGCCGCGCTCCCGCTTGCGCGGCGGCCGTTGCCGGATACTCAGCCGAAGAAGTGCTTGTAGGCGACCTGCAGTTCAGCGGTGCTCAGGTTGTTGACGTTCAGATAGACCTGAGTGCGCTTCACCCAATCCCTCTGCGAGTCGGCGACCTTCTTGAAAAAGGCGCCGGTCTTCGGGTCCTTCTCCTGGGCGGCGATGACCCTGCTCCACGACTGGAGCTGCGCGTTCAGCACCTTCTCGTTGGTGTGGATGACATTGACGCCGCGTTTCTTGATCGCCTCGAGATCCTTGGTGTAGCGATCATACGCCGTGTAGTACTGGTCGGCGGTGGCGGCGTGCGCAGCATTGCGCAGGATCGCCTTCAACTCGGCCGGCAGTTTTTCGTATCGCGTCCTGTTGAAGATGATTTCGAAACATTCCGCCTGCTGATGGTGACTGCCCATCATGAAGTACTTCGCCACATCCGGGAAGCCGAGCAGGATATCGGACGACGGATTGTTGAACTCGGCCGCATCGAGGAGGCCGCGATCAAGCGCCGGCACGATGTCGCCGCCGGCCAGGATGGTGACGGACGCGCCCATATCGCGGAACAGGTCGGCGGAGAGGCCGACGGTGCGATACTTCATGTTCTTGAACTGGGCGGGGTCCTTGAGCTCGGTCTTGAACCAGCCGAGCGGCTGGGTCGGCATCGGGAAGTACAGGAAGCCGACCAGATTGAGCTTGAGGATATCGTGGCAAAGCTCGTAGTAGAGCTTCTCGCCGCCGCCGACATAGAACCAGGCCAGCATGCTCATGGCATCCCACCCCCAGGACGGCGGGGTGCCGAACAGCGAATAGGCCTTGTGCTTGCCGTACCAGTAGGCGCAGACGCCATGGCCCGCGTCGAGCACGCCGGAGTGCACCGCATCCTGCAACTGGAACGCAGGCACCACGGCGCCGGCCGCGAGCACGTCGAGGCGCAGCCGTCCGCCGGACATGTCGTTGACCTTCTTGGCATAGTCCACGGCGAACTCGTGGAAAATGTCCTTGGTCGGCCAGGTCGACTGATACTTGAAGGTGATGGTCTGGGCGCGCGAGACCTGCGGCATTGCCACGGTCGCGGCCGCGGTGGCGCCGGCCGCAAGCACGAATTTGCGGCGCGTGGTCGGTTTGGCTGTGGGGGTGTTGGTGGTCGTCATGACGTTCGCCCTCCCAGGCGTAGCGTGAAGTCGTTGCGGCGAAATTTAAGGACGGCCTTTCGCCCGGCCGGAGTACGCTATTAACCGCCGGCAGGGATACGGTATTCCACCGGACGCCGGCCAGTTTGGACAGTGCCGTGGCGTTTCACAAGGATACTTTCGTCACGGCCAGCCATCCGCGGGAATTTGGCATAGAATTCAGCGAATTACGAGCAGTCTGCGACGGCCTCTGCGACGATGTGCCGGCACCGCTCTGGCGGCGCAGGCAAGCCGGGCAATCGGCGCCGCGATGACTGCCGCTGCCAACCGTTCTGCCGCCGCCCCGGCGCCGCGCCGAACCACGCACAGGAGACTTTCGTGCGCCGCTTCGTTTCGACCTTCGCCGTCATCTGGCGGCTCGCCCACCCCTACTTCGTCTCCGAGGACCGCGTGGCCGGCCGCAGCCTGCTCGCCGCCGTCATCCTGATCGAGCTGTCGCTGGTCGGCATCAATGTCCTGATCAACCGCTGGCAGAACCGCTTCTACAACGCGCTCCAGGACCGCGCCTGGGACGCCTTCGTCAACGAGCTGATGTTCTTCTCGCTGCTGGCGGCGACCTACGTCGTACTGGCGGTGTACCAGCTCTACCTCCAGCAGTGGCTGATGATCCGCTGGCGCGCCTGGATGACGCACCGCTACCTCGATCGCTGGCTTGCCGCCTCCAATCACTACCGGATGCAAGTGATCGGCGATGCCGCCGACAATCCGGACCAGCGCATCGCCGAGGACATCAGGCTGTTTGCCGAAAAGGCGATTCTGATCGGGATCCGCGTGCTCGGCGCCACGGTGTCGTTCGTGTCGTTTGTGGTGATCCTGTGGGGGCTGTCGGCCGAGGCGCCGCTGCACCTGTTCGGCTACGAAATCTCCATCCCCGGCTATCTGGTCTGGGCCGCCCTGATCTACGCGATCGTCGGCACGGCGGTGACCCATTGGATCGGCAAGCCGCTCATCGGCCTGAATTTCCTCCAGCAGCGCTACGAGGCAGACTTCCGCTTCAACCTCGTGCGCGTGCGGGAGAATTCCGAGCAGATCGCGCTTCTGCGCGGGGAGACAAGCGAGGACGCGCGGCTGCGGCACCGGTTCTCCTTCGTCGTCGCCAACTGGCGCGAGATCATGTCGCGCCTGAAGCGGCTGACGCTGCTGACGGCGACCTACCGGCAGGTCTCGGCGGTGTTCCCGTTCATCGTGGTGAGCCCGGCCTATTTTGCCGGCAAGGTCCAGCTCGGCGGCCTGATGCAGACCGCCACCGCCTTCGACAACGTGCGCGAGGCGCTCTCGGTGTTCATCGACGTCTATCGCGAGCTTGCAGAATGGCGGGCGGTGATTGCCCGGCTCGACGGATTCGACGCCGCGATCGCACAGGCGCAGGACGTCGCCACCAGGAATCCGGTCATCGCGGTATCGGCCCGCACCGGCCGCGACTCCATCGCCATCGACGATCTGCTGATCCGCCTGCCCAACGGCAAGCCGCTGGTGACGACCGGCACCCTTGAGATCACGCCGGGCGACCGCGTGCTGGTCACCGGCCCCTCGGGGGCCGGAAAGTCGACCCTGTTCCGCGCCATCGCCGGCATCTGGCCGTTCGGGAGCGGAACCATCGCGGTGCCGGCCGGCAAGCTCGAAATGCTGCTGCCGCAGCAACCGTATTTCCCGATCGGAACGCTGGCTGCCGCTGTGGCCTACCCGGCCGCGCCGAACGCGTTCGAGCGGGCGCAACTGGCCGAGGTCGTCTCCGCCGTCGGGCTGCCGGAGCTGGCGCTGCGCCTCGACGAGGAAGCGCACTGGAACCGGATTCTGTCGCTCGGCGAGCAACAGCGGCTTGGCATCGCGCGCGCGATCCTGCATCGGCCGGATTTCCTGTTCCTCGACGAGTCCACCGCTTCGCTCGACGAGTCGTCCGAGGCGAGCCTTTATCAGCTCCTGCGCACGCGGCTCCCCGCCGCAACGATCGTGTCGATTGGCCACCGCGCCGGACTGAATGCGTTCCACGACCGCCGTCTGGCGCTGGTGCGGGAGGCGGACGGCCATCGCTTGCAGGAGGAGCGGCTGGCAGCTGCGACCTGAGACATGGCGGAAGTCCATGGGCAAACCCGGCACCGACCGAAGCGCCCAGCAAACCTCCATTAAGGAAACCTCCATGAAAAAAGGGCGGCGCTCGTGGCCGAGACGCCGCCCAAGACAGGGTCGCGATGACCTATTTCAGGTGCTGCGAGGCAACCACGTCGACCTTGAAGGCCGCGATAAAGGCCGCGCCGCACCACTTCGAGCCGAAGCCGCCCGGATTGAGCGCCGTCACGTTTCCGGGCGAGAAGGTCGCGTTCGGATCGGCGGTCAGGACGTTGCAGTTCGCCTTCGACAGATTGGTGTCGTAGTAGCGCAGATCGAGGGTCGCCACCTTCCAGGTGAAGCCGATGCCGGCGTTCCAGGTGGAGTAGTCGGGCAGCGGCACGCCACCAACGCCGGTGATCGGGTTGACCAGGACGCCGGCCACGAAGTTGGTGGTTCCAAGCCAGTAGTGCCCGCCCTCGGCGGACAGGTACCAGCCGACCTCGTCGACCATGCCGAGACCGAGCCGGAACGCCGGCAGCGTCACCTTGGCGCTCACCGTGGCAAACAGACCGCTGGCGCCGGTGTTCAGCCAGGACGGCGAGTAGTAGGCCGCCGCGCCGACAGCGAAGCGGTCCTTCACGACGTCCCAATTGACCTTGCCGTAGACTTCCCAGAAGTCGGTGTTGGCCAGCGTCACGTTGCCGTTCGGATAGGGCGGGAACGGCGCACCGGCGACGGCGGCGTGCTGGCGCTCCTTCGGATACCAGTAGTACATGCCGCCGAAGTCGAAGGTGAGCGGATCCATCGTGACGCGAACGCCGCCGAAGATGTCGACCTCGGCGGTCGGATTGGTTGGCAGCGTCACCGCCCAGTACTGGCTTGCGACGTAGAACTGGAAGTTCGACGTGGCGTTGTAGCGCAGCTCCGAATAGGCCGTGTGCGACGGACCGCGGTTGGATTGCGAAATGCCGCGGAAGTTGTAGTCGCTCATCAGCGCGCCGCCGAAGGCCCAATCCCACGGGCTCACCGGAGCGGGAGCCGGGCGCGGCGCCTTCACCGGCATATCGGCTGCCAACGCAGTGCTGCCGCACAATGTCGCGGCGGCTACCACTGACATCACATATTTCTTCATGATCGACCCCTTTCCCCAACTCGCCGCATCACCCCTGCGGCACTCCCCCCGGCCAGCTTTCGAAGTGCTTGCTGCACTGCGATCTCGCCGTTTGTTCACAAAAATTAACAACAGTGAAAGGACCACCGGCAAGTTGAAACCGGCAGCATTTGCCGCATTTTTGGGCGATTCCGACGCAATCGCGTGGAAAGAATCCGAGTGTTGTAAATCCAGCACAGAATCGGTGTGGTATCAGCGACCGCGCACAGCGCGGCTCAGTCCTCGAATACCGCCACCGCCCGGATCGGCGAGCCGGTGCCGCCCCGCCACTTCAGCGGCAATCCGATGAAACGGAACTGGCCTTGGCCGAGCAACGCTTCGAGATTGCACAGGCTCTCCATATGCGTGATGTCGAGCTCCAGGCAGGCCTTGTGCACGAGCGAGTTCACCTTGCCCTCCGGCCCCGGCCGCATCGAGTCGATGCCGAAATGCACGATGCCCTGCCGCGCCAGCCATTCGGTCGCGGCAACGTTCACGCCGGGATTGTCGGTTGAATATTCCTTGCGTGGAAACGTGCGTGCGTGATGGCCGGTACAGAGCAGCACCGTGCCTTTCTTCGGCACCGGCACGCCCGCCTTCTGCACCGCCACCTCCAGATCGGCGGGCGTGATCTCCGCCTTCGGCGCGATGTGCCGCAGGTCGATGCAGATGCCGGGCACGATGCAGTTCTCCAGCGGATACTCGTCGATCGGCACGCCGCTCATGCCGAAATGGCGCGGCGCGTCGATATGGGTGCCGCCGTGGTCGGGCATGGAGAAGTGCATGACCATGTTGCCGTGGACATTGCCGGAATCGACGAAGGATTCCTCGTGCGTCTTCCAGATGCCGTGGATGATCGGCGGCTGCCCCGGGTAGGTCGGCGTGCGGTGATAGAGATCGCGTGAAAGATCGACGATGCGCATGACTCCTCCGACGTCGCGACTAGGCGGGCGTGCGACCCCACACCTGCGCGACCGTGTACATCGTAAAAGTCGTGCCGCGGTCCTGCAAATGCTTCCGGCATGCGGCCAGCGCGTCGACCAATTCCACGTCCGTCATCAGTCCGAGCCGCAGCACCGTGCCGCGCAGCGACTCCACGGTCGACGGCAGATAATCCACGATGTCGTCGGCGGCGCGCACCGAGAGCATGAACCGCCGGGCATGCAGATCCACGAGGCCGGCCTGCCGTGCCAATGCCTCGAGCCGCCGCGCCAGCGTCAGGTCGGCGCCGACGCCGGCGAAGGCGCCGATCAGCGCCGCCTTCAACACGTCCCAGGCCGGATGCGGCGGATGGCAGTTGAGCGTGGAGGCGTCGGGCTCCTGAAGCGCGACCGTGCCGCCTACCCGCGCCAGCCGCATCGCCTCGCGGATGAGGCGCTCGGGATCGCCGGCGGTGCTGGCGACGAAGCGCATATGCACGAGGTCGAACGACCCGGCCGGCAGGTCGCAGGCATAGGCGTCGCCGCGGCGGAATTCGACATTCGTGAGAGCATCGGCTGCCGCATTCTGCCGCGCGTGCTGCAGAAATTCCTCGTCCATGTCGAGGCCGACCACGCGGCCCGCACGACCGGCCCGTTCACTCAGCAGATCGGTGATGCCGCCGGGCCCGCAGCCGATGTCGAGACAATGCCATCCCGGTCCGACGCCGATGCGCTCCAGCATGGTGCGCGTGTCGGGCGCCATCGCCGCGCCCTGGACGCGCAGCCGCTCGATTTCGCCGGCGCGATGTTCGATCGGGTAGCGGCCGGAGAAGACGGACGACATGGAGCGGTGGCACCCGGCAAGCTTTGGGTCGGACAGGATAAGGCAAAACGACCCGCCCGCTACCAGGTCTCGTGCCAGCGTGCCTGCCGCGACTTGGTGCGCGCCTTGGACCAGGACTTGCCCGACCAGGACTTGCCCGACCAGGATTTGCCCGACCAGGATTTGCGCGCGTTCCACCCGCGCGAATTCCCGGACCATGTCCTGGACCAGCTCTTGGACCAAGCCTGCTTCGGCTCGCGCACGATCTCCGGGGGAGGCTCAAGACGGGCCCGCTGCACGTTCGGACGGGCCGGCGCCTTCGGCGGCAGCGGCACCGCTGCGGTCAATTCGGCCTTCTGCCGCGCCGCCGCGGCGTGCTCGAGATAGAACGCGCAGCCATAGACCAGAACCGTGATTCCGGTTGCCGCAGCCACAACCACGCCGATGAACCACATGACCGAGACGCCGGATACCGCGCGGCGGTTCTATCACGGCCGGCGCTCCATCCAGCGCTCACCTGGCAACATGGTATATGCGCGGCGCGGCCGGGCGCCGCGGCCGCGCTATCGTTTCAGGCCGGCGGCCGCCGCCACGCCCGCCCATTTCTTCAGCTCGCCGTCGATGGTGCGGCCGAACGCCTCGGGGCTGCCGCCGCCTGCCTCGAATCCCGCGTTGCGCAGCGGGGTCAGCACCTCCTTGGTGCGCAGCGCCTCGTTGGCGGCCTGCGCGAGCTTCTCGATGATCGCGCCCGGCGTGCCGGCGGGCGCCAGCAGCCCCATCCAGACCGCGGCGTCATAGCCCGGGACCCCCGCCTCCTCCATGGTCGGCACGTCGGGCAGTTGCGGCAGCCGCTTAAGCTGGGTGGCGGCGAGCGCCTTCAGCTTGCCGGCGGCGAGATGCGGCTGCACGGTGGCGAACGAGGAGAACATCACCGGCACGCGGCCGGCGAGCACGTCGTTGACGCCCTGCGCGCTGCCCGGATAAGGCACGCCGACCAGCGTGATGCCGGCCATGCCGTTGAGCAGGAGCCCGGACAGGTTCGACAGCGTGCCGACGCCGGAATGCGCGTAGTTGATCGGCGCGGGCCGCCGCTTGGCGAGCGCGATCAGCTCCTGCACCGAATTCACGCCGAGCGAGGGATGCACCAGCAGGAGCTGCGGCGAGGTCGCCACCAGCGTGATCGGCGCGAGATCCTTGGCGAAATCGAACGGCAGCGGCGCGAGCGCCGGATTGATGGTATTGGCGATGGTCGCCATGAACAGCGTGTAGCCGTCCCTCGGCGCCCGCGCGACGTATTCGGCGCCGAGATTGGAGCCGGCGCCGGTGCGGTTCTCCACCACGATCTGCTGGCCGAGCGTCTGGCCCATGCGGTTGCCGACCACACGCGCCGCCACGTCGGCGACCGATCCGGGACCGAAGCCGACGATGATGCGAATGGGCCGGGTCGGCCAGTCCTGCGCAGATGCGGGCGTTGCGGCCGACGTTGTGAATGCGGCCGTGGCGGCGAACGCCGTCGCCAGCACGAGCGCGATGCGGAGCGCGGGCTGCTTCATGGGAGACATGATGGCATTTGATGGTGGACGTGGGAAGCCGCGTGCGTCAAACGGCGCGGGCCCTGCCGGCTGGTTTGAGCCGTCCGCCGCGCTCTTGCATCCAGATTGACGGCCTGACAGTTCTGGCTATGATCTGGCCAGAATGCCGTTCGCCATCCTTCTTTCGCCGGAGGCTGTCCAAGACCTTAAGAGGCTGAAGGCGGCCGTTCGAGCCACGCTGCGGACTGCCCTTGAAACGCATCTGAGACAGGAGCCGCGGAAAACGAGCCGCAGTCGCATCAAGCGGTTGCGGGGCTTGCGCCGCCCGCAATATCGGCTCCGCGTTGGCGAAATACGGGTGTTCTATGATGTTTCAGGCGCAACCGTCGAAATTCTGGCGATCGTGGCCAAATCGGAGGCAGACCTATGGCTGGCCCAATTCGGAAGTCCCGAATAAAGGAGCTTCCGTTGTCGGAAGTGAAGGACGACCTCTCGCACCTGCTGCGCGAGGCGGCCAAGCAGGAGATTGTCATCACCCGCCATGGCAAGCCGGCGGGCGTGCTGATCGGATTTGCGTCCGAGGACGATTGGTTCGAGTATCGGCTCGAAAACGACGAGCGGTTTCTGCGACGGATTGAGAATGCGCGCAAGAGCCTGCGCGCGGGACGCGGCGTGCGGCTGGAGGACGTGAAATAGAATTGTGGTGGGGCAGATTTTCCGAAGGCGTAATCCGCCGCTTCCTGGAATGGTGGATTACGCTGCGCTAATCCGCCCTACGGGCTGCGTCATGGGACGATCGCGCGGCGCGTCTCACGCCGCGGCGGCTTTCTTGCGGTTGGCCTCCAGCCGCCGGTCGACCAGCGCCACCTGGGCGTCGATGGCGGGATGGCTCAGGCCCTTCTGGCGCGCGATGAGCTGCACGAGCTTGTCGGCGCGCTCGATATTGGGCGCGCCGTTCTGCAAGGCGCGCGCCGCCGAGGCCGGGCGCGTGAGCGACTGCGCCGCCGCGGCATACTTCTCGAACGGCACGAGGTCGTCGGGCTTGGCGCCGAGCTTGACGCACAGGTCGAACACGAAATTGTAGACCTCGCGCGAGGTCTTGATGTCGCTGTGCACCGCCTCCTGCGCCGTGCGCATGCCGTCCTCGGTGACGCAGCGGTAATTGCCGGCGAGCAGCATCGCCCACTTGGCGAGCGGCACCCAGATCGAATCGTAGGCCTTGAGCTTCACCGGCAATTCGATCCTGGTGCCGTCGCCGGGATCGAAGCGCGCGGCCTCGACGTCCTTCTCCAGGTTGCGGATGATCTGCGTGTCCTTGTCGTCGTCGAAGCGCGCGCATTTGAAATTGGTCGGCAGCGTGACCAGCAGCTCGTTGGCCTTGCCGTCGGGCGGGCGGATCGCCTGCGGGTCGGGCGAGTTGAGCGTGATCTTCTTCGGATCGACCGAATCCCACACCGTCGGATCGGTGTAGGCCGCCTTCAGCGGCTCGTAGTCGAGGCCGGGGATGCGCTTGATATAGGGCAGGGGCGGCATGTTCATGATCGACATGCACGGCACCCGCGACTTGCCGACCGCGTCCAAGAGTTCGCGCACGCCCGCCGAACGGTATTGCGGCTCCTGCATGCACAGGCCGACGAGGTCGTAGCTCTTCGGATCGACGCCGGTGGCGGGACCGGCCGTCACCTTGCCGGGCAGCTTGCGCGATTCCAGCAGCACCGGATCCTTGCGCCCGCGCACCGGCAGCGTGACCTTGAAGCCCTCGGCGTTGATCAGGTCGGCTTCGGCCGGCAGGCAGACGAGGTGGATCGAATGGCCGCCGAACAGGAGCTTTGAGGCGAGCAGCGACCCGTAGGACGCACCCATCAGCAGGATGTTGTAGGCCACGACGCACCTCGTCGGGTTCGGAATAACGATTACCAGGCGACGGCGAGGATTTCCGGTCTGCCTCCCCGGTTTGAGGAGATGCTATTGGGGGCGCCATTCCGATGCAATGCGGGATTGCCATGGGGCGCCCCTTGCCGCTGCGGCGGGAGCGGGCCGGACGCTGCAGGCGGCTACTCCATGATTCGCCGCGCCGTCGCGACCGCGGCCGCGGAGGCGTCGAACGTGGCGACGTTCAGCCGCTGCAATCCATCACCGTCAAGCGGATTGAGCTCGAGCTTCATCTTTCCGGCATCGGCCAGGAATTCCGGGTCCTTGAGCATCGCCGCGAAGGCCGCCCGCAAGGCCGCCACGCGGTCGCCCGGCACGTCCGGCGGCATCATGACATGGCGGCCGATCTCGGCCGTGCTCAGGAACAGCCGGATCACCTGGCGCTGGTCCTCGGTCTTGGCGGTCTCGATGATCGCGGGAATCTGCGCAAGCTCAGGGTGCCGGCTCGTCACGAACTGGGCGACCAGATTGATCTTCCTGTCCGCGATCCAGTCGGCGTTCAGGCTCTTCATTCCCTCCCAGATGTTGAACAGGCCTTCGATCTCGCCTCGCTCCAACGCGACATTCGCCGCCGCCGTGCCCTTGTAGCCCTGGATCATCTTGATCCTGGTGCCGAGCACATGATTGGTCATGCGCGAATAGATCGCCCCGTCCGTCAGCGGGCCGATGCCGCCCACGATCGTCTCCCGCGCCATGAGGTCGGTCAGCGTACGCGTCGCGGACGTGTGCCACGTGTAGAAAACGCTGTTGCTCGATGTCAGTCGGCCGATCCAATTGAACTTTCGAGCGTCGTATTTGATGGTCGGGTGCAAGCCGATGACCTGAGCAAACGCCGAGTTGGGGTGTATGACGCCCAGCACGGTGCCGTCCTTCGACGCCACGTGGTACAGGTGGTTGGCCGCGGTCAGACCGCTCGCACCCGGCATGTTCTGCACGACGATCGACGGGCGGCCGGGCAGGTGATTGCCGAGGTGACGCGCGGCCAGCCGCCCATAGACATCGAGGCTGCCGCCGGTCGCAAAGCCGACGATCATGGTGATCGTCTTGCCGCGGTAGAACTGTTCCGGTGTCTGGGCACGAATGTCGCCTGGCGTCAGGACGACGGCGAGCAGCGCCAGCAGGCACAGGTCAAATTTCGAGCGGG
>Ga0209172_10003039_pt1 | contig 27067 bp, 16 predicted proteins | sample LarsenN4metaG_FD_184113 | JGI IMG/M metagenome (GOLD analysis project Ga0209172, IMG submission 184113) | Hot spring sediment bacterial and archeal communities from British Columbia, Canada, to study Microbial Dark Matter (Phase II) - Larsen... ... | reverse complement strand
TCAATAGATAGTCGCTGTACAAATCTAACAGAGCTTTGTTCATCCTAGACTTATCCTGGCTTTGAGAATACTCTGCTATTACTGTCATCTCTGTTTTTTGTCAAATCGTTTACTGCGTAAGGTGAGTTACTCAATCTTCGTGTTGCGTCTTACGTCTTGCGTGAGATCAAGCAGACGGAACACGCCGCCAGAGCCGAAGGCCCCCTGTGGGCAGGCACGCAAGCGAGACGCAACACATTCAGCAAATCTCTGTGGAAAAAGATAAAGACCTGCAAACACAATCTGACAACAGCAAGCAGAACTCTGTGAGGCGTTGGTTGGCTCTGGGGGGTGTTGTGCTTGTTTTGTTGTTTGCCGGGGGAGTGGTTTGGCCCCGCCTGAATCTAGAGGGTCAAAGTGCTTCAATCGCGGCTGAGCCATTTATGACCGATTATCCTTCTCTCGGCCCTGAAACCGCGCCGGTCATCATCGTCGAATACGGCGACTTGGGCTGTCCGGCCTGTTGGGCCTGGCATAAGCTGGGCGTCCTAAAGGACATCCGCGCCAAGTACGGCGACCAAGTGCGTTTTGTCTGGAAGGATTTCCCGGTCGTCACCCTGGATTCCCCCAAGGCAGCCGAGGCCGCCCAGTGCGCCCACGAGCAGGGTAAATTCTGGGAATTTCACGATGCGATCTATGACAGTGACAATCCTGAAGCAATTGGCCAAAATGACCTCAACGCCTACGCGGTTAAAATTGGGCTGGACATGAACCAATTTAATGCGTGTGTAGACACCCGCCGTTATCGGGATAAGGTCAATAACCAGCAGCGCGAGGCTTTTGAGATAGGTTTTAACGGCAGCCCGGCTTTCCTGGTAAATGACCAGCCGTTTGTTGGGGTGCAACGCTTTGAAGTATTTGAGAAAGTCATCGATTCTTTGCTGGCTCCCGAGAGGTAGCGTGAGCCAGACTTCCTGATTCTATGTACAGGATTGCATAAAATCGTGACGATTTAATGTGCTCAGTTCCAGAATGTCATCCTTCGACTTCGCTCAGGACAGGTTTTGAGCGCCAGCGAGAAATCTTGGTCCTTGCCTGGAATTTTTGGCAGCGGTGAAGAAGATTCCTCCCTTCGGTCGGAATGACATGACTTTTTCAGAGGTATCTGGTCGCTTTGATTTCGTTATGAACTAAGGCAAGGTTGTACTAAGAACCTATCCGAAAACTAGCGGGCCGGGCTCCCACGCCCGGCCAACGGCGGTGTGGGAGCCGCCGCTGCTGGGGTTTTCGGATAGGCTTTAAGTCATCTGATGATAAGGTGATATTTTCCAGCCTCAAGCTTATGAACTGAGCCGGTGATATCTTGCCCATTCATCATCATCTTACCCTCTTTCTGCGCGGGGAGATACACCGTTGCCGTAGTATTGGGCGGCACGACTACCGTCCACTCGAACGTATCATTGCCTAACTCCCACTGCGAAACCAACTCCCCATAAAGCGTCTTGAGTTTGCCGCCGGCATGGGTCAACCCGCCGCCGGGTTGGGGGCGCAGAATAATATGTTTGTAACCCGGCTGGGCCGGATCAATTTCGATACCCGCCACGGTGCTGTAGAGCCAGGCCCCAATCGAGCCGTAGGCGTAATGATTGAATGAGTTCATCCCTGGATCCTGAAAGCCGTTCTCCTCGGTCCAGCCATCCCAACGCTCCCAGATGGTAGTTGCCCCTTGCGTGACCGGATAGAGCCATGAAGGCCAGGTTGTCTGATTGAGCAGGGCATAGGCAATGTCGAGTCTTCCGTTGTCGCTGAGCACATGCGGCAGATAAGGCGCGCCGACAAAGCCGGTGGACAGATGCATGCCACGCCGTTCGATGTCGGCCACCAGTTCGGCGACGGCGAGCGGGCGCAGCGCCTCCGGCAGCAGGTCGAAGTGCAGGGCCAAAACATAGGCCGTTTGGGTCGGCGTGAAGAGATCGGTGTTGAAAACTTCCGAAGTGACCGGCCCGTAATCAACTGCCTTTAAGTTGCCCCGTGAAATCGCATCGGCCCGGTCCATCCTCTGCCGGACTTCGGAGGGCGGCGCGGCGGCAATGGGTAAGGGACTGCCTTTCAAATAGCGGGTGGCAAAGGCTTTTTTTACCTCAGCAAAGAGCGACTGATACTTGTTGGCATCGTCTTTCTTACCCAGTACAGCGGCAATCTGGGCCATCAGGTTAGCATCGTAAGCCAGAAAGGCCGTGCCGATCAGGTCACGCGGGGTGTTGGCGTTGATCGAGAGCCAGTCGCCAAAGCCGGGCCAGCCCTCGTATTCGGGCGCGCAGCGGATGTAGCCGGGACTTTCTTCGACAATGAACTGCATGAACTTGCTCATCAGCCCATAGTTATTTTCGAGGATACGCCGGTCGCCGTAACAAAGGTAGAGGGTCCAGGGGCAGATAACCGCGGCGTCGGACCAGGCCGGGCCGCCATCGTTCATAAAGGAGGTATCTACGCCAGGCACAACCGGCGGGATGCTACCCTCTTCGGTTTGGGCGTCGGCCACATCCTGCATCCAGCGGGTCAAAAAAGCGGCCACATCAAAGTTAAAGGCGGCCGTGCGGGCAAAAACCTGGATGTCGCCTGTCCAGCCCAACCGCTCGTCACGTTGGGGGCAGTCGGTGGGGATGTCAACAAAGTTGCCCTTTTGCCCCCAGACAATGTTACTCTGCAACTGGTTAAGCAGTGGCTCTGAACACTCAAAGTGGCCGGTGGGAGTCATCTCGGAGTGGAGGACAATGCCGGTGATGGTGTCGCGGGTTACCGGGCCGGGGTAGCCCAGCAGTTCGACATAGCGAAAGCCGTGGAAGGTAAATTTGGGCTCCCAGGTTTCTTGGCCCTCGCCCTTAAAGGTGTAATAGTCGGTGGCTCGCGCGGTGCGCAGATTGGCCGTGTAGAGAGTCCCATCAGGGTTGAGGACTTCGGCAAAACGAAGCGTCGCGGTTGTGCCGGCCGGGGCGCTGCCTTTGAAACGGACGCGGCCGACCATATTCTGGCCCAGGTCGAAGATATATCTTTTTTTCTGCACATCACTCTTATCCACCGGCTCGCCGATAGGCTTCATTTCATGGATGCGGCGCACGGTTGGTCCATTCGTGGCAACCAACAACATGCCCGGATCGGCAAAAAGCTCGACCCCCAGCCAGCGCCGGTCATCAAATCCCGGCGCATCCCAGCCGGGCAGTTCCAGGCGGGCGTCGTAGGCTTCACCCATGAGTAGATCATTTTCCAGCAGGGGGCCGAATTGGTGCTTCCAGGTGCGATCTGTAGCGACAACAAAAGTGCGCCCGTCGGTTAAGGTAATTTCCATCTGAGCCAGCAGGCGAGGCCGGTCAACGTATTGCTGGCGGGAATGCCAGGCGACGTAACCCACCGCCCAGCCATCGCCGAGGACAGCGCCAATGACATTCTCACCCTGGCGCAGCAGGGGCGTGACGTCGTAAACCTGGTACTGCACCCGTTGGCGATAGTCGGTCCAGCCGGGGGTGAAAACATCCTCGCCAACCGGCTGGCCGTTGATAGAACACGCATAGAGGCCCAGGGCAGTCACATACAATCGCGCCGTTTTTATGTCGTTGTCAAGTTGAAAGGATTTGCGTAGATAGGGCGCGGGAATGGTGGTGTGCGGGCCGCCGGTTAGCGCCGCGCCAATCCACTCGCCTTGCCAATCGCTCCGCTGCAACAACCCCAACTCAAACCAGGCCCGATCGCTGGCGCTGGCCTGGGCGGTCTCATCCCAGACGGTCACTTGCCAATAGACTCGCTGGCGTGATTTCAATTTCTGACCGGCGTAAGGAATATGAAGCGATTGGTCCGACTCGATTTTGCCGCTGTCCCACAAATCGGCGCTGCCTTCGTGCAAGCGATTCGGCTCACTGGCGGCCAAAATCCGGTAGGCAGTCTGTCGTGCGCCCCGCCGCTCGCTTTGCATCTGCCAACTGAATCGAGGCGTGGTGATATCAATGCCCAGGGGGTTGGGGCGATATTCGCACTTAAGTTGAGTGATTGTGGTCATGAAATCTCCTAAAAATAGTAGACGGTAGACAGGGGGATTATATGACTCTGCTACTTTGCTACTTTGCTACCTTGCAATATTAGCCTTTAATCGCGCCCTTCGTCATCCCCGAAACGAGCTGCCGCTGGAAGAAGATGAACACGATCAGGGGGATAATCGTGATGACGATCACGTTGGCGAAGAGCAGATTCCACTGCGAACTGAACTGGCTGATGAAGTTGAATAACGTCAGCGGCGCGGTGACGTTTTCCGCGCCGGGCAGGAAATAGAGCGGTCCCACAAAGTCGTTGAAGATGTTAACTGATGAGGTGACGACCACCGTCACAATGGCCGGCTGCAGCAGCGGCAGAATGATGGAGAAGAACACGCGCAACGGCGACGCCCCATCCATGATGGCGGCCTCATCCAGCTCTCTGGGAATAGAGGCCATAAACGCCCGGAAAATCAGGATGGCGAAAGGCATGGTGTAAGCAACCTCAACCAGAATCAGACCGAGGAGGGTCTTGTAAAGACCAAGCCACTGGAGCACAAAGATGGTTGGCACGACGGCCGGAGGGATGATCAGCCCCGCAAGCATGATCGAACTGACTACCGACGCCAGTGTATCGCTGCGGCGCTGCATCACAAAGGCGACGAGGGCGGAGAACAAGACAATCAGCGTCACCGAGCCAACAGTCAGAAGGGTGCTGTTCCACAAGGCCAGAAGCATGCGGTTGTCGCCATAGACCATAACCTCACGGATGTTTTGGAGCAATTGAAACTGGCTCGGCCAACTGAACTCGAAGAGGGCCGCCTCCTGGCGCGTCTTGGCCGCCGTCAACAAAATAAAAATGAAGGGCACCACAAAGATGATGCTGATGATGACGAGCGTAGCCACGTCTCTCCCCACGCTCCCGATGAACTTGCCAACTTTCATAGCTCAAGCTCCAGCCGATGGAAAGACCGCATGAGCGGATAGACAATGATGGTGACCAGAATGAAGAGGACGACATTACCGGCGGTTGACAGGCCATAGAATCCCGCCTGGTACTCCTTGTAAATCACCGAGGTCAGCACGTCGGAGGCGAAGCCCGGACCGCCACGAGTCATGGTCCAAATCAGGTCAAACGAGCGCAGCCCACCGATAAACGACAGCAAGATGACGGTGAAGGTGGCGTTGCGGGCCAGTGGAACGATGATATAGCGAAACTTTACCCAAAGTCCGCCTTCAAGCCGCCCCGCATCAAAATAATCCTCGGGGATTGACAGGATGCCCGCCATAAAGATCACTGTGGCGATGCCGACGCCCTTCCAGACATCCACCAGCGCCACCGAGTAGAGCGCGAGGGTGGGGTTCCCCAACCAGTCCGGCTGCGGCAGCCCGAAAAAGCCGAGGGCGGTGTTGATCAGCCCTACGGAGGGCTGCATGAGCGTGGAGAAGGTGATGCCGACGGCGACGGTGCTGACCAACACCGGGAAGAAGATGATGCTGCGGAGAAGTCCCTTGAACCGAATATTCGAGGTAAGCAGCATGGCCAGCGGCAGCGAGATAATGACTTTGAGGCCGCTGGTCAGCACGGCATAAATGAGGGTATTGCGCAGCCCGGTCATGAGCATAGGATCGTTTAAGAAGGTAATGTAATTTTCGAGGCCGATGAACTCCGCGCTGAACAGCGTCCAGCGAGTCAGGCTGAAGTAGAACGCCAGCGCCGTCGGCACGATAAAAAAGACGCCGAACACAAGGGCTGCCGGAAGATAAAGCCAGTTGGGATAGGTGCGCAGGACTGCCCGCGGCCGCGCATGACTTGTCATACAAGAACCTCGCTTTCAGCGGTGGAAGCTTCTTGCGTGCTTTGCCGGGGTCCAAAAGCATAGCTTTTGGACCCCATTTTCAACTTACCAGCCCGGCAGACCAAGCTGCTGCGCCTGCTTCTTAACATCCTCATCGTAGGCCGCGGCGGCCTCTTCGGGCGTCATCTGGCCGGTGCCGACGGCAACGCAGAGCTGCTCGAGCGTTGGCCCCTTGACCGGAGAGAGAAACTCCAGCGCAGGCGCGGATTTCCCAGCATCAATGTATGCAGCGACATCTTTCACCGCCGGCAGAACGCTGTCGGGAAGCGTTGCGCCTTTGATAACGTACGGGCCTGTGGGCGCGACGGCGGCATTGAGCGCATCAACCCCGTCAGTTGAGGCGATGAAGCCCAGGAAATCCTTGGCCACCTCGAGGTTCGAGGTCGTCTTGGGGATATAGGTAGCGGCGGGCATCCAGATGGTCGCGCCATTTTTGGCTGGGTCCGTCCCCGGCACGGCGAAGAAGCCGATGTCGTTGACCTGGTCGGGCGAGTTGGTGGCAATCGTTGACAGGGCAAAGGTCAGCATCGGGTAATGAGCGCCCTCACCGTCGGCGAGCAGCTTCAAACCTTGTTCAAATTTCGTGGTCGCGTAGTCCTTTTGCCACCAACCTTCGTCGAAGCCTTCTTTCAGGTAGGTAAAGCCGGCCATTGCCGCCGGGGTGGTGGCATATTTGGCCTTGTTGCCGGTGTAGTCCGCCGCAAAGGTCGGGTTGGCCTGCTCGACGTTGTAGTAGTCGGCCAGAACGAACAGTTGGGAAGTCCAGGTGTCGCCGAAGGTAGCAATGACCGGCGCGATACCGGCCTCCTTGATCTTCTCGTTGTTCGCTTCAAACTCGGCCCATGTCGTGGGCACGCTCAGCCCAAGGTCGGCGTAAATCTTTTTATTGTAGAGGACACCGCCGCCCATAGCCGTCTGGCTGGGCACACCAAAGACTCCCCCGTTCTGAGACACGGTGGGGAGAAACGACTCGACGATGTTGGCAATGAATGGCTCTTGCGAGAGGTCAACGAGGGTGTCGGACGGATTCAAAGCCTGGAGCAGCGAGCCGGAGTTGTACCAGAAGATGTCGGTCATTTCGCCGGTGGCCAGGCGCGTCTTGACGATGTTATCGCCTTCGGTGCCCCCCGGCCGGCTCTCGACATTGATGGTTACATTGGGGTGGAGGGCCATATAGGCCTCGGCCAGCGCTTTGGCCGTAGCCTGGTTGGCCTCGCTGTCGTCAACCAGGTAGGTCAGCGTGACGGGAGCGGCGGCTTCCTCGGCGGCAGCGGCTTCGGTCGGTTCAGCCACTTGGGGTTCGGTGACTGCTTCCGCCGGAGCCTCGGTGGGCGCAGCCGCTTGCTGGGGTTGCGCCGCGCCACAGGCGGCCAGGATCAGGCTCAATCCCAGCAGGATAACCAGCAAAATCGTTTGTTTTTTCATTTCACTCCTCCTTGAGAGTATCGGTGATGTAACTACTCAGGCATGTCATTTCGACCGAAGGGAGAAATCTCTGAGGCCGATGTAACACTGTAGGGATTTCTCGGCCTATAGCCTCGAAATGACATGAAGGCTGAGTAGTTACTCAGTGACTATTAAAATTGAAATGAACCAGCTAATTAGAGGACCAGGCTATCATAGATTTTGAGAGGTTTGTCAAACAGGTGAAACTTTTGTATCATGTCAAAAGGCCAGCAGATACCGCCGCCCTCAACTCAAGGGCAAGGGAAATTTGCTTGCGCCTGCCTCAAGGAGATATCGCCGTCTGCCAGGATAGCCGGTATCTCCTTTTTTCATCCGAGATAGCCACACCAGATTTTTATCCTTCCCAAACCTTTTAGTAAAATTTAACCATCGGCGCCTCCTTAGAAAATGGGAACTAATACCTTATGAGTCAGATTCTTGTACAGTGAGCAAGAAGTTATTACACAGAGGGACACGGAGAAGTCACAAAGTTCCACAGAGGAATTTTTATCGCTTCTCTGCGTGTCTCTGTGAAATCTCTGCGTAACTCTGTGTTCCTTTTTGGTTCTGGCTCGTCCAGGTTAGGGGAACTCACCGGAACTCGTAGGGACTGCCTCAGTTCCCTTGAGTTCCTACGAGTTCCTATGATTTTTGACAGTATTTCTACCCGTGCTGCGTCGCCACGCTTCATCAAAACGGGGCCGGTCCGGTGGATTCACGAATAATGAGGCGAGGCGAAACTCGTATCTCTTGACGAGGCCGGTCGGGGTCGCGCAGGCGAGCCAACAGCAGTTTAACCGCTTCTCGCCCTGATCTGGCGGCATCTTTAGAAACGGTGGTTAAGCGCGGCACTTGATATTTGGCCATAGGAATGTCGTCGTAACTAACCAGGGACAGATCGGTGGGAATATGTAAATTTAGATCTGCGGCGGCTCGCAGCGCGCCCAGGGCGAGTAAATCATTGATGGCGATCAAAGCGGTGGGGCGTGACGGGAGTCGTAAAAGCCGGAGGGCGGCTTGATACCCATCCTCGATGGTAGGACCACACAGGGCGATCAGCTCCTGGTCAAGCGACAGACCGGCAGCTTGGAGACTTTCCTGGTAGGGTTGCAGGCGATCTTCGGCCAGCTCTGGCATCGCCACCCCGTAAATCAAGCCGATTCGCCGGTGCGACAGCGACAGCAAATGATCCATCACCTCCATCGTTACGGCCCGGTAATCAGACACCACGCAGTCAATATTATAATAATTACTTACTTCCACAATGGGGAGTCGTCGTTTGAGCAAGTGGATTAATATTTTTTTGGCTTCTTCCGACTGCCCGATGAAAGAACTGGCCAGAATCAACCCATCAATGCGCCGGCGTGACAGGTCTTTAAAGATGTCTTCCCCATACTTCAGGTCAAGGGCAATGCTGGAAAGCAAGAGATGATACCCTGAGGCGTGGGCCTCCTGCTCGACGCCCTCGGCATATTCCCAAAAGTGAGGATTGCGAATATCGGGGATGATGAGGCCAATGGTTTTGGTATCCCCTGAACTGAGCGCCTGGGCGCGGGCATCTGGCTCGTAACCAAGTTGCTGCACAGCTTCTAATACCCGTTGGCGCGTTTCTTCAGAGATAGGCACGCGACCATCGGCTGCCAGGCCATTCATCACATACGAAACCGTTGCGGTTGAGACACCGGCCAGGCGAGCGACATCAACTTGGGTAGGGCGTTTCATTAATCTGTCACCTTCGTTTCTTTACAGAAAAGGTGAAGCTAAACTGAAAGAGGTTTAACCATTTAAGCGTTTAAGCTTAAGCGCTTAAATAATTGGCAACAATATATCATATGTTTTTTTAGCCGTCAAATCTTGCTTGTTGGGCGTGGTACAAGTTTGAGTGTTGTAAAGCGCGCCTCAGCGGCCGGCATGGGGGCAACGTACTGGGGGTGGTACTTAGAGCCTATCCGAAAACCGTAGTATAGCCTCTGGTGGGCGTCTCGGTCGGGCAGAGCCGAAGGCCCCTTAGCGGCAAGACCCTAAACTACGGGAGTTTTCGGACAGGCTGTTAGTACCTTGCGAGTCAGACTCTTTCCTGGGTGGTCTTGCTGTCAATTAAAGTGGCTGTAAGTTCCGTATCTTCGACTGTTATTCTTATCTTCATACTGTCGCTCCTCTCAGGGGATATTTCCGTCGGCGGCACGACGGTTGGCGGTAGACTCGTAGGCACGGCAACTATTACGGTAGGATGTCGGCAGCACAGCCGCCGGCGGTGATGTAGGTGCTGGTGTGGACGCGCAAGCGGCGACGAAGACAACCTCGAGGATGAGCACGATGATGTGAAGATAGGGTTGAGCCATTTCTTCCGTCAGTCTGTTTAGAGTTCGGCTACCGCCGGGATGATTTTTTGGGCAAAGGTTTCGAGCGGTGTAATTTTGTAAACATCCGGCATATTGAATATCGCGTGGGTGAATCCTATCTCAGAGAGAGCCTTAATACGACTTATGACGCTATCTACAGTATCATCCCCGGAAAGATGCACTGTACAGAGGGATGTTTTCTCGATGGTGTCGTAATCGCGTCCCAGAGACTCACAATGTTCTTTGAGAGTGTCAATTGCTTTTTGCATGTTTTCTGGTCCTACCCAATCACCGATATTACAAGCATCCGCGTATTGAGCAACCATTCGCAGGGTCTTATTCGGGCCTGTACCGCCAATCATGAGGCGGGGATGCGGGTTTGACAGCGGGCGGGGATTATTGGTGACTGCTGGCGCAGAAAAATGCTTGCCCTCAAAGGATGTCTCATCACTGGCCCAGAGCGATTTCGCCAGTTTCAGAGTGTCCTCCAGTTGCTCGAATCGCTCGGATGTTGAAGGGTAGGGGATACCATAGCCTTTTGCTTCTTCTTCATACCATGCCGCACCAATGCCAAGATAAGCCCGACCCCCGGAGAGAACATCAAGGGTGTTGACCATCTTCATGAGAACAGAGGGATGGCGATAAATAACGCCCGTTACCAGGACACCGAGATAGGCTTTTTCAGTTAATCCGGCAAAATATCCGAGCGTGGTATAGGCTTCCAGCATCGGGTCGGTATGGGCTTCGCCGAACAACCCCTTGATTTGATAGTAATGATCCATGACCCAGAGACTATAAAAGCCCGCTTCTTCTGCGGTTGTGACAATTTCTTTCAGTTTGGGCCGGATAGCAGCCGTGCCGCCGGGATACTTGAAAGACGGAATTTGTAATCCAATGCGCATCATCAATCTCCTTCAAAGTATTGATTTCACTTTTGTTTTAGTATCAGTGGATCCAAATTTGAGGAGCCAGCACGCCCACGTGCGGCGGTGTTCGGCACGTGGGCGTGCCTCACTCCTCGGAAAATTGGATCCACTGAGTATAGTTTAGTCCTCTAAAGCGTAAGGTGGTACAATAATTCTCCAAGATTATTATACAATTCTGCAAACCTTAAAGAGGGAGCGTAGGAATGAGCGAAGAAGTTACGATGGATCCCCGGCAGAGAGAGTTTGAGGCCCACCGGACGCAAGCTAACCGAGCCGAGCTGGTCGAGCGTATCGCCCGAGCTGTCCGCAAGGATGGGACGGTTGAGCCGCTGCCAGGCGTTCGTCTCTACCGTTCCTCTTCACCCGCGGAGTTAGGTTTCGGGGTGTCCGATCCTGCCTTTTACGTGATTGCCCAGGGCAGCAAGGAGTTCTACCTGGGTGAGGAGCGCCATCGCTATGACCCCTATCATTATTGTCTCGGGACGGTCGAACTGCCGGTCGTCAGCTACATCATCGAAGCGTCGCCGGAGCGGCCATACCTCAGCCTCGGCTTACAACTTGATCCCATCCTCGTCGGCTCGGTTATGGTCGAAGCCGGTTACGTCTCGCCGCGAAGCCAGCCCCCCGCGAAAGCCGTCAACGTCAGCCCGTTAGATACATCTCTGTTAGATGCGGTGGTGCGGCTCGTCCGGCTCATAGACAACCCCACTGAAGCGCGGGTTCTGGCCCCGCTGGTGACGCGGGAAATTGTCTACCGGCTGTTGATGGGCAAGCAAGGCGACCGGCTGCGTCACCTGGCCGTCCTGAGTGGCTATACCTCCCCCATCGCCAGAGCCATTGAACGGCTCCGCCAAAACTTTGACCAGCCGCTGCGAATCGAAGATGTGGCCCGAGATCTGGGCATGAGCGTCTCAGGATTCCACCACCACTTCAAGGCCGTCACCGCCATGAGCCCCTTGCAGTTCCAAAAGCAGATGCGGCTCCAGGAAGCTCGCCGGCTGATGCTCGGCGAGCAGCTCGACGCGGCCAGCGCCGGCTATCGGGTGGGGTACGACAACCCCGCCCACTTCAATCGGGAGTACAAAAATCTCTTTGGTCTACCGCCGCTGCGCGATGTGAAACGGCTGCGGGCAGCCGCCGGGCAAAACGCAGCCTGAGAGCCGATTAGAAGCTGGTGATCGGTCTCTTGACTCGCCGCGACCGTGGGCAGGTCCGAAGCTATAGGAGCGAGACGCGAAGCGTCCTACTCCGTGGTTTGCAGACAACGGTCTCGAAGATTTCTCGGCTTTTAGCCTCGAAATGACAGGCGGGGGGTGTAGTTACGGTAAGATGGTTTAACTTGAGTTGTTGTCAAAGCGACTCGTCTAAAACCATCCGTACCCGCGCTAGATCATACTTTGCGCTAAGTCGGCCAAAAACCTCGACAGCTCGGCTGAGATAAACCTGCCGATTGGGGTCGTGGGCCGGCAGATGGCGGCCCAACTCGTAGAGAGCTTGAGCTTGCTCGTAAGGCATGGCCAGCCGTTCCGCCGCCGCCAGGCTTTTGCGCCACGCTTGGCGAGCTTGACCCTGATGCCCCACCAGCCACTGATAACTGCCCAGCGACAACCAGGCTCGCGGTTGCCCAATCGGAAAAGCGCGCGCATACCGCCGCAGTACATCACAAATCTGCTCGACATTGGACTTTAAACTTTCTTTATCTAATCTCCAATCTCTAATCTCTAATCTCTCTCCCGCTTCCCACATAGCCAGGCAAACTTCGGCAGCACTACTGTAGCCGTGGAGAACACCAAAGCCGGTGGGTGATGATTGGGCAATCCAATGCAGGGCTGTTTCCACCGCCGCCCGAGCCGGTTCCGGCTGGCCGAGCCGCCAGTGGGCCAGGGCGATAACGCCATAGGCGTTGATTTTATCCGCGCTGCCAATGTCCTCGCGGGCGACCTGCTCCAATGTCTGTAAGGCTGTCTCAAACTGAGGGGTTTCCAATTCACCCAGAGCTAACAAGCTTCTCATCTGTCCGGCCAGGCCCCAGGCCTGGGCCTGGGCATCGCCGCGCCGCCGGGCTGAGGCGCTAACTTCCGGCCATAAGGCTAAACTCTGGCTAAAATTCCCCTGAAAAAAGGCGATATCGCCCAAAGCGGTAAAACATTCAGCCCAGCGCCGGCGATCTTCCAACTGCTGCGCCACCCGCGCCCCCTCGCTCAGCGTCTCGCGGGCCTTGTCCCACTGGCCGGCGCCCAGGGCATAGACCCCGGTCAGTTCCAACACCCAGGCCAGGGCGGGCTGCTCACTTTGGGCGGCAGCCTGGGCGCGGCGGCTGTAGGTTTCGGCCAGGCCACGCAGTGAGGCGAAGCCGGCCACCAGGCACATATTGGCGTAAGCGCGGGCCAACTCCGGCGAGGGGCCGGCCTGTTCGGCCAGATTGAGTGTGCGCAGGGCGGCGTAAATAGCCGCCAGGGTTTCGTTGGACCAGTAGTAAACTTCGCCCAGCCGTTCATAGGTGCGGGCCGCTTCGAGCAGGATGTCCCGCCGCTCCGGGCCGGCAAGCCCCCGGTTGGCCGGCCAGGCTCGATGCCAGAGTTGCTGCAAAAGCTGCCCCAACAAACCGCTGATCTGCCTACCCCGTTGGTCCGGCTGCGGAAAGCCCAGCCTCGCCACCGCTTGCCCCAGATGGTGGCGGCTTTCGGCCAGTTGGCCCAAACCGAGGTGCGCCTCCCCCAACTGTCGCTCCCATCTTGCCCGCCGCAGGAGTGCGGGGGAGCGAAGGGGCAGGGGAGCAGGGGAGACTCTTCCCCTCTGCTCCTCTGCTCCCCTGCCCCCCTGCTTGTTTTCCAGATGTGTCTCCGTAACAGCAATGGCTTCGCTCAAAAACCGCACCGCTTCTTGATTGGCGTAGCCGCGTAGGGCTTGTTCCCCGGCTTTTTCCAGGTAGTCAATGGCTTTGTTAATCGAAACTGCGCCGTTGGACCGGTCTCCAAGCGCCTGTCGCCAATGATGGGCCAGCAGGGCATAAAAGGGGGGTAAATTATCGGCGTAGGTATGCTCAACCCATTCGGCCACGGCCCGGTGGAGGTCGCGCCGCTGGTCAAACAACATCAGGTTGTAGGTTACTTCACGGGTGATGGCGTGTTTAAAGGTGTAGGTCAAGTCCGGTTCGGGGCTGTCGAGCCGGGTAATATCGAGTTGGGCCAGTTTGCCCAGATGAGCCGGCAGGCGCGGCTTTTCAGCCTGGTTGGGGTGGATGTCGCGCAGCAGCTCGACCAGAAAGGTGCGGCCAATCACACTGGCCACTTTAAGGATAACCTGCTGCGCCGGATTGAGGCGGTCAATCCGGCTGGTAATGACTTCTTCGACGGTATCGGGCAGAAGGGTGGGGCCAAATGCGGCCACCTCTGACACCAGCTTGCACTCGCCGGCCTCGACCTGGATCAGGCCAGAGTCCCGCAGAGCGTAGGCCAGTTCTTCACTAAAAAAGGGATGGCCTTCGGCTTTGGTGCGAATGAGGGCTGCTACCGGGTCGGGCAGCGTTTTGACCCCCAAACGCTGGCAGACCAGAGCCAGGGTTTCTTCCGGCGACAGCGCTTCCAGCTTGATCTGCTGCAAACCGGGGGTCTGGAGCAGTTGGCTGTAGTCCACCGGCAGGGGCGCGGTCAACGGACGTGTGGCCACGATGAGCAGGGCGTTGGGGACCCGCTGGCTCACCAGGCGGGTCAACGCCCACGAAGCCGAGTCGAGCCAGTGGGCGTCTTCCAGAACCAGGAGGGCGGGGGACTGGGCGGTGGCCTCTTGCAGCAGCGTCAGCAGCAAATCGCGGGTGTTGTCGGCCCGCACCTGGCCGGTCATCTGGCGGGTCAGCTCGGTTTCCGGCAGTCCCAGTGGCAAAAGGGTATTGAGCAAAGGAGCCAGCCTTGACAGTTCCGGCCTGGAAGTGAGCAGCGGCGGGATGGCGCTGGTCTGGGGATGCTGATCCAGCTTAAAAAGCTGCCGGAACAGCGGCCGCCAGGCGTGGTAAGGGGTGGACTGCTCGATGGCCTCGCCGCCGCCGATGAGGCAGGTCACGCCCTGGGCCTGAGCCTGCTGTAACAAATCGGCCACCAGCCGCGATTTGCCAATGCCGGCTTCGCCCTCGATGAGGACGGCGCCCCCGGCGTTGCCTTGCAGCAAAGCTTGAAGCTGGCCGGTGAGCAGCATGCGTTCGGTGCTGCGGCCAATCAGGGGCGCTGCGGCCAGTGGCGAAGTCCCAGTCCACAGCCAGGGGTCTGACCCGCTCGCTACCGCCGGGCGGGTTTGCCCGGACAGATGGTGATAATAGGGCAGCCGGTTCAAATCACGCCCAAGAGTCTCGGCCAACTCCGTGGAGGGAGGATGAGCCAGCACCAGCAGGACAGGCATGCTGGTCAGGCTGCGGGCCACTGCCAGGGTTAGCCCCTGGGCCGATTCGTCCAGCCGGTGCGCTGCTTCGATGATGAGCAGATACGGCTGGCTGGCGGCCCAGGTTTTGACTATTTCCATGACCAGGGCAAACAACGTGCCCTGGCGCAGCAGCGGGTTAAAAATAGCGGTGGTATCGTTATTGGGGATGGGCAGGCCCAGCAGATCGCCCAGCAGCGGCAAGAGGGGCAGCCAGTCGGGATTGAGGGCGGCGATGGCCGTTTCTACCTGGGTGATTTGATACCTTGTCCAGGCAGTGCGGTCTTCCTTTTCTTGGGGCGCAGCAGCCAGCCCAAACCTGGCCCGAAATATTTCCCGCCAGGGGCTATAGCTTACCTGCTCCTGACAGCTCCCCTGCCCAATTTGAAATCCCCTGTCTGTGGCTTGCGTTTTGAGCACGGCCAGCGGGTTGTGCTGACCAGGGTCGTGAGGACTGTCCAGCCGCGCCACCTGCCCCTGCCCGGCCAGAACAGCGTCGAGCAGCGGCGTCCACTCAAAGGACTTGTTTTCCGCAGGGGCAGGAAGCGTAAGGTGGGGGCGGACAGCTTGGCGGCCAATCACCTCAAAAATGGGGATGGGTTCGGTGCGGCCTTTAACCGGCGAGGTTTCCAGATAGGCAAACTGAAAATTTTTGGCGGCAGCCTCGGCCACCTGTTTGCTCACCAAAATCTGGCCGGGCGCGGCGCGGCTCATCAGCCGGGCGGCAATATTGGCTTCGCTGCCCAGCACGCCATAGGTACGGCGGGTCTGGCTGCCATAAGCGCCGGTCCGCATCCGGCCTTGACTGAGGCCCATCTGAATGGGGCCGATAAAATTCAAGACGGGGGGTGGGTTGCACAGCTCCAGCGCGGCGGCGACGGCCCGGCTGGCGTCGTCGCCGTGTGATACGGGCGCGCCAAAACTGAGGTACATGTAACTGCCCTTATCCCCAATGGTCAATTGGAGAATAGTCCCGTCGTAACGGCTCAAAATGTCTTGGACCCAGCGAATGTAGGCGTCCAGTTTATCGCCGGCAGAATCGTCCCTATCATAATCCAGGCCGTGAAAGCTGATAAACAGCGCCACCGCCGAGCGCAGTTCGGCCAGAAAGCGCCCCCCGCCGGCCTTGAGCCGTTCATAAACCGCCGGTTGGAGCCAGGAGCGGGTTTGGGCTTCGGGGAGAAGGCCGGAAGGTTGGAAGGTTGGAGGGTTGGAAGGTTGGAAGGTTGGAGGGTTGGAAGGTTGGAGGGTCAAGCTGGTGATAACTGCAATTCGCTCCTCAGCCTTAGCCTCAACTCGCCATTCGGCCACCTCTAACTGATTGCCTAAATGAGCAACGATTTCCGGCCCGACCAGGATTTCGCCTTTTTGGGCCAGGTGTTCCATCCGGGCCATGCGGTCGAGGGTTTGGCCGGCCAGGACATCCAGCAGTTGAAGCGCGGGATTGCCCACCAGAAAGCGGCGAACCGGGCCGGCAGCCACGGCCACTTTGATGCCCAGCGAAACTTGCACCCCCGAGGGGGTCGTGATGGCAGCAAAAGGCAGCATCGCCTGCTGCATCTGCAACGCGCAGAACACCGCTCGGAGGGATGAAGGATGAACGCTGCGCGTGAAGGATGAGTCATCTTCCGCCTTCATCCTTCCGCCTTCATCCTTTTCCTCGAACCAGCAGGTGATGGCGTCGCCGCTGAAAAAGATGACGCTGCCGCCGCAGCGGTCTACTTGGGCAATGATGGCATCGTAGACCCGGTTGAGCTGCTGGGTCAGCTCGTCAATGCCCTGGCGGGGGCCAAGCTCTCTGACTAGGGCCTCGGTCAGCGGGGTGAAGCCGGAAATATCGGCAAACAGCGCGGTTCCCTGGGCACGGTCGGGCAGCGACTTGCCCAGGGCCATCGCCCGGCGGCGGTCGGGGGGGATAAAAACGTCGAGGGATTCCATGATGAGTGTTCTCGAAAGCGGGAGCTAAGGTATTTCCAGGCTTTTAAATCCTTCAAGGACGTGGGACGTGGTGCGTAGTGCGTAACGTAAATGCACCACGCACTACACACCACAAGAATGGATGTTTTACTTTTTGGGAATTGCTTAGGGCTATGTTAACACCATTGGCAGTAATCGTCAAAGCGGGAATTTACCCTACATACGCCAAAATGCCTAGACAGGATGAAAGGAGTTATGTTATAATTTTCTCAATTACTCCCCCCAATTAAATCTACACCCTGGCAAGGATTTGATCAATGGCTGATTACAACCTGAAGAAAATTCGCGCTTTGCTCGTTGACGGCTTTACCGGCGAAGAGCTGCGCCGCTTTTGCTACGACACACCCGATTTTCGGCCTGTCTACGAGGAACTGGCGACCAACAGCGGCAAGGCCGAAATTGTAGATCGCCTGCTTGAATACGCCGAGCGGAAAGGGCTGTTCGACCCGCTGCTGGCTTGGGTTGCGGAGAGCAATCCGGCGCGGTATCGGACATATTTAGCCAGGCAAGGCGATGCCTCCCCCGCTTTCCATCCTCCGGCAAAAGCTGATAAATCCACAGATGGTGAAATTGTCAGGGCAGATAGCAGCGTCAAAATCGGGAATGTAGGGGGTAATATTGAGGGATCAACCATCGCCGGGCGGGATGTGATCATTCATCATGGGCCGGCTGCACCCCCGCCTGGCCCCACGACTCCCACCCCCGGGGAAGAACAAACTTCCATTTGGCGGCTTTCTTCGTTGTGGTGGGTGCCGATTGTGGTGGCTTTGATTGGATTGGTTGGTACTCTGCTCCCTCGTATCCTTGATGGTAACGCCGTCCCTACCCCGGCAAGCAGTTTCGATTATCTGGTTCGAGTACAGGCCAAAGATACCGGCGAGGATATTTCTAACGCCGAAGTAACGATTGAGGTTGGCGGACAAGCGCCTTTAAATACCATTACCGACTCAAATGGGGTTGCCAGAATTCAGATCCAGGGTGATTACGCCGGGAAACCGGGGGTGCTGCTGGTCGAAGCCACCGGTTATGAGCGGTATCGGGAAAATATGGATTTGATCAAAGATGCTTTGCCGGATGTAGTTCAGCTTGAGCGAGTACCATAAAATGAGGACGACGATGAGGCGGGTTCAAAAAATTCGATTGATTAGAAGAATTTTGATCTTGATGATAGTACTGGTTTATAGTTTTACAGCTGGATGCTTCGCACAGCCTACTTCAATTTCTTCTTCCAACTTCGCTCTATTAGTGCGTGTCCAGGCGAAGAATACAGGTCAAGATATAGAAGGAGCAGAAGTCACTATTGAGGTAGGTGGTAAAGCCCCATTCAGAGGATTTACCGATGCTAACGGTGTTGCCAGAATTTATGTGGATATTTCCTTTGAAAACAGACCAGGGAGGTTGATTGTTAAAGCATCGAATTATAAAACGCGTATTGAAGAGATAGATTTGATTAAAGATGCCTTACCTACCATAATCTTACTTGAACCCACTAATAACCCCACACCCCCTGAAGAACCTACCCCAACCGAGGAGCCTATTCCCCCTCCCACCAACACACCAACCCCAACTGAAGAAACTACAACAGAACCCACTGTCGAATCTGCCATTGAACCCTCTGCTCCAACCGTTGAACCGACCATTACACCAACTCCTACCCTGGAACTCCTTACTTTTGAGTATCAAGTATTGGTACAGGCAAAAGGTACTGAGGAAATTGTTCCCGAAGCAATCATTAAAATCGAAATAAGTGACTTATCGCTGGATGGCAAAACTGATGCTAATGGTCTCGCCAAAATTCCTTTCGACTCCATTCAACAGGGGCAACCGGTAGTATTAATTATTGAAGCACCGGGATACAAAAGCTACCGGCAGGAAATAGAGGGCTTAAGCCTTGATGTTCTGCCTGATGTTATTCAGCTTGAACCAGAACCTCCTCTTGAATACCAAATTCGAGTAAAAGATGAAGCCACAAATAAAGCTGTGTTGGAAGCAAATGTTACTCTCCGGGTTGAGGGCCAAATGATTTTTAGTGGCGAAACTGATACGAGTGGTGTAGTGACTGTTGTGATTGAAGCTGTTGATAAAGGCAAAGAAGGTGAGCTTATCATTGAAGCGTTGGATTATCAGGACTATAACCAACTCATAAATTTAGAAAATATTCCAGCCGAGATTGCGTTAAAGCCGAAAAGTCCACCGATTCTGCCAACCGGCAAATTAGCCATCCCTCTGGCTTTAGACGGTAAATTCATCGTCTACATTGTAGATGTATCGGGCAATTTGCTCGGCACAGTAGACCTGGCCCGACAGCCTGATTTTACTAATGATGGGACCAGGTTAATTGTCAACGGCGACGGCGGCCCCTGGGATAAGCTGCGGCTGATCACCCAGATTGGCGACAAACGCGGCCAAGATATCGGCGACCCCGGTCTCGGTGGGCACAGCCATCCCTTCTGGTCGCCGGATGGGACGCAGCTTATTTATGATGACAATACAATTGGTGGTGGGGATTGGCGGATGTTTATCCGACGCGACTTAAGCCAGGCAGCAGGTACAGGTGAAGAGTTAGCCGCCCTCGTTGGCCCCATCCTGGGCCAAAGCCCTCTTTGGACTGATGGCGATTGGTTTATCTTCCGCGGCTGTCGTACTTGGGCCAGTCAAGGTGGTGACTGCGGCGTTTGGAAGATGCAGGGTAATCGGGGCGAACCGATTAAGTTAACCAACACCGTAAATCATATTCTGACCGATGTTGTCGGAAATGTTGTTGTCTACAGTTCAGATGAAGCTGGCGGCGGTAACTGGAACGTTTACACACTGAATATTAGCACCGGCCAAACGAACCCACTTACCTTCGACCCAATGCCGGAAAGCCTGGCTACCCTTTCCCCTGATGGGCGTTGGGTGGCTTATCTGGCCGACCAGGGAGGGCAACTGGCTGTCTGGCGTGTCAGCGTCAATGGGGGTACACCTGTAAAAATGTTCGACCTGCCCAGGTCTTGGGGTTATTTAACGCCAGATGGCTGGTACAATGAAAAACTCTCCTGGGGAAAAAATTGACCCCAAAAGATTTTTGCCATTGATTCCCAATCCGATACAATACGCACCACTCACCACGTTATTTAATTTTCGTAACTGCTCAGCCTCCATGTCATTTCGAGGCCGTAGGCCGAGAAATCCCTGCGGTCGAAATGACATGGCTGAGCAGTTACTAATTTTCAAAAATTGGGAGATATTCATGGAACTCACCCGCGCCAGTGGTATTTTACTGCACCCTACCTCTTTTCCCGGCCCGCACGGTATGGGCGATTTGGGGGAGGCGGCTTTTCAATTTGTTGATTTTTTGGTGGCGGCCAAACAATCATTGTGGCAGGTGCTGCCGCTCGGCCCCACCGGCTACGGCGACTCGCCCTATGCCTCTTTTTCCTCCTTCGCCGGTAATCCCTTGCTTATCAATTTGACCAAGCTGGTCGAAGCGGGCGATTTAAGCACCGATGATCTGGCCGATATTCCGCCCTTCCCGGTGGATACCATTGACTTTGGCTGGGTTATCCATTGGAAAATCCCTCTGCTTGAGCGAGCGGCCCGTAATTTTTTAGCCGGGGCCAGCGCCGAGCGCCGGGCCGATTTTGAGGCTTTTTGCGCCGAACACGCTGCCTGGCTGGACGATTTCGCCCTGTTTATGGCGGTTAAAGAGCAGTATGACCGCAAGGCGGCAGCCGAAAATGTTTTTGGGGCCATGTGGAGCAACTATTGGGATAAAGATATTGCTCTGCGCCATCCGGCGGCGCTCAAGCGCTGGCGGCAGGAACAGGCCGAAGCTATCGCCGTGAAGAAGGTGCTGCAATATTACTTTTTCCAACAGTGGACCGCCGTCAAAGAGTACGCTAACAGTCAAGGCATCCGTATCATCGGCGACATTCCCATTTTTGTGGCCCCCGACAGCGTGGATGTCTGGGCCAACCGCGACCTGTTCTTTTTGGATAAAGAGGGCCAGCCGACGGTAGTCGCCGGGGTGCCACCCGATTATTTTAGCGAAACCGGGCAGCTCTGGGGCAATCCGCTTTACAATTGGAAGAAGATGGCCGCCCAGGATTATAAATGGTGGATCGAGCGGATTCGGGCGACGCTGCGCCTGGTTGACATTATTCGGATTGACCATTTTCGCGGCTTTGAAGCCTACTGGGAAGTGCCGTTTGGCGAAGAAACGGCCATTAATGGCCGCTGGGTCAAAGCGCCGGGGATGGAGTTATTTGAAACGATTGAAAAAGAATTGGGCACATTGCCCATTCTGGCCGAAGATTTGGGGGTGATTACCCCCGCAGTGGAAGCGCTGCGGGACCGCTTTAAATTCCCCGGTATGAAGATTCTCCAATTCGCCTTTGACAGCAAAGAGGCGGGGGGCCTGGACGCAACCAATAAATTTTTGCCGCACAACCACGGGCGCAATGCCGTCGTTTATACCGGCACTCACGACAACGACACCACCAAAGGTTGGTATCGTGAGCGGACGCCGGAAGAAAAAGATTTGGTGCGCCGCTACCTGGCCCGCCCCGATGATGATATTGTCTGGGATTTTATCAGGTTGGCGATAGCGTCGGTAGCACGTTTGGCGATTATTCCTTTTCAGGATGCGCTTAATCTGGACAGCGACGCCCGCATGAACACCCCTTCGGTGTTGGGCGGCAACTGGGCCTGGCGCTACCGCCGCGAGGCGCTCAACCCCTGGGTAGCTAACCGCTTGAGCGAGTTGGTTGACCTGTACGGGCGTGACCCGGCTCTGTGGCAAAAGAAGGCGGAAGAAGAGGCTAAGGCCCTTCGACAAGCTCAGGATGAAACTACGGCTGAGGCTAAGTAAAAATAAAGACCTCACAGGTTTGTAGAACCTGTGAAGTCTTTTTGACAGACGTCAGATGAATTTAGCAACCTGACGCCTGACATGTGGCACGTAATACTAACCTTGCTGAACCTCTTTGACTGTAGCCGCTAACCGGCTGATGCCCTCGTTGATTTCTTCCGGGCTAAGGGCGCAGTAGGGCAGCCGCAGGAAGCGCTCGCCGCCGCCGTTGGGGAAAAAGGCCTGGCCGTCGGCCAGATTCAAATTGTGGGCTTTGGCTTGCTCGCGAACCTGGACGGTACTGGTGCCTTCGGGCAGGGTGACGGACAGGAAAAAGCCGCCGTCGGGCCGGGTAGTTTCGGCGTCGGGCAGGTGCTTGTCCAGGGCATCGAGGCAGGCCTGGAGGCGGGGGGCATAAAGCGCTTTTAACTTGGCTACCTGGTCGGGCAGTTTGCCGCTGTTACAAAATTCATAAACAATGCCATGCGACAATAGTGATGGGGTAATGTAGGTATCTTCGGCAATTTTAGCCACCTTTTTGAGCAAATCCGCCGGGCCGTACAAAATCCCCACGCGCGGGCCGGGGCCAACCAACTTACTGAAGGAGAGCATGTGCAGGGTCATCTCCGGGTTCAACTCGTACAGCGAGGGTTGCTGTTTGCCCCGGAAGCGGAGCGGGCGGTAAGGCGCATCCTCCAGCAGCCAGAAGCCGTGCCGGTTGGCTAATTCAGCCAACTTTTGCCGCTTTTCCAGTGAGCAGGTCGCCCCGGCCGGGTTTTGAAAATCGGGGATGAGGTAGAAAAATTTGGGCGCTCGTTCTTTAAGGGCAGCTTCTAGGGCCTCGATATTGGGGCCGTCAGCCTCCAAAGGAATGCCAACCACCGTCGCCCCGTGCCGCCGCAGCATGGTCAAGGTGCGGTCATAACTGGGCGACTCGGTAAAGACCACATCGCCCGGCTGGATAAAATGAAAGCACAAAAACTCGATAATCTGGAGCGAACCGTTGGAGGTCAACACCTGGTCTACGGAGACACCTTGCCATTCGGCCAGCCACTCTCGCAGCGGCAAAAAGCCGTAAGCGGAGCCGTATTGCAAAATGGTTGTCCCGTATTTTTCCAAAGCTACTTTTGAAGCAGCAATAACATCTTCAACGGGAAAAGACTCGGTGGCGGGCACACCGCGCGTAAAATTGATAACGGGCTTGTCGGACATCAATAATATCTCCTGTTTGAAAAAGGGAACTGAACTAATTTACGATTTTGGATAACCTTTCTAATCGTAAATCGTAAATCCAAAATCGTAAATATTCTTGGGCTTCATTGCCTGATTGACTCTATTGGCCGGCAGGATAACATGGAAGACAAGGATTGTCAATCGCTAAAATTGCTTGACACTTCTCCTCATCTGGGCTACACTCAAGGAGGCAGGCGAGGTTTGCTCTCTTAAAGTTGCCGTGTCAAAGGGATAAATTCGGTGGAACGAGCTGCTATCAGTCAGGCCATGCAGGATTACCTCAAGGCCATTTATAAATTGCATGAACAGAACGGTCAGGCCCCCACGTCGGCGCTGGCCGAGATGTTGGGGGTAGCCCCGGCCTCGGTGACCAATATGTGCAAAAAATTGGCCGAACTGCATCTGGTTGAGTACGAACCCTACCAGGGAGTCAGATTTACCCTAGCTGGCCAGAAACTGGCTTTGGAGATCATTCGCCACCATCGTCTTATTGAATTATATCTGGCCGAAGCCTTGAACGTGCCCTGGGACCGGGTGCATGAAGAGGCCGAAAAGTTGGAGCACGTCATCAGCGAAGATTTGGAGGAACGCATGGCCGCGGCGCTGGGCGACCCCCAATTCGACCCGCATGGCGCGCCTATTCCCAGCCGCAGCGGCGCGATTTCGCCACAGTCGGGCGGCCGTCTGGTAGACATGCGCCCCGGTGATCAATTGATTGTGGTCGAAGTGGACGACGACGACCCGGAACTGCTGCGCTATTTGGGCAGCATGGGGCTTTATCCCGGTACAAAAGTATTGCTATTGGCTCGTGCTCCCTTTGAAGGCCCCTTAACTCTCACCATTGATCAAATCCAGCACAACTTGGGGTATCAGGCCGCCAAATCTATTTTAGTTGCGCTACAAGAGTAGTGAACAGTAAACAGTAGTCCAATTACTGCCAAAAGTTTAGAGCAAGATCGGCAGAATTGAAGGATTTTGAGCCTTATATTCTGACCATCAGGCTCTGGCTTGACTTTATCTAATAGACAAATCACTTAAAAGTCATACTATCATTGTACAACGACGGCTTCCACGCCGTCGCTTGGCCGGACGTGGGAGCCCGGCCCGCTAAAAGGTTGTACGATGTTTATCTGCTTTGTCTATAAGTCAACATAATCCTTAACTTAAGGACATTAACTGGCCTCTGGTTACTGATTACTGATAACTATTATCAACGGAGGAATTTGGAGCCATGACCGATTTAAAAGCAATCTATCTGGTAGTTTCGGGGTCCAGTTCCGCTCGCTGCATCCCCGATTTGTTGAAAGCCTTGACCGAATGGGGGCTGCCGGTTTACACTCTGTTGACCGACAGCGCCCACCTCATTATTAGCCCTTACAATCTGGCCGACCAGCAGGGCCACCAACTGGTGAGCAGTTATTTCAATCCGGCGCTGTTGAATGGCCGCGAGCCGGGCCTGACCCTGGTCGTGCCGGCCACTTTCAATACCATCAACAAAATGAGCCAGGGTATTGCCGATACCTTGCCCCACTCCCTGGTGGCCGAGGCCATCGGCGCGGGCTGGCCGGTCATCGTCGTGCCTGCCATGAACGAGCACCTGGCCAACCATCCCCAGGCCATCAAAAGTATCAAAACGCTCCGCGAGTGGGGCTTGATTGTGCTGGACTCTCACCACGAAGGGGATTTGCTAATGATGGCTTCTATAGAAGAAGTTATGACCGCCGTTAAAACAATCCTAAAATAATTGTGAATGGTGAATGATGAATTGTAAATTGTGAATGGTTAAGAGGGTTATTCTATTCATCATTCACAATTAGCCATTTATACTGTCCGCAGGCACAAACTGAGCTTTTTGCCAGTGTAGAAAAACGCAGTTTGTATCCGTGCAAAGTATACAATTCACTATTCACAATTAAGGAGTTTGCCTTGACCCAATTACCCATTGCCCACATGACCCTTTACAAACACGGAGTTGGCTATTTTCGGCGGCGCGGGCCGGTGGAAGGAGAAGCTATCAAATTGACCTTTCGTCGCGAGGAGATGGATGACCTGCTCAAAAGCCTGACCGTGCTGGATCACGGCGCGGGCCAGGTGCGCGGCGTGGATTACGATACCCCGCAGAGCCAGGCCGAGCGGCTGGCCGGCAACTCGGTGGTGCTCGATGACACCCGCAGCCTGCGCGATTTGTTGATTGCTCTGCGCGGACGCAGCGTTCAACTGCTGGGTAGTGACGGCAGCACCGAAATCGGTATTTTGGTGGGGCTGGATGAGATTGAGGAAAAACCTTTGGAACAATCGCTGGCAACCATTCTGCGTGAAGGCACGGATATGGTCATCGCGCTGCCGCTCAGCCGGATTGTGGGGGTCGAGCTGCGCGACGAGATTGCCGCGGCTGACCTGCGTTTCTTTCTGCAAACGGCGGTGGGCCAAGAAACACACCGTTCGATCAACATCCGCCTCAGCCCCGGCAGCCACGATTTGGAGGTGAGTTATATTGCTCCGGCCCCTACTTGGCGGGTGAGTTACCGGCTGGTGATGGATGAAGCCCTTCGACAAGCTCAGGCTGAGGCTAAGCCAAAAGCGTTGTTGCAGGGTTGGGGTATTTTTGATAACCGGCTGGAAGAGGATTTGACCGATATTTCGCTTTCGCTGACCGCGGGGATGCCGATTTCTTTTGTGTATGACCTTTACACACCGCATACACCCACCCGGCCGATTGTCAAGGACGAAGACCGGGTGGCGGCAGCGCCGGTGATGTTTGATGCAGCTTCGCTGAAAGATGAAGTGCCTTCTGCTGCACCGCCTGCACCCGCAGCGGCTGCACCAATGATGATGAGGAAAAGGGCCTCAGTTGAGGCTGAACGCGCTTTTTCCACCGCAACCATGGCCGCTTCGGTTCAAAGCGCAGCCACCGGCCAGGCCATGGGCGAGTTATTTCAGTACAACGTCAGTGTGCCGGTGACGGTGGGCCGGGGGCAGTCGGCCATGGTGCCGATTGTCAGCAGCAATTTGGGCTGCAAAAAGGATTTAATCTACAACGGCTCAAAAATGCCGACCCATCCGGTAGCTACCCTGCGCTTCAAAAATGAAACGGGCCTGACCCTGGAACGCGGCCCGGTCACAGTGCTGGAAAACGGGGAGTATGTCGGCGAGGCGGTTTTGCCGTTTACCGCCGACGGGGCCGAGGCGGTTATTTCTTACGCGGTGGAATTGGGACTGCACGTCAAGGAAGAAATCAAAACCGAGAGCCAGCTTCAATCGCTGCGGATCAAAGAGGGCTATTTGCTGCAAAATCTGTATGATATTCGCCAGACGCTGTATCATCTGGATAATCGCACCACCCAGGCCAAAACGGTGCTGATTGAGCACAGCCTGAGCGATTACGTGATTTTTGAGACACCTGACCCGGCGGAAAAAACGCTCGACACCCACCGCTATCAGGTGGAAGCTTTGCCCGGTAAAATCACCGATTTTTTGGTGCAGGAACGCTATTTGCGCTCGCGGCGCGAGGAATTACGCAATTTGTCTTATCAGGGCTTGCAGCGTTACTTTGCCGATAAGCTGTTGGATCAAAAAGCCTACGACAGCCTGCGGGCTTTGCTCGACGCCTGGGCCGAGATCAGCCGTTTGGAAAAAGCCATCGCCGATCAGGAACAGCAGCGCAGCAAAATTTACAAAGCCCAGGAGCAGGCCCAGAAAAATATGGCCGTGTTATCGAATGCCGGTGAGGAAGGTAAACTGCGCGGGCGTTACGTCAAACAGCTCAGCGAAAACGAAGAACAACTGGCCCAGATTGACCAGACTGTAGCTCGCCTGCAAGCCGAAATTAATCAAAAGCAAATCAATATCGAGCGGATGATTGCCGGCTTGATGGGGTAAAATAACGCCTCCGGCATAAGTGGTTGTTAGGCTCAATATAATTGGCCCCAAAAACTGGACCACGAGCTAAGGTGGATTGAAGTATAATCTACCAAGCTTGTGGAGGGGTAAATTGAGCAAGAAACGTAAACGATATAATGCTGAATTCAAATTTCAGGGGGCG
>Ga0209172_10003036_pt1 | contig 27098 bp, 24 predicted proteins | sample LarsenN4metaG_FD_184113 | JGI IMG/M metagenome (GOLD analysis project Ga0209172, IMG submission 184113) | Hot spring sediment bacterial and archeal communities from British Columbia, Canada, to study Microbial Dark Matter (Phase II) - Larsen... ... | reverse complement strand
TTTTTCAACCGGAACGTGCCCACGACAGCCATGCGCCAGGGTAACTTCGGCAGCTCTCTGATCCGCGATCCGCTCACGATGCGGAACGGCGATCCCGCCACCGGCACGCCGTTCCCCAACAACGTCGTTCCCGCGGCGCGCTTCAACAGCGTCTCGCAGAAAGTGCAGGAGACCTACATTCCCACGCCCAACCAGGGCCAGCCCGGGAGCACGAACCAGAATTTCGGGTTCATCCACCGCTGGCCGCTCGATCTGTTCAAGTGGGACAGCGTCACGGCCCGGATCGACCATAAGATCTCCGACCGCAACCAGTTGTTCGGCCGCTACATCAACCGGCTGACGCCGTACGTGCTGGCGGGCAGCTTTCCCAACGTGGGAACCTGGACGCGCAACCGCCACCATCATTCGATCGTCGTCTCCGACACGCATACCTTTTCGCCTACGCTTGTACTGAATACGCGCTGGGGCTGGATCAAGGACGACATCCGTGACGGCGCGACCATTGACGGGTTCACGCCGGTGACGGGGGACCAGGTCGTCGCCAATCTCGGCATCCAGGGCGTCAATCCGCGCGGCCTCAAGGCGATGGGATTCCCGGCGATGGACATCACAGGCATCCAGCGCCTGGCCATCCAGGCCGGCGGCATCATCAATGACCGCCACGACTTCGAGTACACCGGGAACCTGAACTGGACAAAAGGCTCGCACGTGATGAAGATCGGAACCGACCACCGGCGGTTCGGCGACCTCCGCAGCCCGATCTCGGAAGGGACCTATGGCGTGTTCAACTTCAACGGCTCTCTGAGCGGACAACCCTACGCGGACTTCCTTCTCGGCCTTCCTTCCTCGACCTCCCGTCTCGACCCGATCACGGATCGCAAACTGCGCGCTTACGAAATCGGCTTCTTCTTCACCGACACCTGGAAGGTCAATCGCAGGCTCAGTCTGGACCTCGGCATTCGCTGGGACTACTTCGGCTCCACCAGCTACCGCGACAAGCTCCAGTTCAACTGGGATCCGGTCAGCGGCGATGTGATCGTTCCGCAGGAGACGCTCAACAAGATCAGCCCGCTGTATCCGGTCAGCACGATCCGCGTGCGGGCCGGCCAGGTCGTGCCCTCTCCGGCAAAGGACAACTTCCGCCCGCGCATCGGAGCGGCCTACCGGATTACGGACACCTTCGTCTTCCGCGGCGGCTACGGCACCTACAGCGAATCGCTTGGCGCATTTCACCGCTTCCAGGGCGCCGGTCCGTTCCAGTTGACAGAATCGTTCACCAACCTCGAGGAGTTTCGCGCCGGCCGCACACCGCTCCAGTTTCCCAACCCGTTTCCTCCCCGGCTGGGCGGGGTGCCGTCCCAAAGCGTCGCCGGCTACCCGACGAAGACCGACAACGGGACCATCCACCAGCTCAACGCCAGCCTCGAAAAGGAGATCTACCGTATCGGCTTCCGCACCTCCTATATCGGTTCTCGCAGCCGTGGCCTCAACTACGACCTCGCCACCAACAAGCCGCGGCCGAGCCTGACTCCCTTCACCCAGAACCGGCGCCCGTACCCGCAGTTCATCGGCACCACGTTCGCGCAAAGCGACGGCCGCTCCAACTACGATTCGGTCCAGTTCGAGGTGAAGAAGAACTACGGCGCCCTCCAGTTCAACGGCCACTACACGCTGTCCAACGCGATGTCGGACTACCTGAACCTCCAGGATCCCTACGATCACACCTTCTGGAACCGGGACAGCTTCAATTCCCGCCACCGGGCCGTGATCACGACCATCTATGACCTGCCGTTCGGGAAGGGCCGAAAGTACATGTCCAACGCGCCGAAAGCCGTCGAATTCGTGCTGGGCCGCTGGCAGACGCAGACGGTCCACTACTTCCAGTCGGGGCAATACTTTACACCCAGCTTCGCCGGAACGGATCCCTCGAACACGAATACCTTCGGTGGCTTCCCGGACCGCGTAGGCAACGGCAACCTCCCGCCCGGCGAACGGCGCACGTTCCGCTGGTTTGACCCTTCGGCCTTCGCCGTGCCGCCGGCCGGACGCTACGGCAACACCGGTGTCAACGTCCTCGAGGGTCCCGGACTCAACCTGCATCACCTGGCCGTCGTGAAGGAATTTCCGGTCACGGAAAGATGGAAAGTCCTCTTCCAGGCGAACATCGCCGACATCTTCAATACCCCCCACTACGCTTTTCCTCAGGCGAACATTTCGGTGCCGGGCCAGGTCGCCCGGGTAGTGGGTTCGCAGGGCGGCGGCGCGCCGCGCGAAAAGAGCGCGCAGCGGGAAGTCACTTTGCGCCTGCGCCTCGAATTCTGATTACGTGCGGTAGCTGCCGTTGATGCGGATATAGCCCTCGGTCAGGTCGCAGGTCCAGAACCGGCACCGTCCGGCGCCGCGGCCTTGAATCCGGAATTCGATCGAGCAGTCCTTCGCCGCCAGCAATGACTTGAGAGCCGGCTCGTCGTACTCGGCGGCCAGACCGGAGGCGCACACGGTTACGCCTTGCAACGCAATGTCGACCTTGCGCGGGTCGAACTTCGCCCCCGAGTATCCGGCGGCGCACAGGATGCGGCCCCAGTTCGGATCCGAGCCGGCCACGGCGGTCTTTACGAGCGGCGAGTTTGCGATGGCGCGGGCGATCCGCGCGGCATCAGAGTCCGTGCGCGCGCCGGTCACACTGATAGTGATCAGCTTGCTGGCGCCTTCTCCATCCCGTGCGATCTGTTCCGCCAGGTGTCCGGCGACCTTCGTGACAGCTTCGGTCATCAGCGGCATCTCCCGGTCTCGAACCCTGACTCCGGAGGCGCCGTTCGCCATCAGCACGAGCGTGTCGTTGGTCGACGTGTCGCCGTCGACCGAGATCCGGTTGAAACTTGCTTCCACCGCCTTGTTCAGAACCGCCGAGACGGAGGCGGGCGGCATGGCGGCGTCGGTCACGATATAGGCCAGCATGGTGGCCATGTTCGGGTGGATCATGCCCGAACCCTTCGTCATCCCGGCGATGCGCACCGCACCCGCCTGAAGGCCGACCTCGGCGAACGAGGTCTTCGGCACCAGGTCCGTCGTCATGATCGCCTCGGCGACGTCGTGGAAGCGGTTGGGCGACAGCTTCCGGCAGAGACCGGGAAGGGCTCGTACGATCAGGTCCGCATCCAGTTCGACGCCGATCACACCGGTGGAGGACGGCAGAACCTGGCGCGCGGAGATGCCGAGGTGGCCGGCCAGCGCGGCGCAGGTCTTCACCGCGACCTCCGCGCCCGTCCGCGTCGCGCAGTTGGCGTTGCCCGCGTTGATCAGGATCGCCCGCAACTTCCCTTTCGACGCGGCCAGGTGCGCGGCGCCAAGCATGACGGGAGCCGCCTTGACCACGTTCCGGGTGAACACCGCGGCCGCCGAAGCGGGTTTGTCACTCACAATCAGGGCCAGGTCATCCTTCGCTGCCTTGCGAATGCCGGCGTAGGTGGACGCATACCGGTAACCGGATGGGAGTGTCATGATAACCGTTCCTTCTCCAACAGATGGTAGCCGTTCAGGAAAGCTTCGACGGGCAGTCTCCTGCGCCCCTGCATCTGGACCTCAAGCAGGTCGAGGGTCGAGCCATCCCCGCAGACGACCGAAAGCCGGCGCGGCCCGGCCCGGAGCGTGCCGGGCGCCTCGCCGGATCGCTCCGCCCCGACCGCGCAACGCGTAATCGCCAGGATCTCTCCCCGGAAGCTTGAGTAGATGCCAGGCCAGGGCTGGAACCCGCGAGCGCGGGCGTGGATCCGGGCTGCCGGCCACGTCCAGTCGACTCGTCCGTCTTCCTTTTTCAGAATCGGGGCCAGCGTCGCGGCGGCGTGATCCTGTGGCTCGGGCACGATCGTCCCGGCCTCCAGGCCGCGCAGCGTCCGGATCAGCAGATCCCCTCCGGTCTCGGCCAGGCGCGCTGCCAGCTCCGGAGCGGTCTCCTCCGGACCGATGTCCGTCTCTTCCCGTAACAGCATGTCGCCGGTGTCGAGGCCGGCGTCGATCCTGATGGTCGTGAACGCCGGTGCGGTTTCGCCGTTGGCGATGGCCCACTGGATCGGAGCGGCGCCGCGGTACTTGGGAAGCAGCGAAGCGTGAACGTTGATGATCCCGTGGCGCGGGATGTCGATGATGGTCTGGGGAATGATCTGGCCGTATCCGACGACGACGATCACTTCGGGCGCCAGTGAGCGCAGCAGTTCGACCGGTTCCGGCCGGCGGATGCGTTCCGGCTGGTGTACGGAGAGGTTGAGTTCGAGAGCCGCCTGCTTGACCGGCGAGGCCGCCAGCCGCTGGCCGCGCCCCTGCGGCCGGTCTGGCTGCGTGAACACGGCCTGGACCCTGTATCCGTGTTCAACGAGGCGGCGCAGGGAGGGAACGGCGAAAGCCGGAGTCCCCATGAAGACGCAGGTCAATGATCTTGCTCCCGGCCGGGGCCGGCCCGCCTCAATCCCACTCTCCGGCTTTCACCAGCTTGCGAATCTTGCGGCGGATGAGGTCGCGCTTGAGCAGGCTCAGATGGCTCAGAAACAGGATTCCGTTCAGGTGATCGGTTTCGTGCTGGATGGCGCGCGCCAGCAGTTCGGAACCGGTCACTTCGAAAAACTCGCCGCGGGCGTTCTGCGCCCGAACAGTGCACTTCATGGCCCGCTTGACGTCCTCTCGGAAACCCGGAATCGACAGGCATCCTTCCTCGCCCACTTGCGAACCTTCCTTGCTGATGATTTCGGGGTTGATCAGGACGTGCCGCTGGGATTCGTCCTCGCCAAGCGAACAGTCGATGACCGTCAGGCGCTGCGAGAGGCCGATCTGCGGCGCGGCAAGGCCGACTCCCTTGTGCGCGTACATCGTCTCGAACATGTCGGAAATCAGTTGATCGAGCTCCGGAGTGTTGAAATTGGTGACGGGAAAACAGGGCGTCTCCAGGACAGGGTCGCCGTATTTTCGAATCCGGTACGTCATACTCGCTCAGAAATTCCTAACCTGCTCCAAGTAGCCATCATAATTCCGGCGGGTTTCCTCGAGCGAGTCCCCTCCGAACTTCTCAAGAAACGCCTGGGCAAGCGTGAGGGCGACCATCGCTTCGCCGACCACGCCAGCCGCGGGCAGCACGCAGACGTCGCTGCGCTCGTAGGCGGCTTCGGCCGGTTCGCGCGTCTCGAGGTTGACGGAGGCGAGCGGCCGCCGCAACGTCGAGATCGGCTTCAACAGGCCCCGCACCAGCAGGTCCTCCCCGTTGGTCATGCCGCCTTCGAGCCCGCCGGCGCGGTTGGCGCCACGATGAAACCGGCGGAGTCCTTTGTCGTAGTGGATCGTGTCCTGAACCTGCGAGCCGAAACTGGCGGCCCCTTCGGCGGCGAAACCGATCTCGACCCCTTTGACCGCCTGAATGGAAACGATCGCCTGCGCGAGACGGCCGTCCAGACGCGAGTCCCATGTCGCATGGGAGCCGAGTCCGGGAGGCAGGCCGCGGGCGACTACCTCGAAGACCCCGCCCACTGTGTCTCCGGTGCGGTAGGCCTGATCGACAACTTCCTTCATTTTTTGTTCCGTCTCCGGATCGGCGCAGCCGAGCAGGACTTCCTGCTTCTCTGACAGCGCCACGAGTTCCTCCCAACTCACCGGCCGCTCAAGGCGGACTGGTCCTGCCGCGATGACATGGCTTACTATCAAGATGCCGAACTCGGACAAAAGTTGCCGCGCGATGGCGCCAACGGCGACGCGGGAGGTGGTTTCGCGGGCGCTGGCGCGCTCCAGCACGTAGCGGGCGTCCGGAAAGTTGTACTTGAGGCAGCCGGCCAGGTCCGCGTGGCCGGGACGGGGACGGGTGACGGTTTTCCGCTTCTCCTCACTGCCCTCGTAGTCCTCAACCGGGAGGGCTTCGGTCCAGTTCTTCCAGTCGCGATTCTCAACAATCAGCGCGATCGGCGCGCCGATGGTCTTCGAATGCCGCACCCCGGCTACCACGCGCACGGTGTCGGTTTCGATCTTCATCCGGCCGCCCCGGCCGTATCCCTGCTGGCGCCGCCACAATTCGCGATTGATCTTCTCGATGGAAATGGGCACGCCCGCGGGCATGCCCGTGAGGGTGGCCACCAGGCACTCGCCGTGGGACTCACCCGCGGTTTCGAATCGGAGCATGAAGTGGAAATCCCAGAATAGCAGGTGGACGGGCACGCTCAGGCCGGCCGCGGCTCCGGCGCGCCCGACTCCGGGCCGGCGGCCGCGCTCTGGCCATTGAAAGCCAGCTGGTACAGCTTCCAGTACAGACCCCGCCGGGCCAGCAGTTGCTGATGGGTTCCGCTTTCCCGCAATTCGCCCTTGTGCATGACGAGGATCCGGCTGGCGCGCTGTACGGTGGACAGGCGGTGGGCGATCACCACCGAAGTTCTTCCCTCGAGCAGCCGGTCGAGCGCATCGCGTATCATCATCTCCGTCTCGGTGTCCACGCTCGAAGTCGCCTCGTCCAGGATGAGAAACCGCGGAGAGTGCGCCAAAGCCCGGGCGAAGCTGATCAGTTGCTTCTGGCCCGTGGACAGGCCGGCTCCGCGCTCCCGCACCGGTTGGCCCATCCCCTCAGGCAGGGAGTCGATGAAATCGAGAAGGTTCACGCGCGCGGCTGCGGAACGGAGTTGCTCTTCCGTGATGGAGGCAGTACCCAGCCGGATATTGGAGGCGATGTCGCCCGTGAACAGGAAGGGATCCTGCAAGACGACGCCGAACTGCCGCCGCAGTTCGCGCGGATCGAAGTCGCGGATATCGACGCCGCCAAAGCGGATCGCCCCCTTCTGGATATCGTAGAAACGCAGCAGCAGGCTCGTAAGGGTGGTCTTGCCCGCTCCGGTATGGCCCACCACCGCGACCGTCTCGCCCGGCTCGATGCGGAAAGAAACGTCGCGCAGCACCCACTCCTCACCCGTGTAGGCGAACCAGACGTGGTCGAATTCAATCGCGGCCGGACCCGGAGGGAACGGTTTTGGGGCGGCTGGCGGCTGGATGCCGGGTGCGGTGTCGAGCAACTGGAAAATCCGCTCGCCGGCGGCCATCGCCTGCTGGAAGATGCCGTACTTCTCGCTCAGGTCCTGAATCGGCCGGAAGAACCGCACCCCGTACTGGAAGAAAGCTACCAGCGCCCCTATGGTCAGCTCGCCGCGCTCGATCCGATAACCGCCGTAGGCGAGCAGCGCTGCCAGGCCGAGGACCCCAAGGAACTCGACCACCGGATAAAACCAGCCGTAGGAGTGAATCGCGTCGCGATAGGCGTCGCGATGGGAGGCGTTCACCGCGTCGAACTGCTCTATCGCCCGCGCCTCCCGGTTGAACAGTTGGACCACCGCCATCCCCGTCACATGCTCCTGCAAAAACGAGTTGATCCCCGCCACGGCCACGCGGATGCGCCGGTTGGCCGATTGAGCCTGGCCGCGGAAGACGCGAGTGGCGAGAATGACCAGCGGCATGACCGAAAGCAGCAGCAGCGCCATGCCCGGGCTCAGGTAGACCATTGCTGCCAGCAGAAACAGCAGCACGAACGTGTCTCCCAGGATGGCGACCAGGCCCGATGCGAACAGTTCGTTGAGGGTGTCGACGTCCGTGGTGATCCGAGTGACGAGGCGTCCCACCGGCTGCCTGTCGTAGACCGACAGATCCAGCCGGTGGAGGTGGCTCACCAGGTCCCGGCGAAGGTCGAACATCGCCAGTTGGCCCGTGCGCTGCATCAGGAAACCTTCCGCGAACGCGCACACGAGGTTGACGATCATGCCGGCCAGGAAGAGACCGGACAGAAGGGAGATGCCGGTCCAGGGGTCGGCGGGCAGGTAAGGATCGAGCAGCGTCGGCTCCGGCCGGGCCGGCGGGGCCAGGTAGCGGTCCACTGCAACTTTGGTCAACATGGGTCCGGCAACCTGTGTGACCGAACCCAGCAGCATGAAGGCGGTGGCGGTCGCGACGGAAAGCCAGTATGGCTTCGAGTAGCGTAACAGCCGCCGCATCAGGCGGTTGTCGAACGCTTTTTTCGCTATTGCCTCGTCGTCCACAAACTCTCAGAATAGCGCCATCCTGCCCGCTTCTCCCAAAGGACAAAGATCACCGCTGTGTCATTTGCAATGATTATATCTATTTAAAGAACAATAAATTTGCGTAATTTTTGGAGGGCTCTGATAATGAGAGGTACCCGATCACCGGCGAAACAGGCCGGCTGGGACCGCGAGCTACGGTGAACAAGCCTACAAGAGCCGCGTAGATCCAATTTGGCAGGGAGATCCCCATGACGAATCGAGTCTACATTTTCGACACAACGCTTCGGGACGGCGAGCAATCGCCCGGGTGCAGCATGACTGTCCCGGAGAAGCTTCGAATGGCGCGCAAGCTGGTGGAATTGGGCGTCGACATCCTGGAAGCCGGCTTTCCGATCGCCTCAGAGGGCGACTTCGAGGCGGTTCGTGCGGTCTCCGAGGAGTTCGGCTGGGTGCAGGTCGCCGCTCTGGCTCGCGCGACACGTCTTGACATCGACCGCGCCGCCGAGTCGCTCCGGAGAGCGAAGCGGCCCCGGATTCATACCTTCATCGCGACCAGCGACATCCACCTGAAATACAAGCTCAAGAAGTCGCAGCAGCAGGTGCTGGACGAAGCGGTGGCGGCGGTCCGGCTGGCGCGGGAGTACGTCGAGGACGTCGAGTTCTCCGCGGAAGACGCCACGCGCACGGACCCGGACTATCTCGAAAAGATCAGCCGTGCGGTGGTGGAGGCCGGGGCGCGCACGGTGAATCTGCCGGACACGGTCGGCTGGTCGGTGCCGCAGGAGTACGGACTGCTGATCGGCCGTATGGTGAAGGCGCTGGGCGACGCGGCCATCGTCAGCGTCCACTGCCATGACGACCTCGGGCTGGCCGTGGCCAACTCGATCGCCGCTGTGCAGGCCGGCGCCCGCCAGATTGAGTGCACCATCAACGGCATCGGCGAGCGGGCCGGGAACTGCTCGCTCGAGGAAGTTGTGTGCGCGTTCCGGGTTCGCAACGACCAGTTGCCGTTTGAGACGAAAATCGCGACCGAGCATCTGTTTCCGGCAAGCCAGATGTTGTCGTCGATCATCAGTTTTGGGCCGCAGCCGAACAAGGCGATCGTCGGCGACAATGCCTTCGCGCACGAAGCCGGCATTCACCAGGACGGCTATCTCAAGCACAAGTCGACCTATGAGATCATCGAGCCGAGGCTGGTCGGCGTCCCGGAAAGCAAACTCGTGCTGGGAAAGCACAGCGGCCGCCACGCGCTGGCCCAACGCTGCCGCGACTTGGGCTACGAGCTCAGCAAGGAACAGGTCGAGGAGGTGTACCGGCTGTTCACCTCGCTCGCCGATACCAAGAAAGGCGTGCGCAACGACGAGATCCGCTCCCTGATCGAGCAGGTGGCCGGCGTGGCGGTTGCGCGCTGACGGCGAACACTTCACTAAATGGAACTGAACATCCTCATTCTGCCCGGCGACGGCATCGGGGTTGAAGTCACCCGCGAGGCCGTTCGGGTGCTGACCCGCGTGTGTGAGCGCTACGGCCACAGGACGCGCATGCAGGAGGGCCTGCTCGGAGGCGTCGCCATCCACAAGACCGGAGGGCCGTTTCCGGAGGAGACGCGGAAGCTCTCGCTCGAGGCGGACGCCACGCTGATGGGCGCCGTCGGGCTGCCCGAGTTCGACAACTGGCCGCCCGAAAAGCGGCCGGAGCGCGGTCTGCTCGGCATCCGCAAGACGATGGGCGTCTTCGCCAACCTCCGCCCCGTTCGCAGCTACCCCGCGCTGCTCGACTCCTCGCCGCTCAAAAACCACCTCGTCGACGGAGTCGATATGATCATTGTTCGCGAGTTGAACAGCGGCATCTACTACGGCACACCGCGCGGAATCGAGGGCGAAGGCCGGCAGGCGCGCGGGTTCAACACAATGTCGTACACTTTTGGCGAGATCGAGCGTGTGGCCCGCATGTCGTTCGAACTGGCGCGGAACCGTCGCAAGGCCGTCACCAGCGTCGACAAGTCGAACGTCCTCGAGACATCCCAGTTGTGGCGCAGGGTCGTCAGCGGGTTGGCCGAAGAGTACCCGGACGTGAAATTGAGCCACCTGCTGGTCGACAACTGCGCGATGCAACTCGTGCTCAACCCCAAGCAGTTCGACGTCGTCGTGATGGAAAACATGTTTGGCGACATTCTCAGCGACGAGGGCGCGGTGCTGGCCGGCTCGATCGGGATGCTTCCATCGGCCTCGATTGGCGACCGGAAGCCTTCGGGAGTCTGGACCGGCCTCTATGAGCCGGTGCATGGATCGGCGCCCGACATCGCCGGCCAGAACAAGGCGAACCCTCTGGGGGCTATCGGTTCCGTTGCGGCGATGCTCGAATACAGCTTCGGGCTGAAAGAGGAAGCCGCGGCCGTGAACCGGGCCGTGGAGGTGGTTCTCAACAGCGGCTTTGTCACGGCGGACCTGAAGCCCAAGGGAACGCCGGCCACGACGGAACAGGTGGGACGGGCGGTCTGCGAAGCAATCTAGGCCGCCGGCGGGCAGGCGGTTCTGCGGGTAACGGAAAGATGTCCAAGCCAAGAACGATCATCGAGAAAATATGGGACTCCCACGTCGTCGCCGAGCGCGAAGGCGCGCCGTCCCTGATCTACATCGACCTGCACCTCGTTCACGAGGTCACTTCTCCACAGGCCTTTGCCGGGCTTCGCGCGCGGGGACTCAAGGTGCGGCGTCCCGACCTGACCTTCGCCACCACGGACCATTCGACGCCGACCACGCCGCGGTCGCTGCCGATCGCCGACCGGATCGCGGCGGCCCAGGTCGAGCAACTCGAGGCGAACTGCCGTGAGTTCGGCATCCCCTGCTACGGATTCCAGAGCGAGAAGCAGGGAATCGTGCATGTGATCGGTCCGGAGAACGGGCTGACGCAGCCGGGCATGACAGTGGTTTGCGGCGATTCGCACACCGCCACTCACGGCGCTTTCGGCGCGCTGGCCTTCGGGATCGGAACCAGCGAGGTCGAGCACGTGCTCGCGACGCAGTGCCTGTTGCAGCGTCCGTCGAAGACATACGAGATCCGTGTCGACGGGCAGCTGAAACCCGGCGTTTCCGCCAAGGACATCATCCTCGCCGTCATCGCCCGGATCGGAATCGGGGGCGGTACGGGCTGCGTATTCGAATACTGCGGGCCGGCCATTCGCGCCCTGTCCATGGAAGAACGGATGACCGTCTGCAACATGTCGATCGAAGGCGGAGCGCGCGCGGGGCTGGTGGCGCCGGACGACACGACCTATCAGTACGTCGCCGGCCGTCCGTTCGCGCCGAAGGGCGAGGACTGGGACGCCGCCCTGGCGCGGTGGAAGCAGCTTCCGACCGACGAAGGAGCCGTCTATGACCGGTCTCTTGTTCTCGATGCGAGCGCCCTGGAGCCGATGATCACCTTCGGAACGAATCCCGGCATGGGCATTCCGGTGACGGGCGCGATTCCCGATCCGGCGGCGATCGCCGACCGCCTGGAGCGGGAATCGCTGGCCAAGGCTCTCCGCTACATGGCCCTCGAACCCGGCAAGCCGCTGCTCGGCCAGCCGGTCAATGTGGTCTTCGTGGGTAGCTGCACGAATTCGCGCATTTCCGATCTCCGCGCCGCGGCCGCGGTGCTCAAGGGACGCAAGGTGCATCCCAACACGCGGATGCTCGTGGTGCCGGGGTCGCAGGTGATCAAGCGGCAGGCTGAATCGGAGGGGCTCGACCGGATCTTCCGCGAGGCGGGGGCCGAATGGCGCGAGGCCGGCTGCTCGATGTGCATCGCCATGAACGGCGATCAGCTGAGGCCGGGAGAATACAGCGTGTCGACGTCGAACCGCAATTTCGAGGGACGGCAGGGGCCGGGCGGCCGGACCTTCCTGGCCAGCCCGCTGACGGCGGCGGCGAGCGCCGTATCCGGCGCTGTGGCGGACGTGAGAAGACTGCTGTAGGAGAGAAGGCCGATGGACAAGTTCACTCCTTTTGAATCCCGCCTGGTCCCCCTTCCGGTGGACAACATCGACACCGACCAGATCATTCCCGCCCGGTTTCTCAAAACCACGACCAAGGTCGGACTGGACAAGCAGCTGTTTCATGACTGGCGTTACGACGCCGGCGGCAACCCGAAGCCGGACTTCATTCTCAATACGCCGCGCGGGCAGGGAGCACAGGTGCTGCTGGCAGGCGACAACTTCGGCTGCGGCAGCTCGCGCGAGCACGCGCCCTGGGCGCTCACCCAGTTCGGATTCCGCGCCGTGATCAGCACCTCGTTCGCTGACATCTTCAAGAACAACGCGCTCAAGAACGGGCTGTTGCCGGTCGAGGTTGGCAAAGACATGCACGCACGGCTGTTCCGCCTCGCCGAGGATGAGGAGGCGAAGGTCAGGGTCGACCTGGCGGCCCTGATGGTGACGCTGCCGGATGGCTCCTCGTTCAGTTTCGCCGTCGACCCTTTCGCGCGGCATTGCCTGCTTGAGGGCGTCGACGAAATGGGCTATATTCTCCAGCACGCCGACGCCATCGCCCGCTATGAGTCTGGGCGGGAGGCCACGCTCAACACCCTCGCCGGCTGAAGGGTCCGGTCAACGGCGGGCCGGCAGGACGATCGGCAGCAGGTCCGGCATCCGGTCGATGAGATGATCCGGGGGCGTCTCCTTCAGCGATTCCGGCTTGAATCCGTAGGTCACGCCGCACGAGCGCACTCCGGCGTTCCGCGCCGTCAAAATATCGACGTCGCTGTCGCCGACCATGATGGTGTCCTCGCGCCGCAGATCCAATTCCGACAACAGGGTGTCGATGCCCACCGGGTGCGGTTTCTTTTCGGCGAAGCTGTTGCCTCCGAACACGCGCTGAAAATGACCTTGCAGGCCGAGTCCGTCCACGATCGCCTGGCTGAACCGCACGGGTTTGTTCGTGAGGACGGCCATGCTGACTCCAGCCGCTTGAAGTTCGTCCAGGGTGTCGCGCACACCCGGGTACAGCGTCGTGTGGTCGAGCATATGTTCGCGATAGTAGTTGAGGAAGAAGTCGAGCGCCTTCCGGACATCCGACTCGGGTGCGTCGGGGCCGAGCGCCCGCCGCAGCAGCACAGGCGCCCCGTTGCCGACGTAGGACGCAATCAGGTGGCCTGCGAGGTCGTCGAGGCCCAGGCTGCGGCGCGCGGCATTGACGGAGAGAATGAGGTCCTGCTCCGAGTCGATCAGCGTGCCGTCCAGATCGAACACCACCAGCCGGGCTGACGGACTCACTGCGCGTCGGACCGGGCCTTTCCGGCGCTGGCGGCTGCGGGCGACTTCGATCCGCCCTTCTTGGCCGCGGCCGCAGCGGCCGGGTCCGCCTTCTTCGGTCTCCAGCGGTCCATGACCATGCCGTAGGCGATCTGAAAGTCGTCATGCACCTTTGCCGGCGTCATCTTGGCCGCCAGGTAGGCTCCGTCAATCACGATCGGCGACATGCGGCTTTCGACAACCGACCGCGGCGGGGGCGTCCGCGAGAAGGCGCACATCGCCATCACGAGAGCCGCTCCGACGAGGCCCCCACGAACCATGCCCAGACCGCCGCCGAGAACGTGATCAAGCCAGCGCAGTCCCGCCCAATCCACCGTCCGGGATACGAGGTGTCCGAAAATCCCGCCGATGATCAGAACGGTGATGAAAACGATCATGAACCCGATGAAGTTCGCCACGCCCGGGTTGCTCAGATGGTCGTAGAACGATTTCGCGATGTCATCGTAGCTGCGCGCTCCCAGGAAGACGCCGAGCAGGGTCGAAACGAACCCGAACACCGCCCGGATGAAACCGCGCGCGGTTCCCAGGGCGGTGGAGAGCAGGATCAGCAGCAAAATCAGATAATCTAGCCAGTTCACAGTGTCCTCCCCGTGATGAGTGTATACGCTTGCCTGTATTTTTCGCTGGTCCGCCGGGCTACGTCCTCCGGGAGCGCCGGCGCCGGAGGTTGCTTGTTCCAGTGGATCGATTCGAGGTAATCGCGAACAAACTGCTTGTCGTAGGACGGCTGCGCGCCGCCGGGCGACCACAAATCGGCCGGCCAGTAGCGCGAGGAGTCCGGCGTCAGGACTTCATCGGCCAGGACGAGTTCGCCGCCGGCGAAGCCAAACTCGAACTTGGTGTCAGCCAGCAGCAGCCCACGCGTTTCCGCGTAAGCCGCCGCTTTCCGGTAGAGGGCCAGTGTGAGATCGCGAAGGCGGTGAGCCAGTTCCGTGCCGATCCGTTCCTCCACGCCGGCCAGGGAGATGTTTTCGTCATGGCCGCTTTGGGCCTTTGTCGCGGGAGTGAAGATCGGCTCCGGAAGACGGTCGCTCTCGCGGAGCCCTCCCGGCAACGGAATGCCGCAAACGCTTCCCCCCGCCTTGTACTCCTTCCACCCGGAACCGGACAGGTAGCCCCGCGCCACGCATTCGACATCAATCATCCGAGCCTTCTTCACGATCATCGATCGGCCCTCCAACTGGTTGCGGAAGCGGGGGAGCGGATCGGGGTACTCGTCCACGTTCGCGGTGAGGAAGTGGGTGGGTGTAAGATCCCGCAGGAAGTCGAACCAAAAGAGGGAGAGTTGCGTCAGCACGCGGCCCTTGTCGGGGATGCCGGTCGCCAGGATGTAGTCGAACGCCGAAATGCGGTCCGTGGCGACGATTAGCAGGCGATCCCCGAGATCGTAGTTGTCGCGGACCTTGCCGCGTCCGAGCAAAGGGATGTCCGGCAATTCCGAGCGCAACAGCAACGGCGCGCTCATAGGCACACCCGAACGACGCGGCGTTCGATCTCCGTCCCCAGCCTCGCCAGTGTCTCAGCCGGAATCTCGCGCTGCACGGCTTCGAACAGTTCGTTCTCCTCCTTGCGGACATGAGACCGCAGCAGGGACGTGAACTCGGCCAGCAGCGCCGGCCCGGGCGCCGTTCGAACCAGGGAGACCAGCTTTTCCAGTTGCCGATGCTCGTCGATCAGCGCGGCGGTAAGGGGGCCTGGAAACGCCGGAAACAGAATCTGCTCCTCCAGCTCAAAATGATTTCTCAGTTCAATATCATAGCGTTCCACCACTTTGCGGGCTAGTACCTCCACCTCAGGGGGAGTACTAGACTGGCCGAGGGCGCGGTCCACGATGACACACAACGTCAATGCATTGTGGTGCTGGTGAGAGAGGGGGACTAAATTGTGGTCCCTGAGCATGACCCACTTGCTATCATAACTGCAACGATGGACTGGAATGAAGCCGCCGAGGACTTGCTGCATCAGATTCTGATGACAACGCCGCTGCCGGTGCGGGAACAGATTTCTGGACGGATACGTCAGATCGCCGAGGGTCTTGCGGAGAGCGACGGCCGGTCCCGGGTCGGCACTAACACGGTCGCGCAGGCTTGGATCGAGGCCACGCCGGAAGCGCTTCGTTCGGAGTTGCCCCGCCAGATGGAGAGGTTTGGGCTGGATCCGGCGGAGTTCGGACTGGAGGAATGAAGCGGATCTGTTTCATCGCCGGACTTCTGTGCGCCTCCACACAGGCGGAATCCTGGCGCTACACCGGCGAATGGCGGCTCATGGAGGCCGGGCGGGTCGAACTGGCCTGGTCCGGCGATTCGGCCGCGATGCGGATCTACACGACGGGTTTTGTGGCGTCCTTGTACAGAGTCGACGACCGCTATCGGGTTACCCATGACCGGAATTTTTGCGCGATCGCCAGCGAGATGACGGCTCACGAGGGAAAAAAGAGGCGGGAGACGAAGGTGAGCTATCGCGCAAGGCCGGGAAAGGCCGACTACATCGAGCGGGACCTGGTCGCCGGCGCGGTAGTCCGTCAAAGCGAAGTCGACGTGCCTTCCTGCGTCCATGATGTGATCGGAGGCCTGGCCAAACTGCGGACGCTCCGGCTGGTCCCGGGGTCCGAGACGGCGCTGCCGGTCAGCGACGGCCGCAAGAGCGCCGACGTGCGGATCCGGGTTGACAAAAGGGAAACCGTGAAGACCCCGGCGGGCGTCTTTTCCTGTATCCGGCACGAAGTGTTCCTGCTGAATGGCGTGATCTACCGCCGCAAAGGCCGCCTGTTCGTGTGGCTGACGGACGACGACCGGAGAGTCCCCGTGCAGATCCGCGTGCAGATGCCGTTTTATCTTGGTACAGTGACGTTGCAGTTGACCAAGGAGCAAGGTGGATGAAACGGATCGCCGTATTCCTGGCGGCGTCGGTCTGGGCCTCGGCGCCAGAGACGGGCCTGTTCCGGCCGCAGGAGGCATTGTCGCATTACGAACGCGAGATCCAGGTGATGGAGTCGATCACGACAACGGTGCCGGGATTGGCGCGCGCGGCCGAACCGCTGATCGAAAACGCCCGGCAGTCTCTGCTGACGCTGCGCAGCGGCATGCCGGCCGACAGCGCAATACAGTACGACCTGATCACGAACGTCCGGGCTTTTCTGGAACTGGCCGAGGCAATGCCGAAGCCTCATCCGTTTCCGGCCGAGGCGCGGCGACAGTTCCACGAGCTGCGTGAATCTCTGGAGCGGGCCGGATCGCATTTCCGCGGCCTGCTTGCGAGCAAAGAAGAGCAGTTGCGGGCGCCGGACCGCGACAACCTGGCCCGGTATGCCGAGGCGAACGCGCGTCTGGGGCCTCCCCAGGCCGGCAAGCCCCGTGTTGTCTTTTTGGGCGATTCGATCACAGACGGGTGGCGTCTCAACGAATATTTCCCCGGCCAGGATTACGTCAACCGGGGAATCAGCGGGCAGGTGACCGGCCAGATGCTGGGCCGCATGATGGCTGACGTGCTGGCCCACAAGCCCGATGTCCTGGTAGTGCTGGCGGGCACCAACGACATCGCCCGCGGCGTAAAGATGGAGGCGATCCAGAACAACCTGGCGATGATCGGCGAATTGGCGCACGGACGCAAGATCCGAACGATTTTCGCGAGCTTGCTCCCCATCCATGACTACAACGCGGACGCCAACCCTGCCTTCCTTCAAAGCAAACGGCGGCCGCCGGAAGCGATCGTGGCGCTCAACAACTGGATCAGGAGCCACTGCGAGCAGAGGGGCTACCTCTACCTTGACTATTTCTCGGAGGCCGTCGACGGGAATGGGTTCCTCAAGCGCGACCTCTCCGGCGACGGCCTGCACCCGAATGCCGCTGGCTACCGCGTCATGGCGCCCCTTGTCCAGGCCGCCATCGCAAAGGCACTGCCAGGACAGCCGGCGGCCGCGCCGGCGCCGGCCCGCAAGAAGCGGGGCATCCTGGGCGGGCTCACCGGAAAGTAGGTCTCTATGCGAGCGGTGATATGGTTGCTGGTGGCCGTCCTGACGCTCACGGCCCAGATGCGGCTCACGGTCCGGCAGTTGTCCAGCTTCATTGAATCATCCATCCGGATGGGGCACGACGACCGCAAGGTGGCCGATTACCTCAAGCGCGTGGCGCTCAAAGAGCGCCTCGACGCCCGCACAGTCGAAACCCTGCAAGGACTGGGCGCCGGGCCGAGGACCGTCGAAGTGCTTCGCCTGCTGGCCGAGAGTTCGAAGAACTTGCCCGCTCCCGAGCCCGCTCCGGCGAAGGCGGTTGCGGCGCCCAAGCCGCCACCGGGCAAGGCCGAGCAAGAAGAGGTCCTCGCCCAGGCCAGCGAGTACGCGCAGAACTACGTCAAGAACCTTCCGAATTTCATCTGTACGCAGGTGACGCGGCGCTACGTGGATCCTTCCGGGCTTGAATTCTGGCAGCGCCAGGATGTGATCACGGCGAAGCTTTCCTTCTTTGAACAGAAGGAGGACTACAAAGTGATTCTGGTCAACAGCCGGCCAATCACCACCGACAATGTGAATGTCGGCGGCGCGACCTCGTGGGGTGAGTTCGGCTCCATGATGAAGGAAATATTCGACCCGGCATCGGAAACCCAGTTCTCCTGGGAGCGCTGGGCGACCCTCCGGGGGCGGCTGATGCACGTCTACGCCTACCGCGTGCGGCAGGCGAAGTCGAAGGTGACCGTCGGGACGGAGAACATTTCCGTGGTGGCCGGCCACAGGGGACTCGTCTATGTGGACGCCGAATCGCGGACTGTCGCCCGCATCCGCCAGGAGGTGACGGACCTGCCCCCTGACTTTCCGATTCAGCAGGCGTGGCGCGAGCTTGACTACGACCTGGTCGACATCGGGGGAGGCGGCCAGTACATGTTGCCGCTCAAGCACACCGTCCGCATGCGGCAGGGGAAATTTCTCAACAAGAACGAGTCGGAGTTCCGCATGTACCGCAAGTTTGGTGCCGAGACGACGATCACCTTCGACACACCGGATGAGCTATCCGAGGAGAAATTCCAGGAGAAGCCTCCGCAGTAGCCGCCAGACGCATGTCTTTTCCGGCGCGCGACCTTCTCGACCTCCTTCGAAATCACCAGGACGGGATCGCCGATCCCCTGCGAAGTGATCTCAGTGAGCCGGAGATCCTCGAACTGTTGAGCCGCCTGGTGGTGGTCATGGCGGCTTACGGATTCAGCGGCGGGCGGGAAATTTCGTTTGCGCGGAGGTCGGAAGAGGCCGGAGTCCATATTCTACCCGTGAACTTCTACAGCCCTGTCCCGGACGTCAGCCGGTTGCCGGCGGCGTGGTTGCGGGCGTGGCGGGCGGGCAAGGGATTTGACCTGCGGCCCGGCGCACAGCGGGAACTGCTGGCCGGGCTGGGAAAGTGGGCGCCGGAATTGGAACAGTTTCCCGAGGATCCGGTGGAGGGCGGGACCGGGTTCTACTGGAACAACCCGACCTTCTGTCGCGGCGACGCGAGCGTATATTATTCGCTGATTCGTGAGCTTCGGCCCCGGAGGATCGTCGAGGTCGGCTGCGGGATGTCGACTCTCGTCGCGCTGGCGGCGGCCGGGCGCAACGGTCCGACGGCGATGGTCTGCGTGGAGCCCTATCCCGAGGAATATCTGCCGGCAGCGCTGCGGGAGACCCACGCGGAACTGCTGGCGGTCCCGGTGCAGGAGGTGGACGACGCGGTGTTCGCCCGCCTGGGGCACGGAGACTTCCTGTTCATCGACAGCACACACGTATCGAAAGCCGGCTCTGACGTGAATCATCTGATCCTCCGTGTCCTGCCCGCGCTGGAGCCTGGCGTTGTCGTGCACTTCCATGACATCTTCCTGCCTTGGGACATGCCCGAGGAGTGGATCTTCGACAAGCGCATCTTCTGGAATGAGCAGTACCTGCTGCTAGCGTTTCTCCTGTACAACGCGGAGTTCGAGGTCCTCCTTGCCAATCAGTACCTGGGACGCGAGCACGGCGAGTTGTTCCGCGCCTCGTTTCCGAAGGTCGACATTCCGGGTGGCGCGAGCTTCTGGATCCGCCGTAAATCCGGGCCGGCCTCCCCGGACTAGCCACCGGATCCTGTTTGCGAGAGAATGTTGACTTAGTCGCTTTTCCCGCACCCTATGAAAATGCAAGATGCAAGCCCCGTGCGGGCCGGCGCGTGGCCGGGGCGTCCGCCGGCGCGGAGTGCTCCTTTCGCGCTGGCCCTTTCGTGGCTGATGCTCGCGCTGCCGGCCGCGCCCCGGGTCCAGGCCGAGGTTCCGCGGCCGGAGTATCCGGAGCCGCGCTTCGAGCGCTCCCGATGGCGTTCGCTGAACGGCGAATGGGAGTTCGAGTTCGACGACGCCAACGCCGGGCTGGACCAGAACTGGCAGGCTTCCACGAAGCCTTTTTCGAAGCGAATCAAGGTCCCCTTCTGCTTCGAAAGCCCGGCGAGCGGGATCGGAGGCACGGGATTCCATCCGTGGGTCTGGTACCGCCGCGAATTTTCGCCACCCCAGGAGTGGCGGGGACAACGGGTGCTGCTGCACTTTGGCGCCGTGGACTACCGCGCATGGGTGTGGATCAACGGACGGATGGCGGGCTCCCACGAAGGGGGAAACACCCCTTTTCATTTCGACATCACGCCGCACCTGAAGCCGGGTTCGAACGTGGTGACCTTGCGGGTGGAAGACCCGCCGAAGGATCGCACGATTCCGCGGGGAAAGCAGATCTGGGAGCCGAAATCGCGCGGCATCTTCTACACCCGCACCACCGGAATCTGGCAGAGCGTGTGGATGGAAGCCGCCGGTGACAGCTACCTCGATCAGGTTCGGGTGACGGCGTCCATGGACGGGGCGGTCCGGTTCGAAGCCAGGGCGGCGCGTCCGGCAGAAGGGCAGCGGTTTCGCGTGAGGATTCTCGACCGCGGCCAGGTGGTCGCCGATTCGGACGTGAACCTGACGGGCAACGGATCCGCCTCTGTGCAGCTTCACGTGCCGAACCCCCGGTTGTGGTTCGTCAATCAGCCGAATCTCTACGACGCGGTTTACGAATTGCGGGCCGGAGACGTGGTCCTGGACTCCGTGAAGTCGTACTTCGGCTTCCGAACGGTCACCACCGGGAACGGAAAGGTGTTGATCAACGGGCGTCCGGTTTACCTCAAGTGGGTGCTCGACCAGGGATACTGGCCGGAGACCCTGCTCACTCCCCCTTCCGATGACGCCATCCGGTTCGACATCGAAGCGGCGCGGGAAATGGGATTCAACGGCGCGCGCAAGCACCAGAAAGTGGAGGACCCGCGCTTTCTCTATTGGGCGGACAAACTCGGATTCCTTGTGTCCGGCGAGATGGCGAACGCCTACGAGTATGATCCCGCCTACGCGGCGCGGTTCACGCGCGAGTGGATGGAGGCGGTGGATCGGGACTACAGCCATCCGTCGGTGATCATGTGGGTGCCGATCAACGAGAGCTGGGGGACGCACAATCTGCGCGACCCGCAGCAGCAGGCGCATCTCAAGGCCTTGTACTGGTTGACGAAGTCGCTCGACACGACCCGCCCCGTGGTGGAAAACGACGGATGGGAGCACGTCGACACCATGGACCTGTTCACAATCCACGACTACGCCGCCACCGGCGTCCGGCTCTACGAAAAGTACAAGGATCTCGGCAAGCCGGGCGCCGCCATCCCGGATAACGGGCGGGCGATCTTCGCCCCCGGCTATCGCTACAACGGAACTCCATTCCTTCTGTCCGAGTTCGGCGGGATCGCATTCATCCCGGAAGGAACCCGCGCGCCAGGAGACGCGTGGGGCTACGCGGGAGTGGAGAAAACCGCGGACTCGGCGCTGAAGCGGCTCCGCGGCTTGTACGAGGCGATCGCAAAGATTCCAGCGATCGCGGGGATCTGCTATACGCAACTCACCGATGTCGAACAGGAAGTGAACGGACTGTTGACCTATGACCGCAAGAAGAAATTCGATTCCGCGGTCCTGCGTGAAATCAACGCGCTGATCCCGTGAGGCGGACCATGGGAAGGCGCGCGTGGGCCGCCATGGCCGCGGCGCTGTGCGTGGCGCAGGGCGCCGCGTCCGAAACACCAGCCCCGGACCGCCCGAAGATCGGCGTGGCGCTGGCCGGAGGCTCAGCGCTCGGATTCGCTCACGTCGGCGTGATCGAATGGCTCGAGGAGCACCGGATTCCCATCGATGCGGTGGCCGGAACCAGCATGGGGGGCCTCGTCGGAGGACTGTTCGCCACCGGCGCAGACGCCGCGGCGATGAAACGGTTCGTCGCAGAGATCAACTGGGATACGGCGCTCGAGCCGGAGACGCCATTCCGCCACCTCGCGTTCCGGCGAAAAGAGGACCGCCGTGAGTACCCCAACCGGCTGGAGTTCGGTATGCGGGAGGGGAAGCTCCGGCTGCCGTCGGGACTCAGTCCCGCCCACGGGATCGGGCTGGTGCTCAGCCGAATCGCCGGACCGTACGGCGCGCTCCGCTCTTTTGACGACCTGCCGACGCCGTTTCGCTGCCTCGCCGCGGACCTGGTGAAATCCGAGGAAGTCGTCTTCGACCGCGGAGATCTCGGCGAAGCGCTGCGCGCGACGATGTCGCTGCCGGCCGTGTTCCCGCCCGTCGAACTCGACGGGAAGGTGCTCGTCGACGGCGGCGTGCTCAACAATCTTCCGGTGGACGTGGCGCGGGCGATGGGCTCACAGATCGTGATCGCCGTCGCTCTCCATGCCGTGCTGCCTCCCAAGGCCAAGGGCTATTCGCTGCTGGATGTCGCCGGACGATCCATCGATGTGGTGATCCGCGCCAGCGAGTTGCGCGCCATGGCGAACGCCGATATCGTCCTCATCCCGGATCTGGCCGGGTTCACCTCGACGGACTTTGGCCGCGCAGCCGAGCTGATGCGCCGTGGCTACGAGGCCGCGGCCCGTAAGGCCAACCTGCTCAGCCGATACTCGGTGGGGGAGCAGGCGTGGGAGGAACACCGGAGGGCTCGCCGCGCGAGGACGCGGGACAGGGGCTTCGATCCGCAATTCGTAAAGGTCACCGGGCTGACCAGGCCGCTCAAGCGGAACCTGGCGGAGCGCATGCGGCCGGCTCTTGCCGGATCGCGCAGCATGGACCGGGTGGACGAGGAACTCACCAGAATCACCGGACTGGGGCGGTGGGAGTCAGCCGACTACCGTCTGATTGAAGAGAATGGCAGGCAGGGCCTGCTCATCCGGGCGCGGGAAAAACAGCACGGTCCGCCGTTTTTCAACAGCGCCATTTTGATCGAGGGAGGCACCTCGCAGGTTCTGCGATTCGGCGCCGGCGGCCGTATGACGTTCCTCGACGTCGGCAACCCCGGTTCGGAATGGCGTACCGATTTCCTCGCCGGCAGCCGCGACCTGCTCTCGACTGAATACTTCCACCGGGTGCGGTCCTCGAAGTTTTTCGTAGCGCCCCGCGTGTTTCTCGATCATTCCTCCCGCGACATCTTTCAGGGAAACGAACGCGTTGCGCGCTTCCGGACGCGGGAAATGGGGGCCGCCGCCGACATCGGTTACGCGGCCGGCCGTTTCTCCGAGTTCCGCTTCGGATACCAGTTGCGCCGTTTCGACAACGAAGTCAGCATCGGTCTCCCTTCTCTGCCAGCGGTCAGGGGCACGGTTCGCGCCGTCCGTGCGCGGTGGGCGTATGAAGGGCAGGACAGCGCGGTGGTGGCTACGCGCGGCGTGCGGGCCTCGGCCGCCGCGCACTGGGTTTTCCGGTCGCCGGGCGCGCAACGCAACTATCCGGTCCTGGAGTCCGAAGTCCGGTGGGCGTATCCGCTCCATGACCATTACGTGATCAGCGGGCAACTGGCGGGCGGAGCCACGATCTCCCAGGACAATCTTTACTCTCCCTTCACTTTGGGCGGCCCTTTCCGCCTCGCGGCCCTCAGTCCGCAGCAACTGTCCGGGAACCACTACTATTTCGGCGACGTGAGCCTGCTCCGGCTGCTCACGCGAAACCCGTTCCGGCTGTACGGCGCACTGACCTACGAAGCGGGAAGGGCCTTTGGCGCGGGAGAACGCCGGCGTCCGTTCAGCGACGGCGCCTTGGGCCTGATCGGTGAAACGCCGATCGGGGTGATCTCTTTCGGGGGAGCGTTCGGCGAGCAGGGCCAGCGGAAGATGTACATCCGGGTGGGACGTTACTTCTGACGGGGCGCCAAGGCTGGTCCGGGCTGCCGATCAGATCAGGCCCAGGAACCGGAACATGGCCGCCAGCGCCTTGCCGCGATGGCTCACGTCCATCTTCCGCGCTTCGTCGATCTCCGCCAGGGTGCGCCCCAGTGGCGGGAAGAAGAACAGCGGATCATAGCCGAAGCCGCCGCTGCCGCGCTCGTGGTCCAGCAGAAGCCCCTCCACCACCCCGGTGAAGGTGCCTAACAACTCGCTCTGGCGCGCCAGGGCGACCACACAGATGAAACGCGCGCCGCGGTCCGCCCGGCCGCGCATGTTCTCCATCAGAAGGGCGCGGTTGGCCGCGTCGGTCGAGCCACGGCCGGCATAGCGGGCCGAGAACACGCCGGGGGCTCCGCCGAGAGCGTCGACGGCCAGTCCTGAATCGTCGGCGAACACGTGGCCGGAGGTGTGCCGGGAGTAGCCGACCGCTTTGAGAATCGCGTTCTCCTCGAACGTCGTGCCGGACTCATCGGGCGCCGGAATCCGTTCCAGCCCGGGCAATACCTCGATGGCGGCGTCCCGGACGCCGAAATGCCCGGCCGCGAGCTGAAACTCGCGCAGCTTGCCGGGGTTTGACGTCGCGCAATAAAGGATCATTTCAGCCGAGGATCTGCTTCTGGATCCGGATGAGTGCGGCGGCGCCTTCCCGCGCCAGCTCCACCATGGCGGAGAACTGCTCGCCGGAAAACGTGGAGCGCTCGCCCGTCGCCTGCAACTCGACGAACTCACCTGATCCTGTCATCACCGCATTCATGTCCACGTCGGCCGCGGAGTCTTCCTCATAGCAGAGATCGAGTAGTGGCTGGCCGGCTGCGATGCCGACGCTGACCGCCGCCACGCAATCCAGAATCGGATCCTTTTGGAGCATCCGGTGTTCGAGAAGCTGGCGGACGGCGAGCGCGAGAGCCACGAATCCACCGGTGACGGCCGCGGTCCTCGTACCCCCGTCCGCCTGGAGGACGTCGCAATCAACGATGAAACTGCGTTCGCCCAGGAGGTTCAGATCGACCACGGCGCGGAGGGAACGACCGATCAGACGCTGGATCTCCATGGTTCGCCCCGACGGCCGGCCCTTGGTCACCTCACGGGGAGTACGGCTTGCCGTCGCGCGGGGCAACATGGAGTATTCCGCCGTGACCCATCCGCGGCCGGAGCCGCGCAGCCATTGCGGGACCGTGTCTTCGAGCGAGGCCGCGCATAGCACGCGCGTGTTGCCGAACTCGATCAGGGCGGACCCCTCGGCCGTGAGCAGATAGCCGGGAGTGATCCGGACGGGTCTCATCTCCGATGGCTTGCGTCCGTCTGGTCTCATTTGGGATTGGTGGTGGTCGACGAGAGCATGGCGTAGAAGAGAAAGCTCAAAAGGAGCATGCCACCGATGAGCACGATGAGGCAGGGAATGGCCCGCCGCGCGGTGGGCTGCGGCTTGGCCTTTCCTTTCGTAGCCTTAAACCTGGCCATGACTCACCGCAGTTGCGCCTTCAGGCAGGTGGCCACCTGGCGGAAGAACTCGTCCAGCGTGTCGAGCGAGGAGGAGCCCAGGTCGCGAATCCGCAGCGCGACGACCAGACGTCCGCGTTCCGCCAGAGCCATTTGGGTGGCGAGAAACTGGGCTCGGTGGTAGTCCGAAGTATAACCAATGGATTCGATCGAGTGTTGCGCGGCCGGAATGAGGATCGTCGAGAAGCACTTTCCGTGCCCGATGATCATCTCGTGGTAGGAATGGTTCATCGCCGGGCCTTCATAGATGTCGACGGGCATGCGCAGCCGGGACCGGAAGACCCGCTCGGCGGAACGGTCCAGCAGCCGCAACAGCGTCCGCCCGCCCGTCGAATAACGCGTGTCGCCGAAGAAAGTGAGCTCAGCCGTATCGGCCGCGCCGGAGCAGACGGCGCCGCGAAGCAGATTTGCATAGACTTGGGGCGCGCTCCCGCGGGACGGCGGCGCGGCCAGAAATCCGCAGTGAAGCGACAGTCCGCCCCGGTAGGGGATCGTCGCCCCCGGCGCGCTGAACCGGCGCCATGCTTCGGTCGCCTCGATGCCGCCCCGCCGGTCCGCCTCGGAGACGATCTTTGCGGTGATTGATTTATACAACTCCACGGCGGGCTGGGTTACGAAGTTCATCTTCCGCAGGTACCCCAGGCCGAAAACGACATAGTGCACAAACTGCATGTACGTGGAAAGCTCGGCGGAGGCGGCGAAGGTCAACACGGCCATCGGGTATCCGGTGCGGCGCAGAGCCGCCACTTTCGCTTTGTCGGCTCCCGGCGCGCCCTTGCGCTGCACAACGAGGAAGAGGCGATCCTGCGAGGGCTCGCGCGGGCTGCGATAGTTGGCCAGCTTCGGCTTCTCGCCGATGACCACCTTGATACCGATCGCCTCGCTTTTGCCCAGGCTCTCCTCGAAGTCCTGCTTGGTCCACACGGACGCCCCTTCCCAGTCCTTCGGGAGCATCAGCGTGACCTTGTCGCGGCCCGATTCGCCTTGCGCGTGAAGGAACGCCGACAGCCGCCATGCGGTGGCGATTTCGTCGTCGGTGAGAAAGGTCCCCTCGATCCATCGGGACAGGTCCGCGCCCGCCAGGCCGAGCGGATACAGGCTGCCCCGTGTCATCGGCGCGCTGTGCCTGCCGGCCGTGGCGTTTCCCGAGTCCAGTTGCAACTCGACGCGCCGGTATCCGCGCGGCCCGGCGAACTGGTCGAGAAGCGATCCGGGAAGCGTCATGTAGATGAAGTTCGGCCGGCTGTCGAGTTTGTGCGCTTCGTAGAGGGCGTACAGCTTCTCCAGATTCACGACGGGCTCGTAGGAGGTCATCCCCAGAGCCATGCCGACCACGAGCGTGGCCTTGAGAACCTCCTTCAGCGAAAGCCCCGACTTCGCCCGGGCGTCGGCGAGAATGTTGGCGAGCTTGGCCGGATCGGTCGAATCGAGAACATAGAGACGCGGGCCCCTCCGCAACAGCCCTACGGCGTTGTACATGGCCTTGTCTTCGGCGGAGCCTCCCATCCCGGCCCAGATGACGAAGCGAAGGCGGCAGTTGTGCGTCCGGCGGATCCCCTCTCGAATCTCTTCGAGTTCCCGGGTCACCCGCGCCGGCCAATCGCCCTCCCGCTGCGCCTTCCAGCTCAGGTGAAACACGCCGTAGCTGTTCTTTGCGACCTTCCCCGTGCTGTCAGTCTCCATTCCGAGCGGGATCAGATCATTGCGTGTCGGGTCCAGCGCGCCGATCCCCTTCCGTTCGACCCGCGTGTGCAGATACCGCAACCTCGCCAGGACGTCGTTCTTTTCAAACCCTTGGGAGTAGGCCTCCGACGACGGTTCGTCGTGAAACAGGGACAAGACCACCATCTCGTTTTAGCATAGTTACTGGGAATGACCAACCTGTCGCTTTGCGCCGCCGTGACCGCTTTTGTGGTGTTGCTGGGATGCAGCCGGCCTGCTGCGCCGCCTTCTCTGCCTGCGGCGCTGGACGGTGGATGGGTCCGTGGCGAGACGGAAACGCCGCGTGAGCCGCCTGAACTGGTCCGCAAACTTGGCCTGGCGAGATCGCACGCCGCCGTTTACAGCGGG
>Ga0209172_10003035_pt1 | contig 27099 bp, 24 predicted proteins | sample LarsenN4metaG_FD_184113 | JGI IMG/M metagenome (GOLD analysis project Ga0209172, IMG submission 184113) | Hot spring sediment bacterial and archeal communities from British Columbia, Canada, to study Microbial Dark Matter (Phase II) - Larsen... ... | reverse complement strand
AAAGTGGCTCTCGTCGCCTGCATGAGAAAACTGCTGACCATCTTAAATGCCATGCTGAAAACCCATCAGAAGTGGAATCCGGCAATGGTCAGCTCATCAATTTAATTGACAGAGAACACAGTTGCTCCGTGGCTAACTGCTTTTTCAGGTTTAAAGAATAAAAAAGAGGGGGAGGCCGCCAACGCAGCTTCCCCCTCTTCCATTGTATCGACGCAGTTGCCTCAGCGGGGCTGACGCCGCTGCTGGCCGGCACGCTGTCCGCCGGCTCCGGCGGAGCGGGCCGGGTGCGCCTTCGCGGCCTGGGGATGGGGGCGTTTCCCCTCGGCGGACTTGGGGCTTCCCGGCTGGCGGGAAGAAGCCTGACGGGCTCCACCCTGCTTCGCCTCGGCTGGCCGGCGGGACGGCATGGGCGGCCGGGGCGCACGGGCGAACTCGGTGTCCTTCTTGGGCGCCGGCACACTGTAGTCGAAGCCGTCCATGGTGCGGCGCTCCAGGGATGCGTTGAGCTTCCGCTCGATGGTGCGGACCATGGCCGTGTCTTCGCTCGTCACCATGGTGAAGGCGTCGCCGCTGCGGGCGGCCCGGCCGGTGCGGCCGATCCGGTGGATGTAGGCCTCGGCGGTGTCGGGGATGTCGTAGTTGATGACATGGGACACCTGGGAGACGTCGATCCCCCGGGCGGCGATGTCGGTGGCCACGAGGATCTGGAAGGTGCCGTCCCGGAAGCCGTCCAGGGCCGCCTGGCGCCGGTTCTGGGAGAGGTTCCCCTGGAGGGAAGCCGCCCTGTAGCCGGCCTTCTCCAGCTGCTCACCCAGCCGCTTGGCCCGGTGCTTGGTGCGGGTGAAGATGAGGACCGACTCGGTGTCGGTGTGACGCAGCAGCTCCAGCAGGAGCGGCGTCTTCAGGTGCTGCTCCACCGGATAGAGGGCGTGGGTGACGGTGACCGGCGGGGCCACGGTCCCCACCTGCACGGTGACGGGGTGCCGCAGGATCTCCTGGGCCAGGGCCCGGATGTCGGTGGGCATGGTGGCCGAGAAGAGAAGGGTCTGGCGCTTGGGGGGAAGCTGCTTCAGTATCCGCCGGAGGTCGGGGAGAAACCCCATGTCGAACATCTGGTCCGCTTCGTCCAGGACCAGCACCTCCAGGCGCGAGAGGTCGATGGTCCCCTGGGCCATGTGGTCCAGGAGCCGCCCCGGGCAGGCCACGACGATCTCGGCGCCGGCTTTCAGCTTCTGGATCTGGGGGTTGATGTTGACGCCGCCGTAGACGGTGACGCTCCGCAGGCGGGTCTGGCGCCCCAGGGTGACGAAGCTGTCGTTGATCTGCTCGGCCAGCTCCCGGGTGGGGGCGATGATCAGGGCGCGGACGCGGCCCCGCTCCCCCTGGACGAGCCGGTGCAGAATCGGGAGCGCAAAGGCCGCGGTCTTGCCGGTGCCGGTCTGGGCGAGCCCCATGACGTCGCGCCCCTCCATGACCACGGGAATGGCCTGGGCCTGGATCGGCGTGGGGGTCGCATACCCCGCCGCCGTGACGCCGGCCGCCACCTGGGGGTGGAGGTTGAACTGGGTGAATTGCATTGAATCCTTCTTTCTGTGTTCCTCGAAGCAAAAAAGCCCCGGTAAATTCCAGGGCTTACGATTATCGCGGTATCCGGGAACAGCTGATGGTAATGGAACGACCGTAGCAGTTTTGGACAACCCCTGTCAAGGGTTATGCCGCGGCGCCTCCTTGACAGCCATGAAAAGCCTTTTATTCTGGAATCGTTGCGACAGGCTCGGGAATCCACGGGCCTGTCCGGATTTCCCTGTCATCCCCCACCGTCCCAGCCATCATCCGAAGGAGGTTATTCATGGAGAAGCTGATCCGCATCGAGCCGTCCAAGTGCATCGGCTGCAAGACGTGCGAGCTCGCCTGTTCGTTCAAGCACCGGGGCGAATTCGCGCCGGGCAAGGCCCGTATCGTCAACGCCGTCTTCGTGGAGGAGGCCCGGTTCATCACCGTGACCTGCATGCAGTGCGACGAGCCCTGGTGCCTCAAGGCCTGCCCCAAGGGGGCCATCGCCAAGGACGCCGCCACCGGCGTCGTCGCCGTGGACGAGCTGAAGTGCGTCGGCTGCCGCACCTGCGTGAGCGCCTGCCCCTTCGGGATGATCAAGTACCTCCCCGAGACCCGCAAGGCGGACAAGTGCACCCTCTGCGCGCCGGACGTGCCCGAGTGCGTGATCTTCTGCCCCACCCACTGCCTCACCTTCTCGGAGGAGGATACGCCGCTGCGGGGGAAGGTCATGCGATTCGTCCAGACCATGAAGGAAGGCCAGGGGGAGGTGTGAGATGAAGAACGGATGGAATGGCAAAGTCCTGCGGGTGAACCTCTCGGCCAGAACCTGCGCCATCGAGGATCTGAACATGGCCTGGGCCCGGGAATACCTGGGGGGCCGGGGCCTCGGCTCCAAGTACCTGACGGAGGAGGTGGCGCCGGAAACCGACCCCTTCTCCCCCGACAACAAGCTGATCCTCGCCACGGGCCCCCTCACCGGGACCTACGGGGCCGCCAACGGCCGCTACATGGCGGTCACCAAGTCCCCCCTCACCGGCACCATCGCCAGCTCCAACTCGGGGGGGTATTTCCCCAACGAGCTGAAGTTCGCCGGCTTCGACCTGGTGATCATCGAGGGGAAGGCGGACCGGCCGGTCTACCTCAAGATCCACAATCAGCGGGCCGAGGTGGCCGACGCCTCCCACCTCTGGGGAAAGTCGACCCACGAGACCGAGGACCTGATCCTGAGGGAGTTCCACGCCGACGCCAAGGTGGCCTGCATCGGCCCGGCCGGGGAGAAGCTGGTCCGCTTCGCCTGCATCGTGAACGACAAGCACCGGGCCGCCGGCCGCAGCGGCGTCGGGGCGGTCATGGGGAGCAAGAACCTGAAGGCGGTGGCGGTTCGGGGGACCGGCGGGGTCGGTGTGGCCGATGCCCCGGCCTTCCGGGAGGCGGCCCGGGAGACGTTCCGGATGCTCAGGAGCCACCCGGTCACCGCCGAGGGGCTCCCGGCCCTGGGGACGGCGGTGCTGGTGAACGTCATCAACCAGAGCGGGGCCCTGCCGACCCGCAACTTCCAGTCGGGCACCTTCGAGGGGGCCGAGGAGATCTCGGGGGAGCGCCTCGCCCAGACCTGGCTCAAGCGGAACAAGGGGTGCATGGGGTGCGTCATCGGCTGCGCCCGCGTCACCGCCCTCTCTGACCCGCGCTGGTCCGGCAAAGGCGAGGGGCCCGAGTACGAGACCCTCTGGGCCCTGGGGGCCGCCTGCGGCATCGCGGACCTGGCGGCCATCACCAAGGCCAACTACCTCTGCAACGAGTACGGCATGGACACCATCACCGCCGGAGCCACCGTGGCCTGCGCCATGGAGCTCTACCAGCGGGGGCTCGTCACGGAGGCCGAAGCGGGGATGCCCCTTGCCTTCGGCAGCGGCGAGGCCCTGGTCCGGCTGTTCGAGCTGATCGGCACCGGTGAGGGGTTCGGCGTGAAGCTGGGGCTCGGTTCGTACCGTTTGGCCGAGAGCTACGGCGCGCCGGAACTCTCCATGACCGTGAAGAAGCAGGAGTTCCCCGCCTACGATGGCCGGGGCATCCAGGGGATGGCCCTGGAGTACGCCACCAGCAACCGGGGTGCCTGCCACGTGCGGGGGTACATGGTCTCCCCCGAGATCCTCGGGGTGCCCGAGAAGCTGGACCCCCAGGTTACGGAGGGAAAGGCCGGCTGGACCAAGGCGTTCCAGGATTTCACGGCGGTGGTGGATTCCGCCGGCATCTGCCTCTTCACCACCTTCGCCATCGGGGCGCCCCAGGTGACGAACCTTCTGAACGCCGCCACCGGCCTGAACCTGTCGCAGGATGAGATCCTCGCCGCCGGCGACCGGATATGGAACCTGGAGCGGCTCTTCAACCTGAAGGCGGGGATCGCCCCCTCCCAGGACACCCTCCCGCCCCGGCTCCTGAACGAGCCCCTCCCCGACGGCCCCATGAAGGGAGCGGTGGCCAGGCTCGGCGACCTGCTCCCCGACTACTACCGGGTCAGGGGATGGGACGAGGGGGGAATCCCCACGGCGGAGAAGCTGGCGTCCCTGGGGCTGGCGTGAACCGGCGCTACGACATCCTCATCATCGGCAACAGCGCGGCGGGGATGCAGGCCCTGCGCACCATCCGGCGCCACGGCGGGAACCTCTCCGTGGCCCTGGTGGACCGGGAGAACTGCCCCGCCTACTCCCGGGTCCTGACCCCCTACTACGTGGGGGGGAAGACCCACCGGGAGAACCTCTTCATCGTGGGGCACGACTTCTACCGACGCCTCGGTATCGCCACCCTCCTGGGCCACGCCGCCGTGGGGCTCGACCCCGACCGGCACGAGGTGCTACTGGCCGACGGCACGCCGCTGGAGTACGGCAAGCTCCTCCTGGCCACCGGCGCCGAGGCCCGGGGAATCGAGATCACCGCGGCGGGGGTCTCGACCCTGCGCCACCTGGAGGACGCCGACCGCCTGGAACGGCTCCTGAAGGGGGCCAGGAGCGTCACCGCCGTGGGGGCCGGGCTCGTGAGCATCCCCTTCCTCTCCCACGCCGGGAGCGACGTGGAGCGGCACCTGGTCATCGGGTCCGACCGGGTCTTCAGCCGCGTGGTGGACCCGGAGGCGTCGGCCATCCTCGAGGAACGGTTCCTGGCCACGGGGCTCGTGATCCACAAACGGGACGACATCGCCGGCCTGGGGGGAACGGAGCGCCTGGAGCTGACCCTTGCCCGGGGGGGGCGCTTCGCCACCGACCTCCTCCTGGTGGGGAAAGGGGTGGTGCCCAACACCCACCTGGCCCGCCAGGCCGGCCTGGCCGTGCGGGAGGGGATCGTCATCGACGACTTCTGCCGCACGAGCCACCCCGACATTTACGCCGCCGGGGATGTGGCCGAGGGGAGGGATTTCGTCACCGGCGAGGCCACCATCCAGGGGAACTGGATGACCGCCGTGGAGCAGGGGGAGATCGCGGCCCTCAACATGCTGGGGCTCCCCTGCGCCTACGACGGGAGCCTCAAGAACAACACCACCGAGGTCTTCGGGGTGGATGTGGCGGTGGTGGGGTACTGCGGCGACGGCGCCCACCGGACCCTCACGGCCCACGACCCCTTCACCGGCCGGTTCCGGAAGGTGTTCCTGGATGAACGCGACCGGGTCATGGGGGCCACCATGGTGGGGGAGACCAACGACGCCGGGGTCTTCTGCCATCTGGTGCGGACCCGGGCCGTCTTCCCGGGGGAGCGGGTACTGCGGGGGGCAAACACGTACGCGGCCCGGCTCCTGGAGCTGACGTCGTGATCCGGGTCCAGTTCTTCGGCCTGCTGCGGCTCATGCTCCGGAAGGAATCGGTGGAGGTTCCCGCCGAGGCTGGGGACACGGTGGGACAGGTCCTCTCCCGGGCCGAGGGGGCACTGGCCACGCCGATCATGCACAAACTGGCCGACGGCGGCTTCCTCCACGCGGGGACCATCATCCTCGTGAACCGGCGCAATGTCCTCCACCTCCAGGGGCTCGAAACCCCGGTCAGCGACGGGGACACGGTGGCCCTCTTCCCCCCCGGGGCCGGGGGGTGAGCCGTGACTGAAGCGGAACGCTACTCCCGGCAGGTGCTCTGCTGGGGCCAGGAGAGGCAGCGGGCCCTGGAAGGGGCCACGGTCCTCGTCGCCGGCGTCGGGGGGCTCGGCGCCACGGTGAGTCAGCTCCTGGCCCGGGCCGGCGTGGGGCGGCTCATCCTCGTGGACGACGGGGTGGCGGCGTGGCCCGACCTGAACCGCCAGACCCTCTACGGCGAAAAGGACGTGGGAAAGAAGAAGGTGCTGGTGGCCCGGGAGAAGCTTGCCGCCATAAACTCCGCAATCGAAATCGTCACCCTCGACACGCGGATCGACAGGGAATTCACAGTGCCGCCCGGTGTCAGCGCCGTGGCCGACTGCCTCGACAACTTCGCCGGCCGCTTCGCCCTCCACCGGGCCACCCCCGCCGGGGTTCCCTTCGTGCACGGAGGGATACAGGGGGACCACGGGCAGGTGCTGACCCTCATCCCGGGGGAGTCCCAGTCCCTCGAGGCCTTGTTTGCCGGCTGCCGGCAGCCGGAGGGCCCCATTCCGGTCACCCCCCATGGGCCGCTCATCATCGCCGGCCTCATGGCCAACGAGCTGTTCCACCTCCTCCAGGGGGAGCCCCGGCTCCGGGACCGGATGCTCGTGGTGGATCTCGCCACCCTTTCCCTCCAGTTTCTCGACGTCTGAGAACGGCTGTTTGCATTTGCGCCCCATTGCCGGTACCCTTTGAACCATACCGCGACCATCACTTCCCCGGACAGGTGAATCACCATGAACGGCAGAACCTACAAACTCGTCACCGGCATCATATCCCTCTTCATCGCCCTCTTCCTGGCATGGCGGATCGGCCTCTGGCTCGAACCCGCTCCGCAGCAGGGGAGCCCGGCGCCGGCGGTGTCGTCCCCCGCCGCCAAGGAGCCCCCCTTTGTGACGGGAACGGTGAAGAAAGACCTCGGCTTCGAGGTGAGAAACGTGGCGTTCAGCGACAAGGGGAAAGCCGTGGCGGGAATCGGCATCGTCCGGTTCGACAGCGACCGGTCGGAGCTGAAGGCGGCGGCCGTGGCCATGGTGACGAAGCTGAAGGAGCAGGTCCCGGCGGCGGAGCGGATCACCCTGACCCTGAAGCCGGCCGTGGACTGCCCCGTCTGCGCCATGGCAGAAGTGGCCTGGGACCGGGGAACGGCGGTGCTCCGCTACGGCATCCCGTCCCTGGAGCAGATGGAGGCGGCCAACGCCCGGATCGGCACCAAGGACGAGGAGGGGAAACCGGTGGACCAACCCCGCCTCTACCGCCCCGACCGGGAAACCTTCGCCGCCGGCCTTGCCGTCACCCTGGCCATGGACGCCGCCCGGAAGAAGAATCCCGCCCTGAACGACGAGCAGCTCCTGGAGCAGGCGGCCGCGGCCACGGGTATCAACTACGTGGTGGCCCGGCGCCACCGGGATTTCATGGCCGCCTACTACACGGCCAGCGGGTACGGGGAAGAGACCTTCACCCTCCCGCTCCCCTGACGGCTGAAACGGCATGAATGACCGGAACCACTCCTCCCCTCCCCCCGAACCGAAAGGGATAATCCTGCGCTGGCTCCTCCTGGGAGCGGGCATCCTAGCCACGGTCCTGGCGGTGCTCGGCATCTTCCTCCCGCTCCTTCCCACGGTGCCGCTGCTGCTCCTGGCCGCGGCCTGCTTCGCCCGGAGCTCCGAGCGGGTCCACCGCTGGCTCCTGGAGCACCGCCACCTGGGGCCCATCCTCCACGGCTACCTGGACGGCTCCGGCATCCCCCGGAGGGCCCGGGCCACGGCCCTCTGCCTCATCTGGATCACCATCCCCGTCTCCGCCTTTCTGGTCGTCCCCCTTCCGTGGGTCAGGGTACTGCTCATCGCCGTCGCCCTGGGGGTCACGGTCTATCTGCTGCGGCTTCCCACCCGCGACTGAAAGTCCTTCCCTCAAGAATCTCCCCCGACTGCCGATACGGTTAGAGGAGCGCGGTTCGCCGCGAGGAGCCCTCAACGAAACCCTTGATCCTAAAATCAGCAGTCGGAGGCTTCCTGTGGAGCGACTTGTCCGTAATTCGTCGTGATTCTTAGCGAAATGAAGCGATAGCAGCAGATATTGTCTGAACCCGCAGGGTTAGTTTATCTGCTGCCGCGTAATGAGCTCAGAATCACAGAATTCGGACAGTTGGAGCGGAACAGGGAGCCTTCAACTGCCATATCTAGGTTGATTATTACGGATGTGATCCCATGGGAATGGTCCCCCTGGACAACCTGGCTGTCGGCATGGTCCTGGCGGCCGACGTGCGCGACCGGACCGGCCGGATGCTCCTGGGCGCCGGCGCGCCGCTGACCGACAAGCACCTGACGATCTTCCGCACCTGGGGGGTGGCGGAGGCGGATATCGAAGGGGTCGATGACGGCGATGCCGCTCCGGCGCTTCCGGCGGAAGTGGACCCTGCCGCCCTGGCCGCGGCCGAGGAGGCCCTTCGCCCCCTGTTCCGCCACGCCAACCTGGAGCACCCGGCCATGCGGGAGATCCTGCGCCTCGGGGCGCTGCGAAAGGCGATCCATGGGATCCCCTGACCGCCGCCCCATCACCCTTGAGCGGCTCGTGGACGAGACCAACACGGTCTATTCCCTCCCCCTCTTCTACGAAAAGCTCTCCGAAACCATCAACCACCCCCGGAGCTCCGTGGCGGACATCGCCCGGATCATCACCGAGGACCAGGGGCTCACGGCCCGCCTCCTGAGGCTCGCCAACAGCCCCCTGTTCGGCTACCACACCCGGGTCGACTCCATCACCAAGGCGGTGACCATCATCGGCACCCAGCAGCTGCGGGACCTGGCCCTGGCGGCGTCGGTCATGGGGGTCTTCCGGGGAATTCCCGAGGAGCTCATCACCATGGCCTCCTTCTGGAAGCACTCCATCGCCTGCGGCATCATCGCCCGCGCCATCGCCACCTGGCGCCGGGAGCTGAACGTGGAGCGCTTCTTCGTGGCCGGAATCCTCCACGACGTGGGACAGCTCGTCATGTGCACGTCGATACCGGAGACGGTCCGGGAGATGCTCCTGGAGAGCCGCCGGCGGGAAACCCTCCACCGTGCCGTCGAATACGGACGCCTCGGCTTCGACCACGCGGCCGTCGGCGGGGCGCTCCTGCGGAAATGGAAGATCCCCGCCAACATCGCCGAGCCGGTGGCCTGCCACCACTCACCCAACGGGGCGGAGCAGTTCCCCCTGGAAGCCGCCATTATTCATCTGGCCGACATCATCTGCCAGGCCATGGAGTTCGGCTTCAGCGGCGAGCGGTTCGTTCCTCCCCTCGCCCCGGCAGCCTGGGAACGGCTCGGCCTTCCGGCAAGCATGCTCGCCGTCATCATCAGACAGACGGAACCCCAGCTGGAGGAGACCTTCTCCATCCTCACGGAGTGGCCATGACTGCGCACGGACCGGACAAGCTCTCTCCGGAGCTCCTGCGGGAGCGGGTCGACTACCTGGAGGAATCGAACCTCCGCTACGTGTCGATTCTCGATATGCTGGCCTCCAGCGGCGACTTCCAGGCGGATCTGAGCCGGGCGGAAGGGACGGAGGCCATCTTCCGGGCCACCCTGGCCCAGCTGCGCCGCCTCTTCCCCTTCCGGGGGATGGGATGCCTGGAGTGCCGCGAGGACGGCGCCTTCGAGCTCCTGGCCTGCGAGCCCCCCGAATGCCGCGGGGAACTGCAGGCCGAGATCGACGCAAAAATCGCCGACGGCACCTTTGCCTGGGCCCTCAACCGGAGCCAGCCGGTCATGGCCCCGGCCCGGGACGAGCAGACGCTCCTTCTCCACGTCATCGCCACCCGTTCCGACGTCCGGGGGATGTTCGCGGGGCTGCTGGCCGGCAGATGGGCCACGGTGGACGCCCCGTCCCTCAACGCCCTCTCCATCATGCTCGACACCTGCGCCTACGCCCTGGAGAGCACCACCCTCCAGGGGATGCTCCGGGACCACATGCTCCACCTGGAAGAGCGGGTGCGGGAGCGGACCCGGGAGCTCCAGGAGGCCCGGGAGGCGGCCGAGGCGGCCAACCGGGCCAAGAGCGAATTCCTGGCCACCATGAGCCACGAGCTCCGCACCCCCCTCAACGCGGTCATCGGCTTCACCGACGTGCTCCTCTGCCGCACCTACGGCGAGGTCAACGAACCCCAGGCGGAGTTCCTCGGCTACGTGCTCCAGTCGAGCCGCCACCTCCTCTCCCTCATCAACGACATCCTCGACCTGTCAAAGATCGAGGCCGACCGGATGGAACTGGAGGCGGACGACGTGGAAATCCGCTCCCTGACGGCAGGGAGCCTGGTGATGGTGCGGGAGCGGGCCCACAAGAACGGCGTCCGGCTCACCGAGACGGTGGACCCCCGCGTTCCCGTCACCATCCGGGCCGACGAACGGAAGCTGAAACAGATCATCTACAACCTTCTGGCCAACGCAGTGAAATTCACCCCGGCGGGAGGGAGCGTCACCCTCACGGCGGCCCCGGCGGAGGGCATTCTGCCGCCGGCGACAGTACCGCCTCCGGCGGTCCCCCTCGACCGGTGCCTGGCACTGACCGTGGCCGACACCGGCATCGGGCTGAAGAAGGGGGACCTGGAGCGGATCTTCGCCCCCTTTATCCAGGCGGACGGCTCCGCCGCCCGCAGGTTCGAGGGGACGGGGCTGGGGCTTTCCCTGACGAGGAAACTGGTGGAACTGCACGGGGGGACCATCTGGGCCGAAAGCCCGGGGGAGGGGCTGGGGAGCACCTTCAGGGTTCTTCTGCCGGTGTCAGCCGAAAAAACCCTCAAGGGAGAGACCGGGACCGCCGATACGTAGAAGAAACGTCCCCCCCGCGGAATCAGCCATGGACAGACTGCGCACCATCCTTCTGGTGGACGACAACTTCATGAACCGCCGGCTCGTGGCCGCCATGCTCAAGGGCGAACCGTACCGGCTCGTGGAAAAGGAGGGGGGCCGCGAGGGGCTCGACTACCTCCTGGCCAACCGAGGGACCATCGACCTGGTGCTGCTGGACATCGGCATCCCCGACCTGAGCGGCACCGAAATCTGCCGCTCCCTCAGGGAGCACGAGGACCAGGGGAAACGGCTCCCCGTCATCGCCTACACGGCCCACGCCATGGCCGAGGAGCGGCGCTCCATCCTTGCCGCCGGTTTTGACGGCATACTCACCAAACCGATAACCAGGGAGGAGTTCTCTTCTGTTTTGAAGCGATACCTGGGGACGGCGGCGACGCCCCCCAAGGAGGATACCCCATGAAGACACTGATCGTGGAAGACGACCCGGCAAGCCTCAGACTCATGCATGCCTACCTGGCCCCCCTGAGCCGGTGCGACCTGGCCGCCGACGGCCACCAGGCCATCGACCTTTTCACCGCGGCCCTGGACCAGGGAGAGACCTACGACCTGATCTGCCTCGACATCATGATGCCGGTCATGACCGGCCACGAGGTCCTCCGGACCATCCGCGCCCTGGAAGAGGAGCGGGAGATTTTCCCCCCCGCCAAGGTGGTCATGACCACGGCCCTCAAGGACCGCGACAACATCATGGCCGCCTTCAGCAACCAGTGCGAAGCCTATCTGGTGAAGCCCATCGACCGGGAAACCCTCTTCGAGAAGCTGCGCACCCTCGGCTTCGACGTCTGAAGAGACACTCTCTCAGAGGCCCGTCAGCTCCTCCACCTTCAGCTCCAGGTCGTCCACGTTCACCCGGACGACCTTTCCCTTTTCCTCCTCGGCCCGCACCAGCCCGTCCTCCACCCAGGAGAGAATCCGCGCCGCGGGGACACCGAACTTCGCCGCCGCGGCATCCACGGTATACCAGGTTTTGTCCATGGTCATGACAGTTCCTCCTTCCCTGCTGCCTGCTATCAGTATACCACCCCGGCCGCTAACCGCCGCCCCCGGAACTTGACGAAGCAGGAACCCCGTGATTATCTATGCTGCAAACTGTCATGAAAGGAGCCTGAGGTAATGCCGGTCTACGAATTCTACTGCACAGACTGCCACACCATCTTCAACTTCCTCTCCCGCCGGGTAAACACGGAAAAACGCCCCGACTGCCCCAAATGCGGACGTCCCGAACTGCAGCGGCAGGTCTCCCGTTTCGCCTTCTCGAAGGGGAGAACGGAAGAACCGCTTGAGGGGATGCCCGACCTGGACGAGGAAAAGCTGGAACGGGCCATGATGGGGCTGGCCGGCGAGATGGAGGGGATGGACGAGAACGACCCCCGGCAGATGGCCCGCTTCATGCGCAAGCTCCAGGATGCCACGGGGATGAAGCTGGGATCGGGGTTCGAGGAGGCGATGCGGCGGCTGGAGGCGGGCGAGGACCCGGAGAAGATCGAGGAAGAGATGGGTGACATCTTCGACGAAGAGAATCCTTTCGGAAGGGAAGGCATCCGGGGGATCAAAAGGAGACTCTCCCCCCCGGCCCACGACGACACCCTCTATACGCTGTGACTCCCTTGGACAAAAACACAAAGAGGGGGGAATGCTCCCCCCTCCCTGATCTGCCCGTTCCCTTTTCGTGTTACAGAATCATCTGCGAAATCCCGTAGGCAACCACCGTTGAGACGCTGACCGCGATCAGGCCCGGAATCATGAAACTGTGGTTCAGGAGGTACTTGCCGATGCGGGTGGTGCCGGTGCGGTCAAAGTTGATGGCCGCCAGGTCGCTGGGGTAGAAGGCGAAGAAGAAGTAGGCGTAGCTGGCCGGCATGAGCCCCAGCAGCAGCGGCACCGGCAGCCCCAGGGCGAGCCCCAGGGGAAGGGTGATGGCCAGGGTTGCGGCCTGGCTCTTCACAAAGGCGGAGATGCAGAAGGTGGCGATGGCGAAGGTCCAGGGGGCCATCTTGACCATGACGCCGATGTTGTCCACCAGAAACTTCTTGTTGGCGGAGATGAAGGTATCGCTCATCCAGGCGATGCCGAAGATGGAGACCACGGCGATCATCCCGGCGGTGAAGACGCTGGAGTGGGCGATATCCTTGGCCTTCACGTCGGCGGCGAACATGATGAAGGCGCCGTAGGCGAGCATGACGAACTGGACCACCGTAGTCATCGGCACCGGCTTCTTCTCGCCGTTCAGGGGGAGCAGGTCGGGGAACACCGCGAAGAGGATGATGGTCCCCACGCCGGCGAAGAAGAGGGCCACGGACAGCTTGGCGGTCTTGCTGATCTCCTTGTCCAGGGTGGTCACGTTGGCTTCAAGGGATTTGCGGAACTCGGGGTCCTGGAGGCGGGCCTGGTACTCGGCGTCCTTGTCCAGGTCCTTGCCCCGGTTGAAGCTCCAGGCGGCGGCCACCAGGAGGCCGATGACGCCGGCCGGCATGGTGACGGAGATGATGTCGATGAGGGTCACCGGATGCCCCGCCTTGGCGGCGAAGCCGAGAAAGAACGTCACGGCGGCGGCCACGGGGCTGGCGGTGATCCCCATCTGGGAAGCGACGCTGGAGATGGCCATGGGGCGCTCGGGGCGGATGCCGGTCTTGATGGCCACGTCGGCGATGACCGGCAGCAGCGCGTAGACCGCGTGGCCGGTGCCGACGCAGACCGTCAGGAAGAAGGTGGAAAGGGGCGCCAGGATGGTCACATACTTGGGGTGGGCCCGCAGCAGCTTCTCCGTGAGCTGCACCAGGTAGTCGAGCCCCCCGGCCACCTGGAGGGTTGCCGAGGCGGTGACCACCGCCAGGATGATGAGCATGACCGCGATCGGCGGCTCCGACGGTGAGCTGCGGAAACCGAGCACCAGGAGCGACACCCCGAGCCCCCCGATGAGCCCCAGGGCCACCCCACCCCTGCGGATACCAATGAGCACTGCGCCAAGAACAAGAACGAACTGGATCCAGAACATCAACATGACTGCCTCCCATCTGTCGGACCCTCCGGAGTCCGCACCCGTTGTCTGTCAGATACACCCTCCCTGGAGCAAGGGGGATACCAAGGGGGACAACATTGCACAAGAGGCTGTTTTTGTTGATTATTCTGGTCTGCCGGAGGGTATTTCGCGAAAGGAACCGGCATAACCAGCGGTTATGCCGGTGCAGGGCGGGAGAACTTCACTTTCTGTGATTTCAGCAGGATAGGACAGGAATAACCAAAGTTATCGGTATAACCTCCGGTTATGGGGGTTCATTTCCGCATCAGCTTGAGCCGCTTGGAGAGGGCGGGCTGGGAGATGCCGAGGAGCCGGGCGGCGAGGGTCTGGTTGCCGCCGGCCCGGGCCAGGGCCTCCTCCACCAGGAACTCGGCGGCGTCAGTGAAGGTGGGGAGTTTCTCGAACCCGGCGAAGGGGTTCAGGGGCGGGGGCGGCGTGCTGACGGGCTCTTCCCCGCTGCCGATGGCCTTGACAAAGCTCTCCATGGAGAGCATCCGATCCCGGTGGACGCTGACCGCGTCGAAGATCATCGCCTTCAGCTCCCGCACGTTCCCCGGGAAGCCGTAGGTGGCCAAGAGCTGGACGAGCCCCGGCGGCGGGGTCGGCTTTTTCTTCCCCAGGGTCCTGGCCGCCTCGGCCAGGAAATGGTCCAGGAGGAGCGGGATGTCACCTTTGCGTTCCCGCAGGGGGGGGACATGAACCTGGTGGGTCCGGAGCCGGTAGTAGAGGTCGCGCCGGAAGGCACCCTCCTTCTCCTTGGCCGCAAGGTTCTGGTGGGTGGCGACGATGATCCGGGCCCGGAGGCGCCGGGGCTGGTCGCTCCCCAGGGGGAAGTACTCACCCTCCTGGAGGAGCCGCAGAAGCTTCACCTGGGAGGGGATGCCCAGGTCGCCGATCTCGTCCAGGAAGAGGGTGCCGTTGGCCGCCTCCTCCACCATGCCGCGCCGCACCGTCTCGGCCCCGGTGAAGGCGCCCCGCACGTGGCCGAAGAGGGTGTCGGCGAAGACCGTGTCGTCCAGGCCGGCCACGTTCACCGCCACCAGCTGCCCCCTGCAGCCGCTCAGGGTATGGGCGGCCCGGGCCAGGAGCTCCTTCCCCACCCCGCTCTCGCCGGTGATGAGGAGCGGCTGGGGGCTCGTGGCCACCGCCTCAATGTAGGCGAAGAGCGCCAGCATGGCCCGGTCGGCGGTGACAATGCCGGCAAAGGCCTCCGGATGCCGCAGCGCGCCGGAGACGAGCCGGCTCGACATCTCCCGGTTCTCCCGCTGCAGCTCCAGCATCCGCACCGCCCGGAGCACCCCCCCCACAAGCCGGTCCTCCTCGTCGGTCTTGACGAAGTAGTCGAAGGCCCCGAGCTTCATGCAGCGGACCGCGGTCTCCACCTGGTTCAGCCCGCTGATGACGATGACCGCCACCTCCGGGTGGCGCTCCGCAATCTCCTTGAGGATATCCTCCCCCGACAGGTGGGGCATGGTCAGATCCAGGAGCACCAGCCCGATGCCGCCGCCGTCCAGATGCCCCATCACCTGGCGGCTGTCCTGGCAGAGGATGGTGTTGGTGATGCCGGCGGACGACTCCAGCGTCAGGGAGAGGGAGCGGAGCCAGGCCGGCTCGTCGTCCACGAGAAGGATGCCGAAGGGGGGGTAGCGGTTTTCAGTCATATGCGTACAGACTCCCTTGAGCCATAAGGCTCACTTGATTGAAACATCACCCACCCCCTGGCCCCTCCCGTCAAGGGAGGGGGGAAAGATCCTTCAAATCAGGCACCGAAGGTTCCCGGAGGGGGGCGGAGGGCGCGCGGAGAAAAGAGTCCCCGCAAAAAAGCACCGGAAGTTATCCGGAGGGAAAGCGCCGGAAACGGCAGTTCGGGTGACGTGAAAACCGACCGGCGACGCTTGGACTCTTTTCGGAGCGGGCCCTCCGCCCCCCGACCACCACTTCAAAAAAACCGTAAAAAGCAATTAACCACAGAGGACACAGAGAAAAACAATGAGGAAAACCGCTTTTATCCTCTATACCCTCAGTGGTTGACCGCATTTCCGAAGTTCAAGTTCCAACCGGCAAAGAAAGCGTAACCGTAGTCCCCTCGCCGACCGTCGACTCGAAGGAAAGAGTCCCTCCATGTTCCTTGACGATGCGGGCGGAAACCGAGAGCCCCAGGCCGGTACCCCCGCTCTCCCGCTTGGTGGTGAAGAAGGGATCCGTGAGGCGGGAAAGATGCTCGGGGGCGATGCCGCACCCCTCGTCCCGGACCCGGAGGATCACCCGCCCCCCTTCCGGATCGAAGGAGGTCTCCAGCTCGATCCCCCGCGACGGGTCCGGCAGAGCCTGGCAGGCGTTGAGGACCAGATTCACCACCACCTGCTCGATCCGCTGGGCATTCCCCAGCACCTGGGGCAGATCCGGAGCGTAGCGGGCCGTGAAGCGGGTGGTGGCCTTGCGCAGCGAGGCATCCACCAGCCGCACCGCCGCCTGGGCCACGCCGTTAAGATCCATGAGTTCCTTGCCGCCGACATCGTCCCGCCGGGCAAAGTCCTTCAGGTCCTCCACGATCCGCTTGATCCGCTTGGCCCCCTCCTGCATCTCCTCCAGGAGCCGGGGCACCTCCTCCCGCACCAGGGAGTAGCGGAGCCCCCCAAGGATGAAGTCCCCCTCCTCCCGGTAGCGCTCCTCCAGGATGGGGGCCATGTCGTTGTAAACCTTGCGCAGAATCGGGACATCCAGAAGGATGAGCCCCGTGGGGTTGTTGATCTCGTGGGCCACACCGGATACCAGTATCCCGAGGGCCGCCATCTTGTCGGCCTGGACCAGCTGCTGCTGGTTCAGCTGCACCTCCTCCAGGGCCCGGGAGAGGGATTCGGTCCGCTGGGCCACCTGCCGGCGGAGCGAATGGGACCAGAGAACCGTGCCGCCAAGGATGAGCAGCAGCGGAACCACCACCACCGCAATATACTTGATTGTGTCCCGCCACCGCAGCGGCTGGGGCTCCAGCACCCCGAGCCACCGTGCGTGGATCGCGTCGTACTGGCCGGTCTTCTTGAGGATGGCGAGCCCCTCGCTGAACCGGGCCAGCAGCTCCGCGTCCCCCTGGCGCGCCGCGTAGCCGTAACGCTGGGCCGCGATGCTCCGGGCCACCGGTACCAGGTTCGTGAGCCGGTTCTCCCGGATGATGTACATGCCGGGGACCATGGCCACCACCGCGTAGTCGCACCCCCCCGCGGCCAGGAGGCGGAGGGCGTCAGCCGGGGTCGGCGTCAGGACCAGGTCCTTGCCGTATCCCCGCTCCGCCAGGTACTCGTGCATGATCCCGTCCCGGTGGAGCGCCACCTTCTTTCCCCGCAGCTCTTCCAGGGAACCGGCAGGGGGTGAATCGCGCCGGGCGAAGATGGCATGGTAGACGATGGTGTGGGGCGGAGTGAAATCGATCTGCCTGGCCCGTTTCTCGGACCACGAGATCCCCTGGAGCACGTCGACCCGGCCGCTCTTCAAGGCCGAGAGCATCTCCGACCAGGCCCCGAGCCGGAACTCCACCTTCATCCCCATGATCTCGGCAATGGCCCGGGTCAGCTCCACGTTGTAGCCGGCCGGCTTGCCGTTCTGGTCGATGAATTCGTAGGGGGGATAGTCCCGGTCCCCCCCCACGACGATGGTCCGGTGCCGGTCGGGGGGCTCCGGAGCACCCAGGGCGGCAGCAGCCCAGAAGAGAGAGATGAGGATGGTCGCCAGGAACCGCAGTCCCCATCCCCATGAGGACTTCACGTTGTCATGGTCTGGTTGGGGGTATCTTTCCATCAGATAATATTACCGTTATTACCTCTCCGACGGCGCCAAAGGAACACCCCGTACACCGCCAGATTCAGGACTGCCACCAGAAGCCCCAGAGCGATCTGCCATTGCCTGGTCAGCCCCGGCGGATAGATGAGCGGCATGAGGTAGTGCTCGATGAATCCCCCCTCATACCCTGATTCGCCGGCCCGCCGGCGGAGCCATACCTCCAGGTGGGTCAGGGGGCAGCCCCCCCCGGTCAGCTCGATGAAGGCCCCCCAGAGGGCGGCGGGGAGATGGAGCCACGCCAGCCTCCGCCACCGGAGCACCGCCACCCCGCCCAGCACCACGAAGAGCACGAAGAGGCCGTGGGCAAGCACCACCGCATCGGCAAGGAGCGAATATGCCATCACAACTCCGGCACGCTCGTGCTATTCCAGCACCTTCACATCTTCCACGAAGAATTCGGTTTCCGCAAAGATCGTCGAGGGGACTCCCTTGTGCTGCCCATAGCGGAGAACCACCTTCTTTCCCACGGAATTGTTGATCTTCTGGGCAACGGTCTCGTCCCTCACGCTGAACAGGAACTTCTCCGGGATGGCGCCGGGGACCGGAAGCATCTGGAGCTCCCCTTCCCAGGTCTTGAATATCCATCCCTTCTTGGAGAACTTCTGCACATACCCGGCACGCTCCCCCCTGGAATAGGTCCAGGTAAGCGAAAACCACGTGTACCCGGCAATCAGCACCAGCACCAGCACCACTGCTCCAATGAGCCAACCAACGACCTTCGCTTTTGAAAACGGCATCTCCGACACTCCTTGTCTCTTCATGACGGTTTTCTCAACAACCTACACCACCGCAACCATCCCTTCAAGGCGGAATCATTCAGCCGCACCCCGCTCCCGCAGGAACTCGCCAAGGATCCGCCCCGTGTGGGACACATCCCCCATCCGGGCCACCTCCTCCGGTGTGCCTTGGGCAACGATCCTGCCGCCGCCGTCCCCCCCTTCGGGACCCAGGTCCATGAGCCAGTCGGCCTCGGCGATGACGTCCAGGTTGTGCTCGATGACTATGACCGAGTTCCCCGCCGCCACCAGCCGGTGGAGAACCCGGACCAGCTTCTCCACGTCGGCCATGTGGAGGCCGATGGTGGGCTCGTCGAGGATGTAGAGAGTCTGGGGACTCGGGACTCGGGACTCGGAAAACCCTCCGGAAGGCTTCGCCCTGGCCAGTTCGGTGACGAGCTTGATCCGCTGGGCCTCGCCGCCGGAGAGGGTGGGGCTCTGCTGGCCGAGGGTGAGGTAGCCGAGCCCCACGTCCTGCAGGAGCTGCAGCGGGTGGAGAATGGTCCGGTGGGCGGCGAAGAACTCCGCCGCCTCGTCCACACTCATGGCCAGGAGGTCACCGATGGACTTCCCCCGGTGGCGGACCATCATGGTCTCGGAATTGAAGCGCAACCCGCCGCAGACCTCGCACTCCACCTTCACGTCGGGGAGAAAACTCATCTCGATGGTCTTCACCCCCTGCCCCTCGCACTCTTCGCACCGCCCCCCCTTCACGTTGAAGGAGAAGCGGGAGGGGCCGTACCCCCGCAGCCGGGCCTCGGTGGTGCCGGCGTAGAGCTTGCGGATGGCGTCCCAGAACCCCACGTAGGTGGCGGGGCAGGAGCGGGGGGTCTTGCCGATGGGGGTCTGGTCCACCTCCAGCACCCGGGTGAGCTCCTCCCATCCCCGGATCTCCCGGCACCCGACAAGGGCGGGTTTGAAACCCGCCCCTCCATCCATCTTCCGCCCGCCGGCCAGGAGCCCCTGGAGGGAGGCATGGAGGACATTGCGCACCAAGGTGCTCTTGCCGCTCCCCGAGACGCCGGTGACGCAGACGAGCCGCCGGAGGGGGAAAGCAACGTCGATCTCCCGCAGGTTGTGGAGGGTGGCACCCAGCACCTGGATGGCCGGTTCATCGGCAGTCGGGGCGGGGCGCCGCTCCACCAGGGGGTGCCGCAGGGGCTCCGCCAGGCAGCGCCCCGTGAGGGAATCCGGGGCCGCCATGACCTGCTCCAGGGTCCCCTCGGCCACCACGTGGCCGCCGTTCACCCCGGCGCCGGGGCCCAGGTCGATGACGTGCTCGGCCCGGCGGATGGTCTCCTCGTCGTGCTCCACCACCACGATGGTGTTCCCCTTCCCCTCCAGCTTCCGGAGGGTGTCCAGGAGCATCCGGTTGTCCCGGGGGTGGAGGCCGATGGTGGGCTCGTCCAGGATGTAGCAGACCCCCCGCAGGTTGGAGCCCAGCTGGGCCGCCAGCCTGATCCGCTGGGCCTCGCCGCCGGAGAGGGTCGGGGCCGCCCGGTCCAGGGAGAGGTAGCCGAGCCCCACCTCCCCCAGGAAGGCGAGCCGGGTCCCGATCTCCGCCACCATGTCCCGGGCGATGGCCGCCTCCCGCCCCTCCAGCCCCAGGCCGCGGACAAAGGCAGCCGCCCCGTTCACGGTGAGAGCCGTCAGCTCCGCGATGTTCCGGCCCCGGAAGCGGACCGCCAGGGCCTCGGGGTTGAGCCGGGCCCCGCGGCAGGCGGAGCAGGTCCGCTCCTCCCCCTCGAACCACTCGTTCCACCAGATCTCCTCGCCGGTCTGCTCCGCGTCGAAGCCGGGGATCTCCAGCCCCGTGCCGAAGCAGCGGGGGCACCAGCCGTGGCGGGAGTTGTAGGAGAAGAGCCGCGGGTCGGGCTCGGGGAAGCTCCGGCCGCAGGAGGTGCAGGCGCGGAGGGTGGAGAAGAGGAGTTCCCCGGCGTCACCCCCCCCCCTGCCCCCTCCCGTCGAGGGAGGGGGGGGAACCGCCACCCGCACTACCCCTTTGCCGAAGGCCAGGGCCCGGTCCAGCAGCTCCCGCAGCTCCCCCTCCCCCTTGGCGGACACCGTAATCTCCCCCACGGGGAGGTCGATGTCGTGCTCCCGGAAGCGGTCGAGCCGGGGCCACGGTTCCACGGGGGTCATGGCGCCGTCCACCCGGAGGTGCGCGAATCCCTTCCCGGCGGCCCACTTGGCCAGGTCGGTGTAGTACCCCTTGCGGGCCGTGACCAGCGGCGCCAGGAGCGCCACCCGCTGCCCCCGGAAGTCCCGCAGCAGCCGCGCCGCGATGGCATCCGGGGTCTGGGGGGTGATGGGGATGCCGCAGTCGGGGCAGTGCTGCACCCCAAGCTTCACGAAGAGGAGCCGGAGAAAGTGGTAGATCTCCGTCAGGGTCGCCACGGTGCTCTTGCGCCCGCCGCGGCTCGTCCGCTGTTCGATGGCCACCGTGGGGGGGATGCCGAGGACCGCATCCACGTCAGGGCGGGCCGCCGGCTGCACGAACTGGCGGGCGTAGGCATTGAGGGATTCCAGGTAGCGCCGCTGCCCCTCGGCGAAGAGGATGTCGAAGGCAAGGGTCGACTTGCCGCTCCCGGAGATGCCGGTGATGACCGTGAAACGGTCCCGGGGGACGGCGACGGTGACGTTCTTCAGGTTGTGCTCCCGGGCGTGGACGATGCGGATGGCGCGGTCCGGGACCACCATTGGTGCCCCCGTAGGGGCGACCCGGCGGGTCGCCCAATCACTGGTCGCCCACCGCTGGCTCCGCCGGTTCGGGCGAGGCACCGCCTCGCCCCTACGGGTTTCCTGGACAAGACGGCCCAGCTCTTCCCCGTACTCCCGCAGGGCCTGGCCGGTGTGGCTCTCCCGGCACCCCATCACCTCTGCCGGGGTGCCGGCGCAGACCACCCGCCCCCCGGCGTCTCCCCCCTCGGGCCCCAGGTCGATGATCCAGTCGGCGGCAGCGATGACATCCAGGTTGTGCTCGATCACCACCAGGGAGTCCCCCGCCTCCAGGAGCCGCCGAAAGGCAGCCAGAAGCCGGGCGATGTCCTCGAAGTGGAGGCCGGTGGTGGGCTCATCGAATAAAAACAGGGACCGGGGACCAGGGACCGGGGACCGGGAAAACCTTTTCTTTCCGGCTTCGGCCAGGTGGCCGGCCAGCTTCAGGCGCTGGGCCTCGCCGCCGGACAGGGTCGGCACCGGCTGGCCGAGGCGGAGGTAGCCAAGCCCCACCGCCTCCAGGGGTTCGAGGCCCCGGAGCACCTCCCGGTGGCCGGCGAAGAAGGCCACCGCTTCGGTGACGGTCATCTCCAGCACGTCGGCGATGGAAACGGGGCGCCCTCCCCCTGCCGGCACGAGCCGCACCTCCAGCACCTCGGGGCGGTAGCGGCGGCCGTCGCAGTCGGGACAGCGGAGGTAGACGTCGGAGAGGAACTGCATCTCCACATGCTCGAAGCCGTTGCCGCCGCAGGCGGGGCAGCGCCCGGTGCCGGCGTTGAAGCTGAAGGTGCCGGCGGTGTACCCCCGCTCCCTGGCCAGGGGCTCGGCGGCAAAGAGCTTGCGGATGGCGTCGAAGGCCCCCACGTAGCTGGCCGGGTTGGAACGGGCCGTCCTGCCGATGGGGGACTGGTCCACCAGCACCACGTCGCCGATCAGCTCCGCCCCCTTGATGGCGGTGTGGGCCCCCGGCGGCTCCGTCGGCTTCCCCTTCAGCTTCAGGAGCCCCCGGTGGAGGACATCCTGGATGAGAGTCGACTTGCCGGAGCCCGAAACGCCGGTGATGCAGACCAGGCGACCGAGGGGGATGCGGACATCCGCCCCCTTCAGGTTGTGGGCGGCGGCGCCGAGGATCTCGATGGCGGGGTGGCCGGGAGCGACCCTCCGGAGTTCCCCCCCGGCAGCAACCTTCTTCTCCCCCGCCAGATACTGCGCCGTCAGCGACATCCGCTCCCGCACCAGCTCCGCCGGAGTCCCGAAGAAGACCACCTCTCCTCCCCGCTCGCCGGGGCCGGGGCCGAGGTCGAGGATACGGTCGGCGGCGAGCATGACTTGGGGATCGTGTTCCACCACCAGCAGCGTGTTCCCCGCATCCCGCAGCCGGCGCAGCACGCCGATTACCCGCCCCATGTCCCGGGGGTGGAGACCGATGGAGGGCTCGTCCAGCACGAAGAGGGTGTTCACCAGGGAAGTCCCCAGGGCCGTGGTCAGGTTGATCCGCTGCACCTCGCCGCCGGAGAGGGTCCGGGACTGGCGGTCCAGGGTCAGGTAGCCGAGCCCCACCGCCCCCAGATAGCCGAGGCGGGCGCGGATCTCCCGCAGGAGCAGCTCCGCCGCCTCGTCCAGGGGGGCCGGCAGCGCCAGGTCGGCGAAGAAGGCGGCACAGCGCTCCAGGGGGAGGAGCATGACATCGTGGATAGTGAGGCCGGGAAGATTACGCAGAATCTCATCGGGGAGCTCCACCCCCTCGGGGCGGAAGCGGAGCTCCGGGGGAAGCACCCGGTCGGCCTCCTCCTTCGACCCGAGCCGCCACAGGAGCGCATCGGGGGAGAGCCGCGCCCCCCGGCAGGCGGGGCAGAGGGTGTAGGCCCGGTACTTGGAGAGGAGCACCCGGATGTGCATCCTGTAGCTCTTGGTTTCGAGCCAGTCGAAGAAGCGCCGCACCCCGTACCAGAGTCCGTCCTCCCAGGAGCCCTCCCCCTCGATCACCCACCGGCGCTGCTCCGCCGTCAGCTCCCGCCACGGCACATGGGCGGGGATGCCCCGCTTGGCGGCAAAGGTCATCAGGTCGTCCTGGCACTCCCGGTAGCTCTCGGTCTGCCACGGCTTCACGGCACCGCCGGCCAGGGTCTTGGACTCGTCGGGGATCACCAGGCCGGGGTCGATGCCGATCACCCGCCCGAACCCCCGGCAGGTGCCACAGGCCCCCACCGGCGAGTTGAAGGAAAAGAGGTGGGGGGCCGGATCGTGGTAGGAGAGGTCGCAGTCGGGGCAGTGGAGGTCGCTGGAGAACCGCCACGGCTCCCCCGGCACGCCGTCGCCGCCCAGGGGATAGACCAGCACCCGCCCGTGGCCGACCCGCAGCGCCGCCTCCATCCCCTCCACGAGGCGGGAGCGGCTCTCCGGCGCCAGCCGCGTGCGGTCCTGGATCACCTCCAGGATGCCGTCCCCCTCCCGGTGGATGCGGGTGTACCCCTGGCCGGCCAGGAACCCCTTCACCTCGTCGGCGGAGAAGTTGGCCGGCACCGGCACCGGAAAGGTGACGAGGATGGAGGTCGCACCATTTCCCCTCACCCCGGCCCTCTCCCCAGGGGAGAGGGAGCCATCGTTACCCTCGCCCTCCGGGAGAGGGTGGCCGAAGGCCGGGTGAGGGGTAGGCGCCAGCATCTCATCGACAATACTCTCCGGCGTATCGCGCCGCACCGGCCGGCCGCACCCCCGGCAGAAAAGCCGCGCGGCCCGGGCGAAGAGGAGTTTCAGGTGGTCGTTGAGCTCCGTCATGGTCCCGACGGTGGAGCGGGAGGTGCGGACCGGGTTGGTCTGGTCGATGGCGATGGCCGGCGGGATCCCGTCGATCCGGTCCACGGCCGGGCGGTCCATCCGCTCCAGGAACTGGCGGGCGTAGGGGGAGAAGGTCTCCACGTAGCGGCGCTGCCCCTCGGCGTAAATCGTATCGAAGGCCAGGGACGACTTCCCCGAGCCGGAGACGCCGGTGACAACGGTCAGCTCCCCCAGGGGAAGGTCGAGGTCAAGGTTCTTCAGGTTGTTCTGGCGGGCGTTTCTGATGGAAATGGAATCGTGGGCCATGGGAGGAAGTATAGCAGGCATCGGGATAGTGCGCGATGGCGAAGCCCCCCTGCCTCTGCCGGATATCGGGGGTATCCTCCCCCCTTTTCAGAAATCCAGGGGGCTTCTGGCCTCCTTCACCGTCCTGACCGGCACGCAGTGGGTGTAGATCATGGTGGTTTTCAGGCTTGCGTGCCCCAGCTTGGTCTGGATGGTGCGGATGTCGTAATTGGCCTGCAGAAGGTGGGTCGCGTAGGAATGGCGGAAGGTGTGGGCCGTGACCCGCTTCGGAATCTTCGCCTTGCGCACGGCCAGGTAGAGCGCCTTCTGCAAGAGTGACTCATGGACATGGGCCCGCCTCAGCTGCCCGTTCTCCACCACCGGCGTCAGATCCTTTTGCGGAAAAAACCATTGATGCAGCAGCTCCTTCGGCGCCCTGGGGTATTTTTTCTCCATTGCATCATCGAGGAACACACCGTCATACCCCTGCTCCAGATCCTTTTCATGCAGCTCCTTCACCCGCTGCATCTGCCGGTGCAGATCATCCAGGATCGACTCCGGCAACGGCAGGGTCCGGTCCTTCTTCCCCTTGCCGTGGACCGTGAGGATACCCGCATCGAAATTGAAATCCCGCACCCGCAGCTGCAGACACTCGAACAGCCGCAGGCCGCAGCCGAACAGAAGTTTCACGATCAGACCGTAGGGATGATAGAGGTGGGCAAGGATGGCGTCGATCTCTGCGCGGGACAACACCACCGGCACATAGAGCGACTTCTTGGCGCGCGGCACATCGCGCAGTTCGCCGAAATCCCGCTGCAGGGCATGGCGGAAGAGGAACAGCAGCGAGTTGAACGCCTGATTTTGCGTGGAAGCAGCCACCTGGCACGTCACCGCCAGCCAGGTCAGATAATCTTTCACATCGGCGGTCGTCAGTTCCTCAGGAGGCTTACTCTTCAAAAAGCGCTGAAATTGGCGGGCCCATTTGGCGTAGGTCTGCAATGTTTTCCGGGAATAATGCCTGACCTTGATTTCCGCCGCCAGCTTCGCCATAACCTCATCCCATTCAGGAGAGTCGGATTTTTCCTGGTAGCCGGCGACGTTATAGAAAGAGTGCCGCGGTGGAACAGGAGGAGAGACTGGCGGCATGTCAGCCGGGCCTTCCGGCTGCCGCGCCATCGGCGGCGCGGACGGGGCCGATGGTATCGGCAACGTGGCACTCGCGCCGCCCTTCAGCATGGCAAAATACAAAGACACCGCCTGCCTGGCCTGCTGACGCTTCTGCTCCGACTGCCCTTTCTGCTGCAACTTGTTCAGGAAGAGGTCGATCCTCGCCGACTCAGTTCCCGCGACACGATACTTTTCACAGAAATCGAGGAAGTAGCGCAGCCATTTCAGATAGTCGGCAAAATCACCATCCGTGATTCCGCAGTTGTTGCAAAAAGAACGGTATTGCCTGAAGAGATGGTGCGGCAGTAAAATCATCGCAATCCCTCAAAATTTTTAATTTATGTTTTATCAAAGAATGCGTATAGTTGGCGACATATTTTCGATGCGAGCGACCAATGAAAACACGTTTGACCCTGAAACCCGGGCAGCACGGCACAAAATCCCTGGTAAAGAAGTACGGCGACGCCCTGGTATGTGTAAGATTTCGTTATGATCCCGTAACTAAACAACGCCTCAAGACCGTGGAACTCATTGTTGAGCGGAGTGACTGGACACCGCCGCCACCCCGCTTCACCAATGACACGCTCGTTCCATTGCGGATCAAAGCCAATGACGTGGCAATCCGTAACAAGGTAAAAACAGTCGGCGGACGATGGAATCCAGAAAAAAAGCTATGGTTTGTCACCTACGGCAACATAGTGGGCACTCCGCTGGAAAAGTATATAGACGTAGATGGATTCAGATAGGCGGGAAAACCCGGTTTCCATATAAATACATATAGTTAAAGTCCATATAGATACAGATGCTTCCATCTACATGAATGTGGTTCTATATAAGAATAGATAGCACACCCTAACCGGTGATTAACGAGTTAGCCTAAAGGAAAGTAAATGAAAAAAGCATTTCAAATCCTCAAAGACAGACCCCAAATAACTCTGGTCTTAACAAGAGATTCGGTTTGTGCTGGGGACGATTGTGATGCACCCCATGAGAAGACAATCAAGGTGCATTCCTTTACTGATCCTGAAGCATTAGCCATAGAGACAGCATCTGGATATTTACCAAATGTTGCCGGAGTCGGTCATTCCTGGATATGCGTTCTGAATGACATAAAGATTGCAGAAATCAAGACAACAGGAATCCAACCACTGGTGAGAGAGATCACGTATGACAAAACAAATCGAATTCATTTCGTCTACAAATCGGCCAGCTACTAAACAGGGCTAACCAGGCGGCGGCAGCAGGTCTTCGCTACGCTCCGCCGCTGCGCCCCCACGACGTTATACCCCCAAGAAAAGGAGGATTAACGGCAATGGGATTTCTCATAATATTAATAGGATTCTCTGGAATCCTTTGGTGGTTGCTTGGAATAAAATGGGCCATTGGTCTTATTCTCGCTTACGTGGTGTTATTTGTAGCGTCGTGCTTTAACGATTAAACCAAAAAGGAGAACAACCATGAGAAACACAATTATTCAAGCAATCAGAGAAAAAAGAATCCTTATCTTCACCTATGACGGGCATCCGAGAGTAGTTGAACCCCATTGCTACGGCCTGACCAGGACAGGCAAAGAGGCAATAAGATGCTACCAAACCGGAGGAACCGGAGTTAAACCCGATGTAACGCCTTGGCACTTAATGACCGTCGCCAAAATGATGAACTTGCAAATGACGGAAGATTCATTTTCAACCACGAGGCCCGGATACAAAAGAGGTGACGAGCATATGACCACCATCTTTGAGCAGCTTTAGCCGCCCCGCAGTCGCACGGCTCCGGTTCATCATCATTGTAAATAGAACAATCTGACCAGTGCTGAATTTGTTTCATATTGCCTCCCCTTGTAGGAGGCTTCAGCTTTTTGCCGAAGACATACCCGAAGGTATAATCGGGTAGCCGGGGGTTTTAGCCCCCCAGCCCCCACACCACCCGGCATGCGGGTCCGCACCGGGCGGTTCGACGAAGTCACCGGGCCGTAGCCGGGTAATGGATTTTCACCCACAGGTCTTTGAC
>Ga0209172_10003033_pt1 | contig 27113 bp, 26 predicted proteins | sample LarsenN4metaG_FD_184113 | JGI IMG/M metagenome (GOLD analysis project Ga0209172, IMG submission 184113) | Hot spring sediment bacterial and archeal communities from British Columbia, Canada, to study Microbial Dark Matter (Phase II) - Larsen... ... | reverse complement strand
TCGATTATCTGGTTTCAGTTACTCAAACGCATCCAATCTCACGCTGATATTGCGGCTCATTTTGGGTTCGATATTGACCTCAAACCTCGCTTAGAATCGGCTTATTGAGAATGCTGCAAGATCTCAGATAACCCAAATGATCCTAGAAATCGGGAAGTTTTGCGTCCACCAGATGATTTATTTGACGCGAACTTAAAGACCCCGATCAACTCATCTGGGTTTACGATGGCTTTAATCAATAGCCTGCCAGCCTACCGTAGGGGAATTACACCTTTTCGACGGGGATTAGAAGTCGGAATGGCACATGGTTACTGGTTGCTTGGACCTTTTGTTACTTTCAATCCGCTACGAAATACTGATGTAACAAACATTGTTGGTTTACTTTCCACGATCGGGCTGCTTGTAATTTCAACCATCCTCATCTCTTTATATGGTTATAGTGACCCCCCAGCGCCAACATCGACACTGACAACACCCAGACCTCCTGCTGAACTCGCAAGTTCTGAAGGGTGGAATGAATACGGCAGCGGATTTTTAATTGGTGGGATTGGTGGTGCAATTTTCGCTTACTTCTTACTGGCGAATTTTTCTGCCATCCAGGCTCTACTAAACGGCTAATGCTTTAAACGAAATAGATTGAGATCGATCCCTTGAGACTGGAGTAAACAACATGTTACAGCCAAGCTTTAAGGGGTCGATTGTTTGTGGCTGGGCATTTCTAATACAGTGCCCAATCAACTCCAACACCGCTCATTTTGGGTAGAGACATTAAAGGACAAACACAATGGCTCAGAAGTTTAAGAAAGGCGATCGCGTTGAATGGAAGTCTTCGGGTGGAACTTCACAGGGTGTCGTCAAAGAAGTGATTACAAAACCGACAGACTTCAAAAACCACCATTTTGAAGCTTCTAAAGAAGAACCTGAATATTTGGTTGAAAGTGAAAAGAGCGGCAAAGAAGCTATCCACAAAGCAGAAGCATTAAAGAAGCTCAAGGATTAGTGGCGATCGCCCAAGTTTAGGTTGAAATCCCTTCGCCTCTTTGTGGGAGAAGGGATTTAGGGATGAGGGGAAAAGATTTGTCAGTAATGGGCAGGCTAACCTGATCGCGAGTTTCCTCTTTATCACAATGCCCGACCGCCAAGGTTTTGAGGTTATTGTTAACAGGCTAGTTCAGACACCGACTGAAGTTTCAGACTCCAGCAAAGGCGCGATCGCCGGGTCAGCGTAATGCCCTTGCCGATGGGTCGTCTGAACCGCTGCTGCTAACTGCTCAATCGGCGCATCCTTTAAGCAGAAGGCATTCACCCCAGCCGCCAACGCCTTAGCCAACAGCGCTTGCTGATCAGGAGTCACCAACACCAGTATCTTAGAGGGGATCACATAGGAACTGGCTTGAATCTTACGGGCCGAGCGAATGAACTTAACTAGATCCATATCCGGTAAAGTCGCATCCACAACAGCAACATCCACATCAATCGATTCCAGCAGCACCAGCCCCGTCTCTCCATTCGTTGCTTCGCTGGCAACCTCGATCCCCGGCTGCGATCGCAGGTTAACTCGCAAATTAATTCGGGTTGACTCGTCCGCCTCAACAACAGCAACTTGGATCACATCATGCGGTTGCTGCACTTTTGTGTAGCTATCACACTCCGGTAAGTCGTTGGGCGCACCACAAGCAGAAATCGTACCAACAAAATCAACGTCTGCTGAACGTTCGCCTTTGAGCAGAGCCATTTGTTCAGGCGTAAGAATTTTAGCTTCATCAAAGCCAAACTCAATTTCGGTGTGCAGACCTTTTCGTTTGACCCGATCGAGATTGTAGAAACGTTTATTGACCGTGGTTTTGACAAAAGCCCAGAGGCAACCTAGTAGATAGCGACGCTTAAATGGATCCTTCTCGAACCAATACTCCCAAAACTTCCAGCCGTAAAAGCGAGCATAGTTATGCAGAACGCCTTTCAACAGCTCCTCACGCGTCATATTGTCTGGTTTAATAATCGGCGTCACAAAGTTGTAGTGTGAGTAATCGCGAACCTCAACCTTGTCTTGCAAATCCTGAAATAGTTCAGCGAAAGGCCAAGGTGTATACATATTCCAGTTCGCCATGTCGGCCTTCCAATCGCGTGCCATGCGATAGGTTTCCTCAATCGTTTCAGGCGTTTCACTGGGCAGTCCCATAATAAACTGCACCTCTGCCAGGATGCCATTATCCCGCAGCAGTTGCACCGCCCGCTTATTATCCGCGATCGTTGTCTCTTTGCGAAACAGATTGAGATTGAGTTGGGCCGCTGCTTCTGTTCCTAAAGATACGTGAACGAGTCCGGCTTTACGGTACAGAGGCAACTCCTTTTCATCCCGCAAGATGTCAGTGACTCGTGTATTAATCCCCCAATGAACGCCCAGGTCGCGATCAATCAGCTCCCGACAGAGCGCGATAAACCGTGATTTGTTGATTGTCGGTTCTTCATCCGCCAGGATAAAAAAGCCAACCTTGTGGTCTTTCACCAGACGTTCTATTTCATCAACAAATTGTTTCGGCGATCGCGAACGGTACTTACGCCAAAACTTCCATTGAGAGCAAAAACGACACCGAAATGGACAACCACGCGAATAATTGGGAACAGCCACGCGCGTATTCAGCGGAGTGTAAATATACTTATTCCAATCTAATAAATTCCAGTCGGGTGTTAGCGTATTGAGATCCTTAATTGGTGGGTGGGCAGGCGTTGCAACAACATGCCCATTCTCTAAGAATGCAATGCCAAGAATCTCTCGCCGATCGCGCTCATCTGTGCCATTGGCGATTGCCCGCAACAAATTAACCGTAATCTCTTCCCCTTCCCCTCGAATAATGTAGTCTACCCAGGGAGCTTCACTCAAAACTTCGCGATACAATAAGTGGGATGCACCCCCCCCATGATCGCTTTCGCATTAGGGCACACTGTTTTAACAATCTTTAGCGTATCTTGCGACTTATAAATCATCGGTGTAATCGCCGTTACCAGTACCACATCGGGCTGATAGGCTTTGATCTGAGCGGCTAGCTCAATGTCACCGATGCGATCGCACATGGCATCAATAAACCGCACCTCCGTAAAGCCCGCAGTCTTCAACGCTCCACCGACGTAAGGTGCCCAACTCGCAGGCCAATTTCCCGCAATTTCGGCTCCGCCTGAGTGGTAGTTAGGCTGAATCATCAGGATACGCATCGCTTTTCTTCCTGTCTAAACTCCGGTCTTAAAAAACTTTATAACTATCGAGTGGTTAAAACTGCGGAATTTTTCATATCTTAATGAAATTCCAGTCCCAAGCTTTGCTCTGACTCCTTCAAGCTTGCAAAGTCCTAACTTTACTGGAGTTTGGACTAATTCAAAAAATACACCCTATTTAGGAGGGGCGCTAGCGCAGCCCTAGCGAAGCCATGCCAAAGGCTATGCCGCAAGGCTATGCCGCAAGGCTATGCCGCAAGGCTATACGGCTGTTCGCCCTTACATATAGTGGAAAATCGCGTTTAGTCTAAAGTCCAAAACTTTAGGAAAGAACAAATTTATGGAATTAATGTACATATAGTTATAAAGTGTAAATTTCACCAGCGTGGAGAGGAACGGGCTTATGACGCAATCTCAAACTGATCAAGCACTAGATTTTTCGAGCGATCGCTACCGCAGTGCCTACAGTCGAATCAATGGCATCGTGATTGAAGGAGAGCAAGAAGCGTATAACAACTTCATCTGTTTGTCTAATTTGCTACCCGACGATACCGAAGAGTTGATGCGTTTAGGCAAGATGGAACGTCGTCATAGCAAAAGTTTTGAAGCGTGTGGACGCAATCTTGATGTCATACCCGATTTAGGGTTTGCTCACCAGTTTTTTCAAGCCTTACGCAATCAGTTTCAATCAGCCGCATCACATCAGAAAATTGCAACCTGTTTGCTGATTCAAGCCTTAGTGATTGAGTGTTTTGCGATCGCGGCCTATAACAACTACATTCCCGTTGCTGATGCCTTTGCTCGCAAAATTACCGAATCAGTCGTAGCAGATGAATACGAGCATCTCAACTTTGGTGAAATCTGGTTGAAAGCGAACTTTGAAGCCGTCAAAGACGAATTGGAAGCCGCCAGTCAACAAATTCTGCCAATTATTTGGCAAATGCTTAACCAGGTTGAGCCAGATGCAAAAGCCATTGGTATGCATAAACAATTCTTAATTGAAGAATTCTTGGTGCGTTATGGTGAAGCGCTCAAACAGATTGGGTTTAGCACCCGTGAGATGCTCCGATTAACCAGTCAGGGCTTGAAGCATAATTAGGGGCATTGCTGATCAGGCACATAATTTCGTGAGGGCATTGGTTCCGCTGGAGGCGCTACGCGAACACGAAACGCGCCTAAGATGGGGATGCTGATCCAAAAATCATATCTACACTCAGCAACGCTTAGGAACGAGAATTTAATAAATCCGCAAACTGTACGGGTGGGTTTAGCAGACGTATCCGCGTCCTGCAAGGGCTTGAACGGGCATTGCCAAACCCGTACAGCAAGAAAGTTGACCATGCTCTTTAATTTTTTCCCTTAACATAAACTCACATGGAGCTAAAAAATCATTAAATAGCTGCTTGGTTATCAAGTAAAGTCCTACAATTTTGGTAAAGCCTTTTTTAAAGGTTTTGTCCATCTGATCGACTGCACCTTGAATCAACTTTTATCTTTTTTGAATCACTGTTGATTCTTATTCACACACTTCAATTTATCGATCAGACATCCTTCGGTTTGTAGGGTTTACCACCACATCACTTTACCTTGCAAGCCATATACTCTCTCCTCATTTAAGGAGGCTTGATCATGACTGTTGCACTTAAAAAGCGATCAGTACTGGACATTAGAACCTGGGACTCATTCTGTAATTGGATTACCAATACTGACAATCGCTTGTATATCGGCTGGTTTGGCGTACTCATGATTCCAACCTTACTGGTCGCTACCACCGTTTTTCTGCTGGCCTTTATTGGCGCACCCGCCGTTGATATGGAAGGCATTCGTGAACCCATCTTAGGTTCTCTGATGAGCGGCAACAACCTGATTACAGCGGCTATAATTCCGACTTCTGCTGCGATCGGGTTACACTTCTACCCCATCTGGGATGCCGCATCCATTGATGAATGGCTTTATAACGGTGGTCCTTATCAGCTCATTGTTTTACACTTTTTGATTGGCATCGTTGCCTATATGGGTCGTCAATGGGAACTGAGCTATCGGCTGGGGATGCGTCCCTGGATTGCGATCGCTTTTTCGGCTCCGGTAGCGGCGGCAATCGCTGTGCTTTTGGTTTACCCAATCGGTCAGGGTAGCTTCTCCGAAGGCATGCCCCTAGGGATCTCTGGCACCTTCCACTTTATGTTTGCTTTTCAAGCTGCGCACAACATCATGATGCACCCGTTGCACATGCTTGGCGTTACTGGCATTTTTGGTGGTGCATTGCTGAGTGCGACTCACGGCTCTTTGGTGATGGCGAGTCTGGTTCGAGAAACGTCTGATCAGGAATCTGCCAATGTCGGCTACCGCTTTGGTCAGCAAGAAACAACCTATAACCTGATCGCAGGCCACACAGGATATTTAGGACGATTACTCATCCCGCCTTTTGGCTTCCGCAATAGCCGCAGCATCCACTTTCTGATGGCCGCATTACCAACAATCGGCATCTGGTCTGCTGCGATGGCTGTCAGTGTGATGGCCTTCAACCTGAATGGCTTTAACTTTAACCAATCCATTTTAGATAGCCAGGGAAAAGTGATCCCAACCAACGCTGATCTGCTAAACCGGGCAACCTTGGGCATCCAGGCCATGCATGCACCAAACACGCACCACTTTCCTCAAATCCTCGCAAGTGGTGAAGCAATCCCTGTTAGCATCTCAGCTCCCGCGATCGCAACTCACAGCTAATTCTTCAACCTAACTTAACAGCAATGAGGAGATAAATAAAACGATCTCCTCATTTTCTTGTTTAAGAACTTCAGAAATGCAAATTTGATAAGAAATCAGGTACTTGCAAAATATGGAAATACACCAAGAGCGAAATAACAAGAGTGTACAGTGTAGAGCCACCCAACCCAATCAAAACATCTCGCTTAATATTTCGCTTTTCATCGGTCAAAAACATATCCATCGCACCGAACTGCATCATCAGAATGCCCAGCACATTGGAGAGCCAGTAACCAATAATCGTCCCTGGTAAAAACCAAGTCGAATTGATCCAACCGATCGCATAACCAAACACCAGGGCGATCGGCAGGTTAAAGAACAGGTCATTCCACCAGGAAAGTGGGGAAAGCATGTAGCCAATCCCAACCAGTGCGCCGCCCCGTAGTTTCTTCAACAAATTCAGCATGCCTATGCCCATGTTAAGCCCTGTAAAGCAATTATAACCATTCGGCTAAGGGGCAAAAGAGTGAAAGGGTAAGATACAACAGAAAGAAATGAAGACCGATACCTGGAGGAGATCACATGGCTGATTGCGGGTGCGAAATGGAAGCAAAAAACGCTGCCGAGCGCAAAACCTTACGCTTGCTAATGGCAGTAAACGCAGCCATGTTCCTGATTGAAATTACGACTGGGTTGCTCGCTCATTCAACTGCGCTACTGGCTGACGCCCTCGATATGTTGGCAGATGCGACGGTTTATGGCATTTCCCTGGCTGCGGTAGGTGGCTCAAAACAAGGTAAAGCCCGGGCTGCCCTGATGAGCGGCACCTTTCAAATTACTTTAGCCATCTTGGTCTTGGTAGACGTCATTCGTCGATTTATCTGGGGTAGCAACCCAGAGTCATTTTGGATGATGGGCATTGGCGCGATCGCCCTACTAGCCAATATATACTGCCTGCTCCAAATCTCTAAGCACCGTCGAGGCGAAGTTCACATGCGAGCCAGTTGGATCTTTTCTAGAAACGATGTCATTGCCAATTTAGGGGTGATCATCGCTGGTGTGTTGGTGTGGTGGCTCAACTCACGCTTACCAGACCTCGTGATCGGCCTGCTGATTACCGGATTAGTACTGCGCGGAGGAATTGATATTATTCGCGATGCAACAGGAGAGCGATCGCAGCCAGATAGTTTTTGACATTGCGGTGAGGTCAGGGAAGTAAATTCACCAAACCTCATCGCATACTAGACAACTAAAGCTCTATACAGACGCCAAAGCTGAAATATCTAAATTTTGGGTCGGCATCTTTGATTGTGGGACAACTGTCACATGATATGTGATGTCTTGATAAAAGGTGGAACTATATTGAGGATTTTCAGCAAAAAAATCAATTACATCCTGTATCAGCTGCTCACCCAGAGTATCGCCCTCAATACCATTACCATTTTGGTCAACTTTCATCTTCGAGTAGTCGCCAGTTGCACCAAAGTGAAAAGTATAATCACCGGGACGTAAAGGGTTTAACATTACCCAATAACCGTCCTGAACCGCATAATCTATTGGTACTCCAGGCTCATAGCCAAGGACATTGTCTTCTCCGGCTACATAACTAAATCCTCCAGGTTTAGAAGATTGCCGATAATTTTCCCAGTTTGAGATTAAAGAAGTCTCACCTCTACTAGTTACTGAGTTAAAGAATTGACTTGTGACAGTATCAACAATTGCATTTGCAGCATCACGAGAGTCTTGTTCTGACCATGCTGGATCAAAACCGTAGTTATCTACAACTTGAGTAATCACTGGAACGTAAAGATGTGTTCCGGTAGAAATGGTAATGTTGCGCTCTGCAGAACCACTTCCTGCAACACCTGCTAAGAACTGTACGGGGCCATATTGTTCAAATGGTTGTTCTGTAACCGTAGGATTTGACGATGCAGGAATCAGTGCATTTTCCTTCCACCACTTATCGGCCCATTCAGCTTGCGATCTTCCACCGACGTGAGCTTTCGGCGAAGTTACTTTAACAGGGCCTGAGTTAGAGCTTTTATTTAGTTTGATAGAAGTATCCAATGCAGAATTTGGAACGATAGAAGACTGAATCTCAGTTGTTAAGCTAGCAGAACCTTGATTTTGTAGAGAAAGAGACTTGATTAAAGACAACATATTAGTCACCATCAAACATACTAATTTTTATCTCTTTAAGTAAGAGATGCATTCTAAACTTGTCACACTATTTCTTCTGAGTTTTTAATTCTCAGATACTGCAACACATTAAGAAGCTATTATTTGAAATTCAAAATTTTTGAGATAGAGACACCAATTTAACAGAATACACGTCGTATGACACACAAGTGTAGTACTCTTCTAAGGAGTCAGGATTGTCGCAAGTCTTGAAATAGTGATGAGTTAGAATTGCTACAAGTATTATCGCAAGCATTCTTAGCAGCGAATCCATCCCGTAACTATTTTTAATTTTTCTACGAACAGCAATAATTTGAGTCGGAGTTCTATTATGACTATTAGCAAAGACGGTAACTTACTAACAAGAGCGGAAAATGGTTAACATATCAAGCTGTAAGAAGCTCATTTCACAAGACTTCGAGCAAAAAGTGTTCACTAAAAGTCGCTCCTGGTAGTAAGTTAATAAGCAACTGTTTTAGGTGTTCTAGTGCTTCAATCCAAGTGGTTATCAAATACTAAACATAATCCCTTTCTGTTCTTTCACATTGCGAAAGAAAGATTTAACACCAGGATTCTTCACCTGGCGGATTGTGGAGAAGTTCACGAATATTTGCTTCAATGACACGATAGCCAACATTTCCATTTAATCGTTGTCGCCCCTCATTAAAAATTAGCGTTGGGCTGACCGAAACTGTATGCTCTTTCACCAGGTCAAAATCCTTCGAAAGCAGAGCGTACGCCTCACCACTATCAATCTGCTCTTGAATCGCAGCGATCGGAAGACCCAATTGTTCCGCGATCGCACATTGCACCTTCCGGTCAGAAACATCTGCCAGCTCTGTGAAGAACGCTTCTCGAAATCTCCAGGTTGCTTTCTCAAATGCTTTTTCTGCTGCTGGAATAATCCCTTTCAGTTCTAGTAGTTGAATGGCATGGAGAAAAAGATGACAGGACGTTGAAGAAGGAGGTGTCACTTTCGTCCAAATGTCAGCATGAACAGTAATGTGATTAAATTTCTTCACCACTTCCTGAACATGGTCGCTGTAGCCCTTCAAGCCACCCTTTTCACGCCAGCGGTTCTCTAGCTTTTCGCGAGCATTGCCAAAAACAGGAACAAAGTGATAATCGATCGCGATTTTATCTTGAAAGGTTGTTTTCAACTCCTCCAAGCGAACCTGAGCAATATAAGCCCATATACAGAGGACATCAGAAAAGTAGGAGATGCGAATTGGTTCCATATGATTTTGTAGGGGTGAAGGCTATCGAATCATTCTGACATTAAAACTGCCAATGGACATTACACTATGTAGGCTTTGTACTGCTCATCATGCTATCACTCATACTCGGGCTAGCAGATTCATCCGCTTCTGTGTTTATATCCTTTTGCTTTCCCTTGCGATCGCGCCACAGCTTGTAATACAGAATCGGCACAGCCGACCGCGACAACAGTAGAGAAGCAACTTCACCGGCCATTAGCGAAATCGCCAACCCTTGAAAGATGGGATCAGCCAAAATAATCGCTGAGCCAACCACAACCGCCGCCGCCGTTAGCAACATCGGGCGAAATCGAACTGCGCCCGCATCGACCACCGCTTCTTCGAGCGGCATTCCCTCCTTCAGCCGCAACTCAATAAAATCAACCAAAATGATTGAGTTCCGCACCACAATACCCGCTCCAGCGATAAAACCAATCATCGAAGTGGCGGTAAAGAAAGAACCCATCAACCAGTGAGCGGGCATAATGCCAACAAGCGAGAAGGGAATTGCCGCCATAATCACCAGCGGAGTCGTAAATGACTGAAACCAACCAACGACTAGCGCATAAATTAGAACCAATACAACAGCAAAAGCGATCCCCAAATCACGGAAGACCTCGTAGGTCACTTGCCATTCACCATCCCACTTAATCGCGTAGGTTTCAGTTGTGGGAGGCTGCTGCGTCAAATAAGTCGTGGTGTGGGGCGGATGACCCGATGCAGTAGCAGAGTGCGCAAGCAGTTTGTCGATCTTGGGTTGCAAATTGAGCATGGCATAAACTGCACTTTCTACCTTGCCAGAAACATCACCCAAAACATAGACAACAGGTTGCAAATTTTTATGGTAAATACTCGTGTCTGCAATTGTTTTTTCAGTTTTCACTAACGTACTGAGTGGCACTAAATTTCCATTGCTTCCTCTCAAATTGATGGATTGCAAATCAGCCAAACTGCTGCGACTCGCTTGATCAAAGCGAAGATTAATGGCGACATCTTCCCGCGCATTCTCATCATGCAGTAGCCCAGCATTCTGACCTGATAAAGCCATTTGCAAAACTTCTGAAATCTGAGCCGGACTGATTCCATTTAATGCCGCTTTTTCGCGATCGATCGCAACTCGATAATCCGTTTGGGGAGCTTCGACATACCAGTCCACATCCACAACCCCATCCGTTGATTGATATAACTGACGAATTTGAGTTGCAAGATCAATCTGTCCCTGGTAATCAGGACCATACACTTCAGTCACTAACGTTTGCAACACAGGCGGCCCCGGAGGAATTTCAGCCACTTGAATACGAGCATGATAGCGATCGCCAATTTCTTTGAGTTTAGGCCGAATCGCCTTAGCAATCTCGTGGCTCTGACGTTTGCGATCGCCCTTACCCGAAAAATTGACTTGAATATCCGCTACATTTGCACCAGAGCGAAGAAAGTAATGACGCACCAACCCATTGAAATTGTAGGGAGAAGCTGTACCAACATAACTTTGATAGTTCACCACTTCAGGCACTGTCGCCAGGTATTGCCCCATTTCGCGCGTGACACGAGCCGTTTGCTCTAGCGTTGTCCCTTCAGGCAGATTGACAACAACCTGCAACTCACTCTTATTGTCAAATGGAAGCATCTTTAGAATGACCAGACGAAATCCGGCTAACCCCCCCACAATTAGGACTAATGCCAACGCGGTTGCAACTAAGAATAAAGTGCCCCGTCGTGGGTAATGCACCAGAGGATACATAAACTTGCGGTACAACCGACTTAAAGCATCTTCTCCATGCTCATGCGCTTGATGACTCGCCCCACTAAACACCCGCATCGTCGTCCAGGGGACAACAATAAAAGCGACCAGTGCTGAGAAGATCATGGCAGCGGAGGCTCCCAGCGGAATTGGCCGCATGTAAGGCCCCATCAAACCACCCACAAACGCCATCGGTAGGATCGCCGCGATCACCGCCAGCGTCGCCAAAATTGTTGGATTTCCCACTTCATCAACCGCTTCTAAAACAATCTGCTGAAGCGTTCGCCGCCGATTTGTCGAGAGTTGCAACCGTCTTTTGTTTTCCGGTAATTGGAGATGGCGACCCACGTTTTCGACAACCACGATCGCGTCATCAACGAGAATTCCAATTGAGAAAATTAACGCAAAGAAAGTAACACGATTCAGCGTAAAACCGTAGAAAACAAAACTGGCAAGGGTAAGAGCTAACGTCACTGGAATCGAAACCGCAACCACGATCGCCTCTTTTTTACCCATCACAAACCACATCAGCAGCGTCACCGAACCCACTGCAATCAGCATGTGAAACAACAGCTCATTTGAGCGCTCGGCTGCCGTTTCGCCATAATCACGGGTGACCATTAAATGAACATTTTTAGGAATATAGTTGTGCTGAATCTGCTCAAGCTTGTGTAGCACGCGGTGAGATACTTGAATCGCATTCGCACCTGAACGTTTCGCGATCGCGATCGTCACAGCCTCCGTTTCAGATGCGATCGCAGGAGCAGGGGAGCCTGACTTTTCGCCTTCGTGTCGTCCTTTCCCTTGTCCAAAGAAAACGTAACTAGCTGGTTCCTCAGAGCCATCTGTAACACTGGCAACATCCCGCAAATAAACAGGCTGATTGTTCGCTACTGCAACCACCAAGCCTTTCGCATCTTCAGCCGATCGGACAAAGCTTTGAGTTCTAACCAAAAATGATTGATTATTTTGGTTAAAAGCGCCACTGGCAAGTTCAGCATTTTGTGCCTGAAATGCTTTTGATATTTCTAAAGGTGACAAGCCATAAGCATTTAATCTGGCTGGGTCTAGATCGACTCTGAGTTGCCGTTTCTGCCCACCAATAATTGTCGTTTCTGAAACATCTGGAACTTGTTTAATTTGTTCATCTAATTGAGCTGCAATTTGTCGCAATTCTGCTCCACTGCTTTGTTCACCCCACAAGGTCAGCGTCAAAATCGGCACATCATCAATTGATCTCGACTTAATCAGGGGTTGCGACACCCCTGGTGGAATCTTGTCAAAATTAGCATAAAGCTTGTTATAGAGCTGAACAATCGAATCCTCTGTGTTTTGCCCTACTAGAAATCGCACAATTACCAGCGACGAACCCGGACGCGAAGTAGAGTAGACATATTCAACGCCAGGAAGTTCCTTAATCAACTTTTCCATCGGCGCAGTCACCCGCTGCTCCACATCTTTAGCAGACGCTCCTGGCATTTGCACAAACACATCTGCCATTGGCACCGTAATTTGGGGTTCTTCTTCACGCGGCAGAATTAGCGTTGCACCGATCCCCAACAACAGCGACACCAGGATAATCAGGGGGGTCAATTTGGAATCGATGAACTGCTTTGCTAATTTTCCGACAAAGCCAAGTTTATAGGAAGAATGAGGAGATTTCATAGGAAAAGAAAGAATGAAAAGAGATGAGGAGTGATTTATATGTTGTCGATCAAGGAGAACAAAAAATGAAGAGGTAAATCTATAGAAAAGGTAGCAGCAGGTGGGTAGTAGAAAAAAGTAAATTAGAAGTTTTGAAATACCTGAACCAAAAAGTTCCGAGATGAAGTGATACCTAGGGACTTGCAGATAAATACTGTACCAATACCGCAAATCTGTAAGGGCGAATGGCCATTCGCCCCTACCGCATCACTGGGATATTATTTCAACGCACTACCCCTACTTTTTTGCGGTTAAAATCCTCCGCTATTTTTCCAACTCGACAACCTGCCCATCTGCGAGTTGATTAATGTGATTTGTCACAATGCGATCGCCCGTCATTAAGCCTGAAACAATTTCAACTTGACCATCATGCTGTTGCCCTGTTTTCACCCATCGCAATACCGCGATCGGCTGTTCACCACTCGTGTCTACCACATAGGTTCCTTGCAATTGTCCTTTTTGAACCATCGCATTCGCAGGAATCAGGATCGTTTCTTGCTTCTTGCCTGAAGGTAAAGCAATGCGACCAAACATACCAGAAATCAACCTACCAAAATTATTGAGTGGAATTTTGACTAGAAAACTGCGTGAGTTTGGGTCAGCAGCGGGAACAATTTGTCCAATCGTGGCATTCAAAGTTTGATTCACGGCATCTACTCGCACCTGAATTGGTTGACCAACCCGCACAAACCGCAAGTTTTCTTCTGGCACAGAGATCTCAAGTTGTAATCGATTGGGATTTTCAACCTTCAAAAGTGCTGTTCCAGGCGCAGCCATTTCACCTTCATAGGCCAACTTCTGCACCACAACCCCATCAAACGGAGCAATCACCGTTCCATAACTCTCACTGGCAGAGGCAGAGGTCACGCCCGCCTTGGCCCGATTCACAGCCGCCTGAGATTGTGCGATCGCAGCTCGTGCTTGTTGAATCCCTGCCTGCATTTGAGCCACGCGAGATTTAGCTTGATCGAACGTGCTATTTGCCTCATCCAATCGAGATTGAGAAACAGCACCCACCGCTTGCAAACGGGCCATGCGCGATTGATGAATCTGAGCCAACTGCAAGGCCGCTTGGGCTTCCAGTTTTTGCGCTTCTAACTGATTTAAGACAGCTTGAGAACGAGAGACATCTGCCTCAGCCTGGGCAACAGCAGTGAGTGCCTGATTGGTTTGAGCAGATATGTCCATCACATCCACGCGTGCCAGCACCTCTCCTTTACGAAAACGATCGCCCGCTTCGAGCGACAATTGGGTAATGCGTCCCATCACACGCGTTGAAAGTGTTGCCTGATCAACCGGACGAATCGTTCCAGAAAGCTGAAGCGTCGAGGCGATCGGCCGAGCCTGAATAGTGAGGGTTTCCACTGCCGTAGTCGGTGTGATAGCCACCTCTGGCGCATTCGTTGAGCGCGTCAGCGAAACAATGACCCAAACCCCTCCAAGCAATAGCAACGCCCCTCCTGCAATCAATCCCCATTTCTTTTGGGGCAGCCTGGGTGCGGGCAGTTCTTTTGGCTCAACGGCTCCATCCATTGTTTCATCGAGTGATTCATGCGAGGTGGTGTGAGTCATAGTTGATAGATATCCTTTGGAAGCACGATGAGAGATTTTGAAGCGTGAAAGAAGGCAGCAGTCTAAGCAGGAAAAATAAATTACCGTGTCATTCCACGTTTCACTGGCAAACCAGCGCTTTGCCAAGCCAATAGACCACCTTGCAAGTTATAGACCTTGGTGTAGCCCTGGTTGACTAGCCACTGTGCAGTGATCGCACTGCGATGACCTGAAAGACACGTAATGGCGATCGGCTCATCTTTATCAATCGTTTTCAAGATGCGGTTTCGGTTGAACCGCTCAGCATTAGGAATATGCCCCATCACGTACTCAAGCCAGCCTCGGACATCAATTATTTTCAGTTGATTCTGACGTGACAAGAGTTGAGTTGGAGTCAGTGACGTTGGGTTGAGAGCTTTTGTCTTCGGTTGTTTTGTTTTTGATTTCATGGGTTATTTCTGTGAAGCGAGGAAGAATGCAGAAGCGAGTCTAAGAAAGCGACGAAATGAAAAGAAAACAGTCTACAGGCTCTACATACCTGCTATTTCAGCCATTTTCCGTATCACGAAATGGTATCTGCTTAATCAACTTGGTGTCTCAAACCCGACTCATAACCGTAAATGATTTGATAAAAGGCCCTGCCATCCGAGGATCTTTGATCATAGAAGTGTAATCTCCAACCCGAAATTGTAGCTTTCGGCTCATGTAAGCCATTCCTAAGCCCATCATGTTCAAGCCCTTCGTTTTCCACTGCTCCCAATTTTTGCGATCGGCGCGTAAGTCCCAGTTCAAAGATTGACCAGTGTAAGCCCCTGCCGCCGTGACTCGACCTGCTTGAACCGTCAGCACTCCAACCGGGTTTGGCTCGTCTTCAAAGCCATAACCAATCACCGAATTGAAATGAATCTTGGCAAGGGCATCTGACAGCTCTGGTTCCGCATTCCATTGCTCACCAAATGCCTGCATCCATTCGGGTGAAAATAAGTCTGCCATTACTATTCTCCAATGTATCTGTCTAGTGTTTTAGAAGGTATCTAGCAAAGCTAGAAATTTAGAACTTGTTATCCTTTTTTTGCTGCAAGAGCTTGCCACTCTTGAACAAACGCCGGTGAAATAGATAAAGTCACGGCCTCGTTTCCCAACGTAGGTAACGTCGCCTTAAGCGGCAATTCTGACCGTAATTTTGAAAGCAATGGCTGAAGATTGTACTGCCCAACATTCAGTTCAGGCTTTGTCACTTCAGTAAAGAGGCCACTCGAATCTTCATTTGCTGTCAGTGTAGTGCCCAAGGAATTGCTTAACGTTAGTGGTTGAGAACGATCAATCTCGGTCACCCCCGGAAAGCCTACCAGACGCAAATCAAACCGTATTTGTCCGTCAGCACCTATTCGCTTAAACGCGATCGCCTGCCAACTATTACCATGCTGATCTTTAAGCGTTTGGCGAGCCTGATAAACAATTTGACCTGGCGCTTCTTCGATCGCTCGAATCGCCGCCGCCGCACTAGGGGTATTCAGCATTCCCAGTCCGAAGAGAACCCCTAATACGATGGCTCCTAACAATAAGACCCACGAAAAAATTTGCCGAATTCGACATCCCATCGTTGCTTCTCCCTATAACTCAGTAAGCGATCGACGCGTATTCGCACATAAAGAAAGTAATTCTGTATCGACGACTCGGTAGTAACGCCAGACCCCTTCGCGACGACACGCAACAACGCCCGCATCCTTCATCAATCGCAAGTGTTTGGATACATTGCCCTGTAGTAACCCAGTGCGATCGCAGATTTCCTGTACACTGCATTCCTGATTACAAAGTGCCGTCAAGATTTGGAGTCGGGCAGGCTCTGCCAAAATTTTGAATCGGCTTGCGAGGTTTTCTAATTCACGAGGACTCAGAATCATTTCCATGAGCCATTTTTCCAAAGAAGTTTGTGGGTGGAGGCGCAAAAGTGAGGGAGAAGAGATCAAAATTCCATCTCTCAATTATATTTTTTGAATCAACTGATAATTCCATTTATTCGTCATCTAACCGATCGTTAAAGGTGGATTTTCTTCAACTGGCAGAGGTTCTACTAACGGTAAACCGAGCATCCGCAGGCCAACTCGCTCAAACCAGGGCATCGTCCACCCGACCCGCATTTTGTCCATAAAGTATTTCTCAAATGCGGCCTTCATCAACGAAACCCAAATTCCTTTAGTTGTAAAGGCTCGGCGTCGGTTGCCTTCGCCATCAGGTAGCAGTGGATCGGCTAAAAACAGTGCCCCAGAGTCGCCAAAGTCAGCAAAGCAAATCGCCTGCAACGTTGGCCTGATCGGTTGCCCCGAGATGACACCTAAATCCAAAGCAATATTATGCGCAACGCTGATCACCATCTCCTCAGTCATTTGCCCCACCTTTGGCACCCCAATTGGAATAGGAGTTGGCTCTACAGGCTTCAGTTGAGTGACAACACCCACTGCATAAACTGAGTCAAAGTCAGGGTGTCGATAGGTCGGTAAAACAGGAACAAACCCTTTTGCATCCGTTAATCCAGAGGCTTCACGCAGGAAACGCGGCCCCCGAAAAGGTGGCAGGATCATGGCATATTTAAAGGGCAAACTGCGCCCATCTGACAAATACATCGTGTCTGGCTCAATGCGAGCAATGGCCGTATTGTCGAGTATATCAACGTGGCGATCGGCCAGCATGGCACGAATTAACCAGCGCGAGTTTGCCATGCCCCCGATCCCCAGATGCCCCGCATAGGGTTCTGAAGTCACCATCGTGATTGAGGCGCGATCGCGCAGTCCTCTTTTATGAAGAGCATGATTGGCTAACAGTGCAAATTCGTACGCCGGACCAAAGCAACTAGCTCCTGGTGCTGCCCCAACGATGATCGGGCCTGGATCTGCCAAAAACTCTTGCCAAGCTTTGCCTGCTAACTCTGCATGGTGAGGGTTGCACACCGATTGAGTGTAACCACCTTCCGGCCCCAACCCTGGCAGTGCATCTAGAGCCAACTCTGGACCTGTCGCAATCACAACATAGTCATAGTGAATGATTTGATCCTTTAAAGTAATTTGTTTCTCTCTCGGATCAATCGCGAGGACGTTTTCAATAATCAGCTCAATCCCATGTCTAGGAACGATTTTAGCAAGTTCTAGCTGAATTCGATCGAGCGATCGCAACCCTAACCCAATCCAGGGAAGGGAGGGCACAAAGGTAAACTTAGGCTGATTAGAAATCAAAGTAACTTGATGGCTGCGTGGCAATGTATGTCTCAATTCATAAGCAGCAGGCAACCCGCCCAAGCCAGCGCCAATTACAACAACACGAGCCATAGTTACAACTCCTAAATATATTTTTATTGTTTTTGGCAACAAAGGAAAATATCAAAAAGGTACACAGAGCAGTTAACGGAACCCTGCACCATTTCGACTCTTCAGCATTGGCCTCACATTCGTATCTTTCGTAGTGCCATTAACAAAAACCACTGATAAACATCAATTGCAGCGAGTCCGGCTAACAAGTATGAGCCAGCCAAATTCAGTCAATGTTATCTGCGAAAGCGATCAGCCAAAACCCCAACGCTATCTACTAAAGCTAAAAGCGCAATTGAGCGCATACCCAATCAAACTTATTTGCAGCCTTTAGCATTGCGTTAACGGACAACCAGGTAAGAACGATAATATACTACTATACAGTTATATAGCCAGATAAAACTTTTATTGCAAAACTTTTACATATCTCATGTACGCAGGATCAGATAGTATCGATTCCAATTCGAAGAGTGACAAAATCTTCTGGAGCGATCGCCCATAGACTCGCGATTTTAATCAATTCGCAAATTGTAAGGGCGAGTTTAGCAGACCCACCTGTGTCCAGCCATGGATTTAAAGGCAAAACCCGCCACGACCCAAGCTCGAACTGATTTAATTTCCATTTCTTAGCAGTCAACTCAGCCTTTCAGTTTTGTCAGGAAACAGTTCCAAAAACAGGTGTTGCCGAGCGAGTGTATAAATTCCGTAAAGGCGTTGCTTCCGATGGAGAGCTACGCGAATGTGCAACGCCCTAGCGTGGGGATGCTGATCCAAAAAGCATATCTACACCAGCAGTGCCCAAAACAAAACCGATCGCCCCATCAGAGCGATCGGCATGGTTTAGGTTTTGCATAGCCTAGCCAGAAAATCAGGATCTTTAAAAAGTCAATGGCAGAAGCCAAAGGTTACCCCAGCAATTGGGAAAAAACCGACTTCACCGCCTAATTTTCTACAGCTGTAGTTATATCGAATATTTCAGGAGCTTAATCTCTAGCTAAAAAATTACGCACTTGAGTTAGTGCAGCTTGACCAATGTTAAAAACTGCCCAGCTAGCAGCGGCAATAATTGGCAACAACACGATTGCAACTCGAAAGTCGATATCCATCTCGGCAGATCCTCAGTTAAATAAGTTTTAATTGCCTCTCATCTTTTATTTTTATCTCATGTCATGACGTTTTCATAGTTTTGCGAAGAAAAGCAACAAAATTGTTGAGTCGGAAATAAAGCCTCAGATCAGGAGAATTCGAGCATTTCACCCGTAGCAATCGTCATCTGAACAACTTTTCTCTAAATAAATGCAAATCTAACCACACAAATGTTAATGTGGCTTTTTGGTAAATCCCTCTCTGATCAAGGGTGCTGATCCCGCAAGAACTGTTGCCATCTAAGCAGCTCTTCGCAAAGGAAATTGAGCAGCCGATGTAAACCTTTGATCCAGAGTAGGATAGAGATCGACCCGATTGGACAGCGCCCTGATGCAAGATGAAAACTCAGCTCAAAACTTAAGCGATCGCCTCGCTCGTTATATTGAGCAAACAGACGGAATCACAAAACCCTGGTTGCTGGCCCAACTGCGATTACAAAAATTACATGAACAAAAAGATACCTTAACTCCCTCTGAGTATGAGAATGAGTTAGCAGATATTCATCAAGCACTGATGAACCTGGGAGAATGGTGGGCTGGTCGTGAAGACGAGGTATTTTAAGCGGCTATGACAGACGCAGACCAAAATCAGAAAGCGCTGGGCGAGAAAACGAGTCGAGGCAGAAGGCGAAGTGTCGCCCCTGCAACTGAGCCAATTTCAGAAAGCAATCAGGATATCAACCTGACCGACCCTCAATATTATTTCAACCGAGAATTAAGCTGGCTCGAATTTAACAAGCGAGTCCTCTACGAAGCCTTTGACCCACGCACGCCCCTATTAGAGCGGCTCAAGTTTTTGGCGATCTTTAGCTCCAATCTGGACGAGTATTTCATGGTGCGCGTTGCGGCGTTAAAGCAGCAAGTTGCGGCGGGTGTGACCAAAACCTCGGCAGATGGCTTAACGGCAGCTGAGCAACTCAGCCGCATTTGCGATCGCCTGCGTCCCCTCATTTCGCAGCAGCACCGTCACTTTGAGCAAGCCATTCGGCCACTCTTGTCTGAGCATGGCATTCATATTCTTGACTACATCGATCTCAACCAAGAGCAACGCAACTACCTGCAACGCTACTTTGAAGAGCAAATCTTTCCAGTTTTGACGCCCCTGGCGATCGACCCGGCACACCCATTCCCCTATATCTCTAACCTCAGCCTCAATTTGGCTGTGATCGTCAAAGATTCTGTTACAGGCGAAGAGTTAGTGGCGCGGGTTAAAATTCCCCGGTTGTTGCCCCGCTTTCTAGAATTACCTGCAGATATCGGGTTTCAACGGGGCGATCGCACCGTGGTCTGGTCTGGGGTGCTATTAGAGCATGTCATCGCTCATAACCTGGATACCCTTTTCCCTGGGATGCAAATTCAGGAGTATTATCCCTTTCGTGTGACTCGTGATGGCGACCTAGACCTGGCTGAAGACGAGGCCGACGACTTGCTTTTAGCCATTGAGCAAGAACTGAGAAAGCGGCGCTTTGGCGGCTCGGCTGTACGGCTTGAGGTTCACGCTGAGATGCCAGAAGCCCTACGCGAGACGATCTTAGACGAATTAGATCTGACCAAAAACGATGTCTACGAAGTTGAAGGGATGCTCTCACTCCGCCATCTCTTCACGTTGGCAAATTTACCTGTCAACGAGTTAAAAGATCCGCCCCTTGTATCAGTCGTGCCACCCGCGCTGCGAGAATCTGCCAAAGCGAAACGAAACGCCAACCGCAGAGAAAGTGCCGATGACTTGTTTACAATCATCCGACAACAGGATGTGATGGTGCATCACCCTTACCATTCATTTACTAGAACGGTGCAACGCTTCATCGACCAGGCCGCCCACGATCCAGACGTGCTAGCGATTAAGATGACGCTGTATCGTACGTCAGGCGACTCGCCCATCGTTCACGCGTTGATTGATGCGGCTGAGAATGGTAAACAAGTCGCTGTCTTGATTGAGCTAAAAGCCCGCTTTGACGAAGAAAACAACATTAACTGGGCGCGCAAGTTAGAAGACGCCGGGGTTCATGTGGTTTATGGCCTGGTCGGGCTAAAGATCCATACCAAAGTCATCCTCGTTGTGCGACGTGAAGAAGGGCTAATTCGCCGTTACGTTCACATCGGCACAGGCAACTACAATCCCAAAACGGCCAGACTTTACACCGACATCGGGTTGTTTAGCTGTCAACCAGAGTTAGGTGCTGATTTAACCGATTTGTTTAACTACCTGACTGGCTACTCGCGCCAACAAGCCTACCGTCGGTTGTTAGTGGCCCCTGTAAACCTGCGCGATCGCTTCTTGTCCCTCATTCATCGTGAGGCTAACCACGCCCGCAATGGCAAACACGCTCGCATCGTCGCCAAGATGAACTCCCTGATCGACCCGCCGATCATTGTAGCCCTTTACGCCGCCTCCCAAGCCGGGGTCAAGATTGACTTGATTGTGCGGGGCATGTGTTGCTTGCGTCCAGGCTTACCCGGCATTAGTGACAACATTCGAGTCGTTAGCATTGTCGGTCGTTTTCTAGAACACTCTCGCATCTTCTACTTCAACAACGATGGTGATGAAGAAGTCTTCATTGGCAGTGCTGATTGGATGCCTCGCAACCTCGATCGCCGGGTTGAAGCCGTTGTGCCTGTCATCGACAAAGCGATCGTCAAAGACTTACAGGAGATTTTAGGAGTTTTGCTCGCCGATAACCGTAATGCCTGGGAGCTACAATCTGACGGGCATTACATTCAACGGCAACCCGACAAAAATCCTGAGCAAAGTTCCCAAAAGATTTTGATGCAATTGGTGGAGTAAAGACCTACTCCTCTATTTTTCCCATCCAAATCTCCAATTGGTGCCTGCCCTACAGACGAAGATTTACATCACTTCGCTTGATAAAATGCTGTAGACGCAGTAACAAAACAAGCGATGACAGACATTAATTCTTCTCCGGCAAACTTAGGTGCAGACGCAGTAGACGAAGCGATCGCACGCGGCATTGATTTTGATGGCAGCCCGATCCCTTCTGAAAAGTTAGAGCTTTACAGCCGAGTCATGGGGCTTGAAGCAGGCCGTCAACGGAGTGGGGTCAGCAACACCATGCGATCGCGGATTGTGCGCATTGGGGCAAAACACATTCCCCAAGCCGAACTCGATCAAATGCTCGAAACGGCTGGCTTCGCCCCCCTCAAAGAAAAAGAAATCGCCTTCTACTACGGCGGCAAATAAGCCGAATGAATCTCCCCACCTGGATCACCGTTTCGCGCCTCCTGGCAGTACCCATTCTGCTCTATGGTTTGCGTACCCCAACCCCCGAAAGTCGCTGGATCTTGCTGGGCGTGTTTCTGCTCGCAGCAGGAACCGATTGGCTCGATGGTTACCTGGCTCGGCGGCTCAATCAAGTGACCGAGCTAGGCAAATTTCTCGATCCGCTGGTCGATAAATTCCTGGTACTGGCTCCCCTGCTTTCTCTAATCGAGTTGGGTCAAGTGCCAGCCTGGGGCGTGTTCTTAATTTTGGCTCGTGAACTGGCGATCGCAGGTTGGCGAGTCAATCCGGCGATGCAGTCCGGGGGCGTACCCGGTGCCAATATCTGGGGCAAACTCAAAACCGTTACCCAAATTGCCGCGATCGCCCTCTTCATTGCGCCCTTGGGTGAAGAGTGGCAAGCGATCTCACTGGGTGCCTTTTGGGTAGCGGTTGGCTTAACGCTCATCTCTGGCGCAATTTACTTACTCCCGGCCTCTGGCACTGTAGACCAAAAATAATCTGCAATGGGGGGTTGCAGTTCTGTTTGCACCTCTTCAGCCGGGTTGAGCAAAACTGTTGCTTGCTTCACCATCGGTCGGCGGCGAGTCACCCGTTGAGGAATCCCATCACCAAAAAACAGGTGTCCTTGACCTACCAGCACAACCACTAAAGCATCAGGATTTTGTTGCTGCACCTGGGCAATCCGTTCGGCCATCGTTTCATCCCACAGCACTTGCGCTTGAAAAAAATAGTCAAAGTTCATGCTGTTGGTTTTACCTTGATGAATCGCCTCAAAAACGTCTTGCAGGCGTTGCCGATAAGCATCTGGCCCTATCGCGATCGCTGACAATGGTGGAATAAATCGACGCTCTGTCGGAGTCAAACTTTCTAACCCCTGCCGCGCAACTTTACGCGTCACTTCACTCGGTGTATTCAACGCAATCACAGGCAATTGCTGCGCCTTAGCAAACCGCAAAATCGGTGCATAAAACTCCCAATCAAACCCCCAGCGAGTTTTGTACTGGCTTTGCTCAACCAACTCCGCTTCTGAGAGTTCACCTTTGAGATAGCGATCCAGCACCGCCTGGTAGGGACGCTGAAACATCTCCATCGCGATAATCAGGCGTGGCTGTTTTTGGTGCAGCATTTGCAAAATCTCTAACTGAGCCTGATGATCAGCCGCTCGATCATGAGTCTCACCCAGATACACCACATCGAGTTGAGCCAACTTATCTAACAGTTGAGCCGTCGCGATCGCTGTTTTTTGAGAAACCGCAAAAGCAGTTGGGGTCAAAGGCTCGGCGTGCAGAGGTTGAGCAACGCAAAGCAACAGGCTTAACAGCCCAATCCAGATTCGAGACTTAGTGAAATGTGTCATTCCACCATTTTGCCGGGTTGACCCGCTTTCTGAAAACGAAAAGCGATCGCGGATTGGGCGATCGCTTCAAGCAGTCTAGTTAGATCTGCAACAATTAGTAGTCAGCGCGGGCTGCAGCTGCGGCTTCAGCGGCAATTTGCTCACGCTCTTCATGGGTCGGCTCAAAGAAGTTGTAGTACAACCAACCAGCCAACAACGCACCCAAAATCGGCACAATCCAGAAGAACCAGAGTTGAGAGATATAAGGCAGACCTGCCAGTAGAGCAACGCCCGTGCTACGAGCCGGGTTAACAGAGGTGTTGGTGACCGGGATGCTGATCAAGTGAATCAGGGTCAAAGCCAAACCAATCGCCGCAGGTGCAAAACCCTTGGGCGCACGAATATCGGTTACACCCAAAATCACCAACAAGAAGAAGAAAGTCAGCACAAACTCAGCTACAAAGCAGGAAGCAAGTGTGAACTTACCAGGCGACAACTCACCAAAACCATTAGTGGCAAATAGACCTGCTGGAGGCGCACCCGTAAAACCCAAAGCACCCGGATTGATTAGATAGATAATTACAGCCCCGGCAACCGCGCCCAATACCTGAGCAATGATATAGGGAAGCAACTCAGAAGTTCTAAACCGCTTTGCAGCCCAAAGACCAAAAGAAACAGCCGGGTTAAAGTGACCACCAGAGAAGTGACCCAGAGCATAAGCACCAGTCAAAACGGTTAAACCGAATGCCAGTGAAACACCTAAGAAGCCCAGACCAAAGAAGTTAGAAGCCCCAGTGGGGTCAGCCGAGTAAGGAAACTTAGCAGCTAGCACTGCGCTACCGCAACCGCCCAGCACTAACCAGAGAGTGCCGAGGAATTCAGCGAGTAATTTTTTATTGAGTGGCATTTGTTAACTCCGATGTGAAGCATAAATGTGTGATTAGTTTGCAAGCCAGCGAATAAAAACAGAACTCATTATTCCTTGGTTTGCAAGAAAAATCCATCGGTACACCAATTTTTTCCCACGAAAAAGCTACCTTGGTTACAAAAACACAGGTTTTAATTAATCTTGATATCTATCTTTATGAAAACAGGTAGCTATCACCCGGTGATTTAGGACGTTGGGAGTGTGGGAATGTGAGCGTTGAAGCTCCGCCAAAGCCTCTGCACTTTGTCCTCACTAAAATGACTATGGCTATTCTTCAAAACTGGGCTACAGATGATTATCTGTAAGGACGTTGTCTCCGGTGGAGACGCTACGCGAACGCGAACCACCCCTACGAGGATCTGTAAATGGGATTTATAGCAATACTGAAAAATGTTAGGACGGGGTGCAGGGGTGAAACCCCTGGCTGGGAGCGCAGCTCCCACATCCTCTTGTACCAACTTCTATGCGTAGCGCTATAGAGAATTGGTATCACTCGGTGACCTATTGCGCATAGCGTTAACCAATAAAAAAGATGAGAACCACTGTTAAACCAACCCTGGCTTAATTTCGGTAGTTCTCATCTGATAGTGCTTAGACCAGCGATCGCGCCCGTCAAGCAATTATTTCCTGAAATCACTCTGGGTTATGCCAGGTGACTTTGAGCTTCTTGGGCGACTTGTTCCACTGAGTCTTGTGCTAACTGGGTCAACACAGCTTGCGCGCGATCGCCCTTAAACCCACTAAATGCTTGGGCCAGCCGATAGCGAATTTGCCAGTCAGGGTTTCCCGCAAACGGAGTGAGCAAATCGATCGCCCGTTCATCCCCCAATTCTCCTAAAGAGCCAATTGCCGCCGTTTGCAGCAACTCATTGTCAGAATTCAAAGCATCCTCTAACAACTCGAAAGCACGATGGTCACCGAGTTCACCCAGAGCTGCCACAATGCTAAATCGAACTAACCATTCCGATGAGTTGTTGTACAGTGCTTGTAAATCTTCATAGGCATTCGTCAGCTTCAGCGCCCCAATTGAGTCTGCCGCCGCCGCTTGAACATCAGTTTCTTCATCATGCAGGCGATCGCGCAAAATTTGCTCTGCCAAAGCAACATTTTGTTGACCCAAACTCGACAACTGGCTGACTGCCGCATAACGCACTCGTGGATTACCGTCGGCAATCGCAGTTTGAATCAAGCTGAACGCTGTTGCGGGTTCAAGCTGGCGTAACTGGTTGACCGCTCGCAGGCGATCGCCAAAATCCTCAGATTTTAAAAGAGCTTCAACAGATTCGGGCGTAATACTCATAAAAAAACTCAAAACAACTGGTTAGTCACAGGACATTATCTGGCGTGAGCGGTTCACGACGAAAGAGAAGCGGGGAATTGTTACCCAAAAGCTGAATAAACCTGCAACATTGCTTCATAATTGCCCACACTCCCCCATCAACGAACGGAAAAATCACTTCGCTCAAAATCCACCAGTCAGTCATTGGCATCCTAATTCAGACAAGCGGCACTTTACCGATCAGACCGTAACTTCACTTGCCTAAACCTTACTTAGTGACCGTTTGCCATCGCTCGCACAATGTCACCACGCGTAATAATGCCAACCACTTGCCCTTCTCCATTCACAACAGGCAACTGTTGAATCTCTCGTTCGTGCATCAACCGAGCCGCTTCCCGCAACGGCTTATCAGGGGCGATCGTCACCGGATTTGTACTCATCACATCTTTAACGGTTTCCCCTAAAGCTTTATGAATTTCGCGCTCGTAACGACCCGGATTTTCGAGATAGATAACGCTGTCGAGCAGCATGATATAGGGCGGCGGCGTCACGCCTGACTCACGCCACATTAAGTCTGTTTCAGAAACAACCCCAATCAGCTTGTTTGACTCGTCAACCACAGGTAAGCCACTAAACCGCTTTTCTGCCAACATTTGAATCACTTCAGTGAGGGGAGTAGCAGTGGTGGCAGTAATTGGATTGGGAGTCATCACATCAGCGACTAGCTTAGACATAGAATGCTTTTCGCTCCATCGTTTGTTAATTTGGTATCTTCTCTTACTTCTAAAGGATCTTCCTTTGGATCAGAGACAGCGGATACATTCATTCACACTTGCGACGCCAAGGATTTAGGAATGAGGAATAAACAACTTCAATATTTCTACAGACGGGCGCTAGCGTAGCCTTGCCGCAGACATGCCGATAGGCTTTTGCCGGATCCCCTTCCGCCGTTCGCCCCATCACAATGACAAAATATTCGATTTTATTTAATCCATGCTCCCCAGCACAGCTGCTTGATCATGTGTCAAAGATTTTTGACCATTGAGAATTGGCAGTCTTTGCATCGGCTTCCGTTTTGCCATAGTAGAAAAAATAGCGGAGGAGTTAAATATTTCTACATCAAAAGGTAAATTTTAAATTCAACTTATATCAATACCTCTTAAAGTATTACCACTTTAAGAACTTAACTTGAAGGCAGCGCAAAGATAAAGGCAGAAGTAATTAACGACTTTTATGTTAAACGTGCGATCGCATTCTGCTTGACAACTTTAAAGGCAACCACTGCAACTTGTCCATCACATAGGCGAGGTCGGTACAATTAGGCTTGTATACAATTTCCCTGAAGATTATTTCTTTAGGGAGGTTTCAGAGTAAGTTTGCTTCTTAGTTTCTTTCTCCTGCTCTTTCAAGGTTCATGGCAACTTTTGGTGATCCAGTAAATTGCTCCAAGGTAAGACCGTCAATTGAGTTCAACCTGCCAGCAAGAATCGGCGGCTTAGTAGCGCCAACCCCGCTCGACCGTACATTTGACGCTTA